>Ga0326728_10004369_pt1 | contig 41969 bp, 32 predicted proteins | sample MB3enrmetagenome_FD_207602 | JGI IMG/M metagenome (GOLD analysis project Ga0326728, IMG submission 207602) | Lab enriched peat soil microbial communities from McLean, Ithaca, NY, United States - MB31MN | ecosystem: Environmental > Terrestrial > Soil > Wetlands > Peat | place: USA: New York... | reverse complement strand
ATCTGCAGGGCATGGCGCGACCGATTCGAGTCGAGTTTGCCGGAGCGGTCTATCACGTGATGGCCCGCGGCAATGAGCAACGGGACGTTTTTCGCGATGATCGTGATCGGTGGCGGTTTCTGGACACGCTGGCCGAAGCCGTCCCGCAGTTTGGGCTGCGGGTTCACGCCTACTGCCTGATGCCCAATCATTATCATCTGCTGGTGGGCACGCCGCGCGCCAATCTGAGTCGGGCAATGGGCTGGCTGCAAACCACCTACACGGCGCGCTTCAACGCGCGGCATCGGCGCCATGGACACCTCTTCCAGGGACGATTCAAGGCCCAACTGATCGACGCCGACGAGTATGCGCGCTGGCTGGTGGAATACGTGCACCTCAATCCCGTGCGCCCGCGACGGCGAGGCCAGTCGATGACGATTCCCCCCGAGCGAGCGCCGGAGTTGAGGCGCTATCCCTGGAGCAGCCATGCCGACTACGCCGGCCTGCGCCGTCAGCCTGCGGCCTGGTTGTGTTTGGACTGGCTGGCCTACTGGGCACGAAGTCGGCGAGAGGCGCAGGCGCAATATCGCCAGACGATCGCGCGGGCCTTCGGCCAACCCGTGCGCAATCCCTGGGACCGATTGCAGCGTGGGTTGGTACTGGGCGGAGAACTCCTGTTGGACCGGGTGCGGTGGCTGATTGACAAGAAAGGTGGCGCCGAAGAAGCCCGCTGGAGCGACACCGAAGATGCAGCCCGAGTGCGCGAACGCGTCGGCGAACTGATTGCGCAAGAGACCGATGAGCGAATCAAGATTTGGGCGCGCGTGTCCCTGGGCGGTGAACGCGGCGTCGACGTGGCGCGGGAACGCGGTTATCGCGACGGCAGCGCCGTGCGTCAGGTCGTCAAACGATTGGAAGCCGCCGCTCACACCAACCGCTCCCTCCGCCGCCGTCTGGAACAACTTCGTGAACTGTCAAGAGTCAAGCGTTGACCCCTTTGACGCTCACAACCGCCGATCCCTCCACAACCGATTGGAAAAACTGCGTGAACTGTCAAGAGTCAAGCGTTGACCCCTTTGACCCTTTGACTTTGAAATGAAACAGTCCGCCTCTCGATCGCTGCGCTCAATGAAACAAGCCGGTGAGGGGATTCTCAATCTCCGCGCGCGCCGATAGAATGTCGGTTGTTCCGGCGGCTCGACCCTGCTTCCTCGCCGGCCAAGAAAGGCCTCGACTTTGGAGCCGGGCTCTGGTTTACTCTCTCGCAAGGTCGCAAGGCAAACTTCTCTTTGGCGTGAGAAAGGCGGGCAGTCGTGAAGCGTTTTCTACCAGTAGTATTGTGTGTGGTCATTCAATTTCTGTCCACCGGTCGCGCGCGCGCCCAGTTCACGGCCAATTCCCAGACCATCACCATCAGCGGCGTGGCCAGCAACTGGGTGGGCTTCGGCGGGTACGTCGTTGGCAGCAACACCTTCGGCGACGTCTTGATCATCGAAAACGGCGGGGTGCTGTCGAATTTCGACGGCATCATCGGCTATCTCGGCCCCGCCAGTAACAATACCGCCATCGTCACCGGCAGCGGCTCGACCTGGACCAACTATCAGGGTCTGGCCATCGGCGCGTCCGGCGCGGGCAACAATCTGGTCATCAGCAATGGCGGCATTGTGTGGGTGGGCCCCGCCGCGATCACCCTGGGCGCTTCCGCCGCCAGCAGCAGCAACAACACGGTCACGGTGACCGGAACCGGTTCGGCGTTGACGAACAATTCTGACCTTTACGTCGGGTATTTCGGCAAGGCCAATCGGATGACCATCAGCGCCGGCGGCGCGGTGCACGACAACACCGGCTACGTGGGCGACAACGCTTCGAGCAGCAACGTGGTGACCATCACCGGCCCCGGCTCGGTCTGGACTCATGACGGCGTGGGGAGAACCGGCGGGGGCCTGATGGTCTTCGGTGAGAGCAGCACGGGCAACCAAATGACGACCACCAATGGCGGCGCCCTGTACACCAGCAATCTCATCATTGGCAACGCCACCGCCAGTAGCAGCAACGTGGTCACGGTCACCGGTGCCGGCTCCGTTTGGAACATCAGCCCGGGCCAGGGCGCGGGCGATCTGGAGGTTGGCCTCGGCGGGCCCGCCAACCAATTGACGATCAGCGATGGCGCCGCCGTGCACACCACGTTCGGCATCCTGGGCGGCGGCACAAGCAAGAACAACGTCGTGACCGTTACCGGCACCGGCTCGGTCTGGGACAGCATGACCGACCTGTACGTCGGCAGTGATGGTGTCACCAACACGCTAACCATCGGCCCGGGCGGTTCGGTCGTGGCCACCTACGTCTATGTCAGCTACCTCGCTGGCGCCGGCAACCGTATCAACGTCGAGGGCGGCACTCTGGCATCGACCAACGTGACGATCGGCAACGCCAATTGCTCGGCCACCGGCCAGATCACGGTCGATTCCGGTACGCTGCTGGTGACCAATGCCGCCCACAACGCCACCCTGCAGGTTCTCAGTGGCACGCTCACCCTCAACGGCGGCACCACCATCATCGATACCCTGGTCGTCACAAATGCCTGCGCTCGATTCGTTCACGCAGGGGGCACACTGACTGTTGGGAGCTACGTGATCGATCCGAACGAATTTCGCCCCACGGCGGTCACCCCGTCTGGGAACGACATTCTCCTCACCTGGATGATGGGCCCCGGCGCGACCAACGCACTGCAGGCGGCTGCGGGCAATGTGAATGGCGGATACGGCACAAACGGTTTCTCAGATATCTTTATCGTAACTAATAACGCCGCCGCGGGCACCGTGACCAATTACCTCGATGTGGGCGCGGGAACCAACGTGCCGGCGCGCTACTACCGCGTCCGGCTTGTGCCCTAGTGTAGACGGGGTCAACGCCTGACTAGACGGGGTCAACGCCTGACTCTTGACGTCCATTAGCTGCCCTCCGCTCGACACCCCTCCATCACCCCTTGTGCTTTTCGCGAGATTCCTGCCCGCGTCCAAACGGAGAACCCCGTGCGGCATCGTCCTCTCAACGATGAAAGCAACACACGACACGGGGTCAACTCTTGGGGGGCTGTTGCCCAAATGCTCCGAACACTACAAGAGGGTCCACGTTTGTATTCTGACACCCCGAGTTTCCCAAAGAAATCGAGGACTCCAGATCGAGAAAAAGAACTGAAAGCCACAATTCAGCGATTTGGGGAACAGGCCCTTGACTATTGACACGGCGAGCATAGCGGCAGTCACTGCTGTCCAAGATGACCTGATTTTGGGCGGGGAGCAGTCGTTTGTCGGTCTGAGTTCATTGGTTGATCGCTGGTTTCAGGTGGGGGTTGTTTTCGGGGTCAGACCTGAACTTCTCCACATCTTATCATTGTAACAGTGGCGCTCGGGGCCGCATGTTGGCGGCGGGTTCGGTGATACCTCTGATACCGATGCATCATCCCGCGTGCGTTCGCGATGTTGTCCATTGGGGTTTGCGCCATGAGTGATTCCCGCCGGCGTGCTTGATACATTGCCGTGCAATGGATCGGCTCTCTGGGCGCACCCCATCCGACGCGGGGCCGGGCTAGTGGGAGGAAATCGCGGGTGGCAGGACGTAATATGAGTTCCACAAGCGGGCCGGCAACGGCCGTCAGCTGCGAATGGCCGCCTCGTTGACTTTCAGCCGTTCCAATTCCGGCTTCACGATTTTGTCGCGGCATTCCGGACAGATGCCGTGGGTGAACTGCGCCTCCGAGTGGTCGGAAATGTAAGTGTCCACCTGCTGCCAGTAGTTCTGGTCGTTGCGGATTCTCTTGCAGTAGCAACAGATGGGCAACAATCCCTGCAACAGTTTGACGTTGGCCAGCGCGAGTTCCAACTCTTTGACACGGGCCGCCAGTTCCGCTTGCAGGCGGAGGATGCGTTCGCCGACATTGATCCGGGCCTTCAATTCCGAGCGATCGAACGGTTTGATGATGTAATCGTCCGCGCCCGCCGTAAGTCCCTGGACAATGTCTTCCTTGCGGCCCTTGGCCGTGAGCAGGATGATGTACAGAAGACGGTCCGCCCCGAGGCTCCGTGCCCGATGGCAAACTTCCGCGCCATCCATGCCCGGCATCATCCAGTCCAAGACCGCCAACGACGGCGCGTCGGGCTGGCTCAGCGCGTCGAAGGCCTGTATCCCATCCGTGGTGCTGATGACCTCATAGCCCCATTTGGTGAGGGTGGCTTCCAACAGATGGCGCGACACCACGTCGTCTTCAGCGATCAGGATTCGCACGCCGCACCCTCCTTCCGATGCACCGAAAGCGCCTTTGTCAGTCGCGTGACTTCCTCCCGCAACTGGGCGGCGACGACGTCGGCCCCGCCGAATTCACCACGAGCTCCCAAGCCCTCCAAGCGCTGGGCCACGGCCCGCGAGGGCTCGGCACTAAAGGCGGCGGCTGACCCTTTCAACGAGTGCGCCGACCTTTCCAAGAGTTTGGCATCACGCCGGGCAATGGACTCGTGAATCTGATTGAGTAGCTGGACCGATTCGGTTGTGAACAATCCCACCAGTTCGCTGAAAAGTTCTGTGTCACCATCGAGCATGGCCAGGGCGGCCTCGTAATCGAAGACCTGGACGCTCGCCGCAGGCGCCGCTTCATCCTCGGGGAGTTTTTCCGGCATGCTGGCCGCCAGTGCCGGGTTGGGCACGACGGTGTCGATCGTTTCAAACAATAACGTGGCCTGGATGGGTTTCGACACGTAGGCGTCCATCCCGGCTTCCAGGCACCGCTCGCGATCCCCTTTCAACACGTGCGCGGTCATCGCAATCACCGGAACGTGTTGGCCGGTGGATTTCTCGCGCTCGCGAATGCGGGCCGTGGCCTCGAACCCGCCCATCTCCGGCATCTGCACGTCCATGAGGACCACGTCAAACGTTCCCCGCTCCAGCGTGTCGAGGGCTTCCACGCCATTGTTGACGACCACCAGTGAGTGCCCGTGTTTTTCCATCAACTTGACGACCAACCGTTGGTTGACAGCGTTGTCCTCCGCCAAGAGCACTCGCAACTTGCGAGAGGCGCTCGCCGCGGATGGACTGGCCACTACGGCCGGTTGTGCCATTGGCTCACCCTGGTTTCCCAGCGCGGCCGCGATCGCATCGAACAGTTCCGACTGCTTGACCGGCTTGGTCAGGTACCCCGTGAATCCCATTTCCCGGCATCGCGACGCGACGCTGGTCTGGCCCGCCGAGGACAACATGATCAGTTTCGTTGAGGCCAGATCCGGGTCCTGGCGAATCTGTTCGGCCAGACCAAACCCGTCCGTCTCGGGCATCAGGCAATCCACCAAGACCACCCGGAATGGCCCTCCGCGATCATGGGCCTTCTTGATTCCCGCGAATGCGGCGGCCGCGTTGCTGGCAATCACCGGTTTCGCGTGCCAGTGGCGCAGGATCTCTTCCAAAATGTGACGACTGGTGGCATTGTCGTCCACCACCAACACCGGCAGACCTTCCAGATCAGCCTGTTGCGTGACCGGCTTCGGCGGAAGATCCTTCGAGGGGCGCATCTGCGCCGTGAAATGAAACGTGCTGCCCTTGCCCACTTCGCTTTCCACCCAAATCTTGCCGCCCATCATCTTGACCAACTGAGAGGAGATGGTCAGGCCCAGACCGGTTCCGCCGTACTTGCGCGTGGTCGAACCGTCGGCTTGCGCGAACGCCTCAAAAATCACACCCTGCTTGTCCTTGGGAATACCGATGCCCGTGTCGCTGACGGCAAAGTGCAGGCGGAGCTCGTCCCCTTCCTGTCCATCCAATGCGACCTGGACAACCACCTCACCCCGTTCGGTAAATTTGATCGCGTTGCCGATGAGATTGACAATGACCTGACGCAGGCGGACCGGGTCGCCGACCAGTTCGTCGGGTACGTCCGGGAGGACGTGCGCGGCCAACTCGAGGCCCTTCTGGTGGGCGCGAATCGCCAGGGTCTTGAGCGTGTCCCCCAAGTTGTCGCGCAGGTTGAAGTCAATCGGATCCAGTTCGAGTTTTCCAGCCTCGATCTTGGAGAAGTCGAGGATATCGTTGATCAACTGGAGTAATGTCTCCGCGGAGAGCTTGACGGTATTGAGGTATTCCCGCTGGTCGGGTGTCAACTGGGTGTCCAGCGCCAGATCGGCCATTCCGATGATTCCGTTCATCGGCGTGCGAATCTCGTGGCTCATGTTCGCCAGGAACTCGCTCTTGGCGCGGGTGGCGGACTCCGCCTTTTCCTTCGCGCCCCGCAAGGCCTCGTCCTGGTGCTGGATTTGCTGGAGCATCGCGTTGAACTCTTCGGCCAACAAACCGATTTCGTCGCTGGAGGACTTGGCGGCGCGCACCGAGTAATCGCGGGTCTCAGAAACGGTTCGTGCCGACTGGACGAGATCCAGAATCGGCCCCGAGATGAGCCGTTGCAAGCGGGAGGACAGTAGCAACGACACCAGCCACGAGAGCAGCAAAATGATCGCGACGATCCGCAGTTCTTCCACGAAGCGGTCCGTAAGCCAGCGAAAATCGGCGCGGATGAACACGGTGCCCGCCTTCTTTCCCTGCAGAAGAATCGGTTGATACACCACCAAGTGACCGCCTTCGACACGGTCAATCTCGTCTCCCAACAACTCGGGCACTTCGCGCTGGGGCTTGACATCGTCGCGGGCGTACTTGATCACCAGCTTCCCATCCTTGCTGTACACGCACGCCAAGGCGATGGAATGCTGCTTGCTCGCCCAAGAGTTCACTTCCTTGACCACCTCGGGATCGGAAAGGTCGCGCCCCGCAGCCTGCTCTTCCTCGATCATTTCCGTGAGTACGGACAGGTCGCGGCTCATCTGGTGGCGATAGTTGATCATCTCGTACAGCCCAAAAGCAAAGCACGCCAGGATCACGGCGCCCGTGCTGGTGAGCATGCTGATCCACATCAGCTTCCCGCGAATCGATCTGTCGGCGATCAAACCCATCATGGCAATTTCTTTCCGCCGGGCTCTCCCCGGCCCCACGCACATCCTCCGCCCAACTTACTGACGCCGTGGTTCCAATGGCAACCCATGTGACCGTTACCCAAGCAGCGGGGATGCCATCTGCTTGGAATCCCCAACTTTGTCGCAAAACCACGCACCGCGGGTGCGCCCGACTCCGATCTCATTGGAAGATGTAAAAAATGCCCGGTTTCAGGCAAACCACCGGGCCGCCTCCCCGTACATTCCTGAACATTCTCGCTGTCGAAAACCGGACCCGCGGCTCGCGGGGCGTTACGACAACGACACATTCGTGGCGGCCTCGCTCACTCGCCCAAGATGCCGATCGATGCACTCCACCACCTTCGTGATACTCGCGGGCTTCGGGAGAAACTCGTAGCCCCCGCGCAACACGGATTGAGTCGTCGCTTCCTGTCCGGAAACCAGAGACGTCAGGAAAACGATCGGTGTCGATCGCAATGTGGCATCGCTATGAATGCGAAACGCGACATCGCCGCCATCCGCGCCGGGCATGCATACATCCAGCAGAATCACGCCGGGTCTGAATTCACGCGCGGTCGAGAGGGCGCGGGTCGCTACGTTCTCGACGACGACCTGAAACAAACCTGTCTTCTCCAGACCGATTGCGAGAAGCCGGCTCGCTGCAATATCGTCGTCCACAACCATAACTTTTGTCTTGCTCATGAAACATCCATCCTTTGGCACTCCCAAAGTAGCAGCTTGCGTTCCACCTACCCGACGCGAACCAAGGTCGGGGCCGGCCTGGCGGTCGGAGGCGCTGGCGCCATGACGCGAGCAATTGCCTGTCGCAAGGTCATTTGGGCGATTGGCTTGCGTAGAATCACGTCGGGCTGATGTGCCGTATCGGCTCCCTCCACGGGCATGTCGGCAAACCCGGTGACCATTATCACGGGGGTTTGGGGGGACTTCTGCTTGATCGCCGCCGTCAACTGGTCGCCGTTCATTTCCGGCATCGCTCGATCCACCACCACGACGTCATAGCCCCATTGCGCAAACCGTTCCAGGGCTTCCCGACCGTCCGCCGCAGTCTCGACAAAGTGCCCGTCTCCCCGCAAATACTCCGCCTCAATGTCACGGACCTGGGGTTCGTCCTCTGCCAGCAACACGCGCAATGGACGCGCTGGCGCGGCACTACTGGTCACCAGCTCCCCGCTTTCCGCCTGCGGTATCGGAAGTCGAATGACGAACACCGTTCCCGTGCCGGGCTCGCTCTGGACATCGATCGACCCTCCGTGACGCTGAACGATTCCGTAGACGATCGCCAGGCCAAGGCCCGTGCCCCGTTCGCCCTTGGTGGTGAAGAACGGCTCGAAACAGCGCTGGCGGACTTCCTCGGTCATGCCCCGGCCCGTGTCGCGCACCTGGATGACCACCGACTTATCTTCCGTGCCAGTCGTCACCGTGATCGTGCCTCCTTGGGGCATGGCGTCGACGGCATTGAACAGCAGGTTGATCAGCGACTCGCGTATATCGGACTCGCTGCCGCGGATCGGGGGGACATCCTTCAGGTCGGTTTCCACCACGACGGTCGCGCCGCTGGCCATCATCTGGTCCTTCCACTTGGGCTGGGTCAATACGACGGCCTGGGTGACGGTTTCATTGACGTCGACGGCCTGATAAACGTCTGACTCTTTCCGATGGCGATAGAACTCGCGCAGGCGATTGACGATGTTCACGGCCTCTTGGGCCGCAGCACTCGTCATCTGGATGTATTTTTTGACCTTGTCCTTGTCATTGAGGTTCTCCGGCCAGGCCAACAACAGTTCGTTAAACCCCAAAATCTTCGCCAGGACGTTGTTGAAATCGTGGGCGACGCCGCTCGCCATCTGCGCCAGGGCCCGCAACCGTTCCTGTTGCACAATCTGCTTCTGGGTTTCGCGCAATTCCGCCACCGTGCTGCCAAGTTGACGGGTGCTGTCGCGAAGAGATTGCTCGGTCTGTTTGCGGGCGGTAATGTCGTGCACACTGAGCAGGAGCACGGGTCCTTTGGGACAATGGACCAGTCTCGCATTTCCTTCACACAGGAATTCGCCGCCGTCGGGACGCAGGAGCTGAAGCTCCCGGCCGGCTTCGTTCACCGCCGCCTCCGCCCCCACTCCGTCCACACGCGCGAGCGCCGGCAGCAATCCAGGACAGAGCTCAATAAATGGGCGACCGATCAATTCGTTGGCGTTCCGGCCACTCAACCGGAGCGCGGCTTGGTTGGCCTGCAGGACGCCAAGCGTTTGGGAGTGGAGCAGAAAGATCGCGTCACCGGAAGAATCAAACAACGCATGGTAGTCGTGCTCGGACAGATTGACGTTGTCCTCGACCACCATGCCCACCACGATCAGCAGCGCCAGGATCGCCGAGGTCAGGTACGCGGCGGCCATCAACACTTGCGAGCCGCTCGCCAACGGGAATCCGATCAGGTGCAGTCCCCACAGCAGGAACCCGACGCCGAGGATGATGCTGCCCCGGGACCGGCGACGCGCGCGGATGTACAGGACGCCCGTGTAGACCCCCGCCCCGGCCAACAACAGGAACACCGGCAACGTCAGCCACAGCCCGTCCGGAACACGATACGCCGCGAAATAGCTCCAGATGATAATCAGCACTGTCGCGAGCGTGAGTTCCGTCTGGTCGCGCTTCACTCCCGAGAGTTGAAAACTGCCCCAAAACATGAACACCGCGCTGATGCCGATACACGCCCGGGACGTCATCAGCAGGAATGGCGTGTCGGGAGATTCCTCCAATCCAATCGACGCCGCCAGGTACACCGAGTAAAACATCCACGCGACCGTCCACAGGCTGAGATGGGTGCACCGGGCCGAGTAGTTCATGTAGGTGAACAGCACAATGACCATCCAGACCGTGATCAAGGCCAATACCAGCGCCGACCGGATCCATTCGGGGGGAAACGAGAGAACGGACTGATCGAGGAAACTCAAATGCAGCATGTTCGTCATGACTCGATCCCTGTGCTATCGACAGGCATTGACTCCCGGCCATCCAATACTTCACGCACTCTCTGTGCCAGAATTTCCGGGGTGAAGGGCTTCTCCAAGAAGGAGATACGATCCTCGGAGATTCCGTGTCGAATCATGGCGTCTGCCGTGTAACCCGAGGTAAACAGGACCTTGGTGTCCGGACGGGCGGTTCCAAACCAATCCGCCAACTGTTTGCCGTCAAGTTGCGGCATCACGATGTCGGTGAAGAGCAAATCGATCTTGTCTGTTGCGTTCTGCTCGGCCACGCGAATCCCTTCTTTGCCGTTGCTCGCCTCCATGACGCGGTACCCGAGATCGCGCAGGATCCCCACCGTCAGGTTACGCACATCCGGCTCATCCTCCGCCACCAGAATGGTTTCCTGGCCGGTTGCCCATTCCAGAATCTTTGGCCGCTCGGGTTGCTGGTCCGCGTCGGCGTCGACCCGCGGCAGGTAAATCTTGAATGTGGTGCCCGTCCCCAGCTCGGTAAACACGTCGATGTGTCCCCCGCTCTGTTTGACAATCCCGTAGCAGGTTGCCAGGCCGAGCCCCGTGCCCTTCCCCTGCGGTTTGGTCGTGAAAAACGGTTCGAAGATGTGCGCCCTCACGTCCTCGGCCATTCCCGATCCCGTGTCCGTGACGGAGAGCATGACGTATTCGCCGGGTTCCACGTCGCCATGCGGGCGGGTGTCGTCTTCGTGAAGCGTCGCCCGCGCCACCTCGATGATGAGTTTGCCGCCGCTGGCCATGGCATCGCGCGCGTTCACCGCGAGATTCATGATCACCTGCTCGATCTGGGCGGGATCGGCACGGACATTTCCCACAGCCGCGCCGCGGATCGTGTGCAATTCGATGTCCTCGCCGATCAGTCGCCGCAGCATTTTCTCGATGTCGGTCACGACATTGCTCAGATTGAGTATCCGCGGTTGCAGCGCCTGTTTGCGACTGAAGGCCAGCAACTGCCGGGTCAAGCCGCTCGCCCGTTCGGCCGACTTGCGAATTTGCTCCGCTAGGCGAAACCGCGCGTCCTCGGGGGGCAGTTTGCGCAGCAGCAGCTCCGTGTATCCGTTGATCGCCGTCAGGATATTGTTGAAATCGTGGGCCACACCGCCGGCCAGCCGTCCGACCGCTTCGACCTTCTGGGCCTGCAGGAACTGCTCCTGCAATGTTTTTTGTTCGGTGATGTCCTCCTGGATCGCGACGAAGTGCCCAACCTGTCCCTGTTCGTCCGCCACGGGCGCAATGGTCATCCGCGCCGTGTAGAGGGTCCCGGCCTTGCGGCGACTGACCAGTTCTCCATACCAGACTTTCCCGGAGCGAATTGTCTGCCAAAGCTCGTTGTAAATCGCCGGCTCGTGGCTGCCCGCCTTGAGCGTTGACCATACTTCCCCATACACCTCCGCGAATGCGTACCCCGTTAACTTGATAAAAGCGGGATTGACCCATTCGATGGTCCCGTCGCGGTCGGTAAGCACAACAGCGTTCGCCGCGGAATCCAGTGCCGCCGCCTGCAAACGCAAGCGATCCGCCGCCAGCTTTTGCTGCGTCACGCTCGCGCGCAATTCGGTCTGCGAGTGTTGCAGGGCATCCAGCATCTTGTTCAGGGCCGTTGCCAAACCCGCCAGTTCGTCTCGCCCGACAATCGCCACGCGCGCGGTTACATCACTTCGACTCCCAATTCGATTCACATCCGCAATCAGCCTGGCCAGCCGTGCCAGGAGCAGCCGTTCCAGCAACACGGTCATGGAAACCCCAAAACACAATCCGATAACCAGAAGCGACGTTACCAACACATGGATGGTGTCCAGTCCCTGCGCAAAGATGTCGCGCGGCTTCTCCACGCGCAGCACCACGGCCGGTTTCCCAAAAATGTCGTCACACACGGTGTAGCCTCCGACCCAGTCGCCCACCAACGGATGCACGTACACTCGATCGGCATCGCGTCCCTGGGCCAGCGCCACACGGAAATCCGCCGTCAACTTTGGATCATCCACTCGGCGCACCATCAACATCAAATGGGCTGCGTCCGTGAACCGCTTCATCGCCGCCAGGTCCAGATACCGGCCGACAATCAGCGTGCCACGGACCGGCCCGGCGTGCTGTGCCGTCACAATCGGCCTCGACACCACCAGCGTGATGCCCTCGGGCAACGACACCAGACCCGAGTGGACACTGTCGACACTGGGGTGGTTCAGGAGAAGGCTCTTGCCTTTCAACAACTGCAAGAAACTGTCCGGTACGGACGCCGCCTTCGCTGCCCGCAAATCAAACCCGTTGCTCCACACCACCTGCCCATCGAGATTCAGGAGAACAATAAAATTCAGCCGCAGGTCGGTAAACGTCGAATCCCCGAGATTGGCGCGGACATAGCTCTGGTTGTGATCCTGAATAAACTGATAGGTGTCGTCCCGCGCCGCGCACTCCTCGGCCTTGTCACTCAGGTCCGCCAACTCGTTGACCATGGCGCTTTTTGACCACTTCACGTCGCGGACAACATCGCGCCGCTCGAGCCGGGAGAAATCGGTGAGCAGGATCGACGAGGACACCTTGTACAACCCCAGAATGAGCGCCACCAGTGTGACGCCGATGATCAGGAATATCTTGCGACGCAACGTCATCGCAATCTTTCCCATCGGTCGAAACTCGACACGATTATTTGCATCTTGGCACTCACGAAACGTGCATCCATGCCATCCACCTAGAAGGCCGGTTTCCTCAAAAGTGCAATAACCGTGCCACCAAGGTCTTGGCCCATGCCTTGACTTGGAGCCGTGCTTTCGCCATAGTCCGCCCTTGCCATGACGGACAAAAAGCCATCATCGCCACCGCTAATGGAGAAGATCGTCGCCCTCTGCAAGCGACGGGGTTTTATCTTTCAATCGTCGGAGATCTACGGCGGCATCAACGGGTTCTGGGATTACGGCCCGCTCGGGGCGGAGTTGAAGAAGAACATCCGTGATTACTGGTGGAATGAAATGGTGCGTGGTCGTGACGACGTCGTGGGCATTGAAACGTCGATCATCATGCACCCCAAGGTCTGGGAAGCATCCGGGCACGTCGGCGGGTTCACCGACCCGATGGTGGATTGCAAATCTTCCAAACAACGGTTTCGGGCCGACGAGATCTATTTTTCGCCCGTGATCGTCGACGGCAAGATCGTCGGATATGTCAGCATGCTGGAAAGCGAGCGGACAACCGAGGACCTGCAGGAAAAGGCCGAAGCGTTCAAACGGAAGAAGGCCATTCAAGGGAAACTCGAGCCGGTCCAGCCGCGCGACTTTACGCAGGCCACGCCCGAGGAAATCCCGTTGGTGCCCTCGCCGGCCACGGGCGAGCCCGGCAGTCTCACCCCCGCGCGCAATTTCAACATGATGTTCGAGACCTACGTGGGCGCGTTGCGCGAAGAGTCGGAAAAAACCTATCTGCGTCCCGAAACCGCGCAGGGCATGTTCGCCGACTTCAAAGCGGTGCTCGACACAGGGCGCGTGAAGATTCCCTTTGGCATCGCGCAGATCGGCAAGTCATTCCGCAACGAGATTACCCCGCGCAATTTCACGTTCCGCAGCCGCGAGTTCGAGCAAATGGAGATGGAGTTCTTCATCAGCGACGAGGACGACTGGGCGAAGTGGCACCGCTACTGGATCGATTGGTGCCGCAACTGGCTGTTGTCGGTCGGGCTCCCCGCCTCGCACATTACCGAGTACAACCACGCCAAGGAAAAACTGGCGTTCTACTCGAAAGGCACGACCGATCTCATGTTCCAATATCCGTTTGGCGTGCAGGAACTCTGGGGGATTGCCGCCCGCGGTTGTTACGACCTGTCCCAACACGCCAAATTCAGCGGACAGTCGTTGGAGTACTTTGACGAGGAGAAGAAGCGCAAATACGTCCCGCATGTCATCGAGCCGGCGGTGGGCGTGGACCGGATCGCCCTGGCCATTCTGTGTACTGCGTACCAGGAAGAGACGACGACGGACGAGAAAGGCCAGACCGAAACGCGTGTCGTCATGCGGTTCGCGCCACGGATCGCGCCCGTGAAAGTGGCCGTGTTCCCGCTGCTGCGTAACAAACCGCCGCTGGTGGAAAGGGCCCGGCAAGTGTTCAAACTTCTCCAGCCGCATTTCACCACCGAATGGGACGACCGCGGCAATATCGGCAAACGCTATCGCTACCAGGACGAACAGGGCACGCCGTGGTGCGCCACTATCGACTTCGACACCCTCGGCGAAAAAGGCCCCGAACTGGCCGACACCGTCACCCTCCGCGACCGCGACTCGATGAAACAGGACCGCGTCAAGATCGCCGACCTGGTTCCGCTCATTTCACAGAAGTTGCGTGGGTAGTGTTGGGCTGTAGCGGCCTGACGACGTCTCGTTGCACGACAGCTACATCACCGCAATCCACACGTCAGCACCTCGCGATGCCCAGGGAATTCGACCAATCCGATCTCTCTCACCTGAGTCTTGAAGCGGAGTTTGACTCGGGAACACACCTCCACGGCAGCCGGAACTGCTTCGAGGGGAATATCAAAGGCAAGCGTGCAGTGCGGCACCCATTTTCCCGGAGGGCAAAGCGGGCTGGCACCGGTCACCAGCTTCGTGAAGCGGCTGGTGAAATCTTTGTGGACAGAAAGCAGTTGTTCGGTGACAACCGGGCCGAAGAAGACCACGCATCTGGGTTGGAGGAACACCCCGATGTAATCGAACTGGAGTGGGAGCGGGCGCAGGCTCTTGGTGAACGCCCGAAGCTCATTCTCAAATCCGGGTGATGAGTACTGGTCGAACACGCCCAAGGTAACATGCGGCCGGTAGCCGCCATCGGTCATGAAGGACGTGATGTTCGCCTGTGCCAAATCGGCCCAAACACACCGAACCAGCTTGTCGGCGTCTTCAGCGAGGAACATTTCCACGGCAAATGGCATCGTCAGCTCACCTTTGGTGAGGCCTATAACGGAAATTGCGGGTGATGTCGACGGTCAACTTTACCCTTGCGAAGCCACGTTTCTTTGGCTATTGTTCATCTCTCCAAAAGCAAAGGGAACTATCATCATGTCTCGACGTTGTGAAATTTGTGGCAAGGGCGAGGCGCGAGGGAATCACATCCTGCGCCGCGGCCAGGCAAAGAAAAAGGGCGGTATCGGCCAGCACGTGACCGCGGTGACGCCGCGGATATTCCGGCCAAACCTACAGGTGGTCCACGCGGTGGTCAACGGCGTGCGCCGCCGGGTCAAAGCCTGCACGAACTGCATCAAGAGCGGCCGCATCGCCAAAGCGGCCTAGTCTGCTGGCGGGCGGACATCTTTTACTTTCAACTGCACGTTTTCCACGCCGCGGAATTCGTTCAGTTCGGGCGTGAACGCCACATCGAATTTGCCCTGGGGCAACTCGAAATCGCCCCGGCCCCACCAGATCGCCTGCGCGGTCGTATCGCCATCCGTCACGTTGAATCGCAAGTGATTCTTGCCCACCACTCGCGGGGCGCCGCGTAACTGCACGCCCTCGACGGCAAACACGGGCGTCGGATTCTCCGGGCCACAGGGCTCGAATCGCGCCAGTTGCTCGAAGAAGTCCGCATCCAAATCGTCGAGCGTGACGACGGCGTCGATTTTCACGCGTTGGTGCAGATCGTCCTCTTTCAGCGCCTTCGCGGCGAACTCATTGAGCTGCTGCCGCAATGGATCGATGTTGGCGGCCTTCACACTGAGTCCCGCGGCCATCTCGTGTCCGCCGAACCGCTCCAGCAACGGCGCGCAGTGGCGCAGGGCGTCGACAATCGAGAATCCCGTAACGCTCCGACACGATCCCTTCCCCAGTTTGTCCTCGATACCGATCACGACCGTGGGTTTGTAGAATTCCTGCTGGACGCGCGACGCCACGATGCCGATGACGCCGACGTGCCAGCCGTCCCTGGCCAGCACGAGGACCCGGTCCCGCTCCTGCGCGCGCGCCATGGCCATGGCTTCGTCCACCATCCGTTCCTCGATGCGTTGGCGCTCGGCATTGTGATTGTCGAGCAAGATGGCCAATTCCTTCGCGCGTGATGCGTCGGTGGTGAGCAGCAATTCCAGCGCGGCCATCGCGTCGGCGAGCCGACCGGCCGCGTTGAGCCGCGGCGCGATGCGAAACCCGATATGGTACGGGCTCACCTCATCCGGCACGCTGGCCACGTCCATCAAGGCGCGCAGCCCGATTCTTTGCGTGTGCGGGAGACGTTCCAGCCCCGCCTTCACCAGAATGCGGTTTTCCTCGATCAGCGGCACCACGTCGGCCACGGTGCCGACCGCCACGAGGTCGAGGTGGTCGCGCAAATCGATTTGCCCGGAGAGCTGCCGGTCGCGTTTCAACAGCGCATGTGCCAGCTTGAACGCCAGACCCACGCTGGCCAGATACTTGTAGGCCGCGTCGCCCGAAGTGGCGCGCTTGGGATTCACCAGCGCCACGCAATCCGGCAATTGCTCCGCTGGCTCATGATGGTCGAGCACGACCGTATCGACCTTGCGTTTCTTGAGGTCCGCGATCTCCAGCACCGAACTGGTCCCGCAGTCCACGGCCAGGAGCAACTGCGGCTGGTGCTCCTTCCAACATCGCGCAATGCCGTCCTGGGTCAGGCCGTAGCCTTCATCCATGCGATGCGGCAGGAAATTCGTGACGACCGCGCCCGCCACCCGCAAGACGAACTGCAGCAACGCGCTCGACGTGACGCCGTCCACGTCGTAATCGCCGTAGATCGTGATGCGCTCTTTCCGTTCGATTGCCGCCAGAATCCGGTCGACCGCCGCCGACATGTCCGGCAAGTCGAAGGGATCACCAAGCTGGCGAAGTTGTGGCTGGAGGAATTGCGACGCCTGGTCGGCATCGCCCTGTCCGCGATTGATGAGAACCTGCGCCAGCGGGACCGCGAGGTGCAGTTCGCCAGCCAGCGCTTGCGCCAGCGCTGGCTCGGGTTTCGCGATGACCCAGCGCTTCATAGGAATGGTTTACGGGCAATGGTTCATGGACCAAGAACCATCGGCCATTTCCTCATCACGCTTTCGCCGGCTGCGGCTTCTTGTCGACGGCTTGCTTCGCCTTGGCGCCTTCGCTGCCACGATAGAGACCGCGTACGGGTTGGCCGATGTAGATGGACGAATACGTGCCCGTCACGACGCCCACGACATAGCAGAACGCGAAATCATTCAGCACCCGTCCACCGAACCCGTAGAGCGCGATCGAGCACAGGAACACCGTGCCCGCCGTCAGGATCGTTCGCGACAATGTCTCGTTGATGCTGCGGTTGATCAGGTCGAACTGGTTCAACTTGCCGCCCGTCAGCTTCTTGTTTTCACGGATCCGATCAAAGATGACAATCTTGTCATTGATCGAATAGCCGATCAGGGTTAGCACGGCGGCGACGACCGGCATCGAGAACGTCCGGTGCGGCCACGGCCAGAGGCAGAAGAGTCCAACGGTCATCAGGACGTCGTGGATCAAGGAAATCAGTGCGCCCAAACCGTAGGAAAGCTCACCGAAACGAAACGCGAGGTAGATCATAATGGCGATCAGCGACACGGCGATTGCCCAGAGCGCCTGCTTCAGCAACTCGCCACCAACGACCGCGCCGACCTGTTCCCGGCTGATTTCTTTGAACTGCGCCTGGGGAAACTTGTCTTCCAGAAGCTTGACCACTTCGTCCGCCTTGCCCTCGGGCAACCGCAGCGACAATACTTCCTTGCCGCCGGTCATATCGCGCTCGTATTGGATGTACGCCTCGGCGTAATGGTTCTGTTCCAGCGTATGACGGATTTCGTCGGCATCGATGTGCTGGGTAAAGCCCAGGGCCACCGTGTCGCCGCCCCGGAAATCAATTCCGTAGACTTCGCCGCGACCGACGTCCAAACCGCCGCGGTGAACGAACATAACCATGCCGGCAATGATCAGTGCCCAGGAAAGAGTGAAGACGATCTTCCACACCCCAAGGAAATTGATGTGCGGCACATGACGGAACACATGCAACATGTTGAACGACTTCATCCAGCCCTTCGCCACCAGCCAGTCAAAAATGATCCGCGTTACGAACACGCCGGAGAACAGGTTGGCCAACAACCCGACGATGAGCGTGACACCGAAGCCTTTCACGGGACCGCTGCCCATGGAGACCAGGATGACACCGGTGAGGATGGCCGTGAAGTGGGCATCGAAAATGACGCGAAACGCGCGGGTGTACGCCGCCGCGATGGCCGCCCGCAACGGTTTGTTCGCTGCCAGTTCTTCACGAACGCGCTCGTAAATCAGCACGTTGGTGTCCACGGACATGCCGATGGTCAACACAACGCCGGCGATGCCGGGCAAGGTGAGTGTGAACTTGAACATCGCCAGCACGCCCATCGTGATCAGGATGTTCATGAGCAGCGCGATATCGGCGACGACGCCCGCCGCCTGATAGTAGACCGCCATGAAGATGATGACGGCGCCCGCGCCAATTAACGCCGCGTGAAAACCGCTGGCAATCGAATCCTTGCCCAACGTCGGATCCACTGTGAGCGCTTGCATCACGTGCACGGGCGCCTGAAGCGGGTTCTCGAGCACGCTGGCCAGGCGTTGCGCCTCGTCGATGGGATACCCGCCCTGACGGCTGATCTGGCAGCGGCCCCCGGAGATCGGCTCGTTGATGCGCGGGGCCGTATAGAGCTCGCCGTCGAGCACGATGGCCAGGAATCGCTCCACGTTCGCCGACGTGATGCGTTCGAAAATCCTGGCTCCTTCGTCATCGAACTCGATGCCGACCTGCGGGGCACCCGTCATCTGGTCATATTGGATGTAGGCGCGCCGCACGTACTTGCCGGTCATCTCGGGCCTGATCTTGACGAAATACGTGCTCGCTCGCTCTCCCTCGTTCTCCTTGACGGTCATCTTCTGGTAGCCGGGCGGCGCGGTGAAGCGCGGGTCGCTCAACGATTGGGAAACCAGCTCCGCGTTGTCGGGATGAACCAACCGGAACTCCAGAAATGCCGTCTTCTCGATTCGCCGGCGGGCTTCTTCGCGGTCGGCTTCCTTCAACCCCGGCAGTTCCACCAGAATCCGGTCGTCGCCGACACGCTGGAGAAGCGGCTCGGCCACATGGAACTCGTCGATACGCTTGCGCAGCACCTCGATCGCCTGTTGGATGGCGGTACCCCGCCCGGCCGGGTCGATTCCCGAGATGTCCATCTTCAGCAGGAAGGACGTCCCGCCCCTCAGGTCGAGTCCGAGTTTGATGCCGTACTGAGAGATCGCCCACGCCGACATCAACAGAACGGCGGCGACCAATGCACACTTCCAACCAAATAGTTTATTCATAAGGCTATAATTATTTTGGGGATGGCGCGGCGGTTTCCACCTCCGCGGACTTCTGGACGACCGAGCCGACGGCGCTTTTCAGGACTTCCACTTTGACGTTGTCGGCGATCTTGATCATCAGCGATTTTTCTTTGACGTTGGAGACAATTCCGAAAATGCCGCTGTTCAGCAACACTTTGTCGCCCGTCTTGACGTTCTTGATCAGGTTCTCCTGGTCTTTGCGCTGCTTCTGCTGGGGGCGAATCAGCAGAAAGTAAAACATCACACCGAGGATCCCGAACGTGACGATCATCTGCAGCATCGCCGCTTTCGGGTCCTGTTCGGTGCCCGCCGGGGGTCCGAACATGGCCAATAATTCAAACTGTCTCATCTACTCCGATTCCTTCCGTATATACTGATGTAAATTCCCGTCGAAAATCTTCAAATACTCCCGCCGCAATCGCTTCCCGCGCCCGGCGCAACGTGCCCAGGTACAAGTGCAGGTTGTGCCACGTCATCAGCCGCAACCCGAGGATCTCGTTCGTGCGGCACAGGTGACGAATGTACGCGCGCGTAAAGTGGCAGCACGCGTAACATTCACATCCTTCTTCCAACGGCCCGAAGTCGCCGCGATACCGCGCGTTCTTGATCGCGTACGTGCCCCGCGCCGTAAAAATCGTCCCATTGCGCGCCACGCGCGTCGGCAGCACGCAATCAAACATGTCCACCCCTCGCGCGATCATATCCAGAATCTGCGGCGGGGTGCCGACCCCCATCAAATACCGCGGCTTGTCCTGCGGCAGGAACGGCACAGCCATCTCGACCTGCCGCACCATTTCCGCCGGTGGTTCACCCACGCTGACGCCGCCGATGGCATATCCAGCGAATCCCATCGCCGCCAATTCGCGCGCGCTTCGTTCCCGCAAATCGGGATACACACTTCCCTGCACAATTCCAAAGAGCAATTGGCCGTCGGATAATTTCTGCTCCCGACAGCGGGCCGCCCACTGTAAGGTCAGGTCCAGGCTACTGCAAGCGTATTCTCGGTCACAGGGCCAATGCGGGCACTCGTCGAATGCCATCACAACATCGCTGCCCAGAGCCACTTGCGCGGCCATCGACTCCCGCGGCCCGAGAAACAAGGTCGCGCCATCCACATGCGACTGGAACTCCACACCCTCCTTGGAAATCTTGCGCAGCTTGGCCAGCGAGAAAACCTGATACCCGCCACTGTCGGTCAGAATCGGCCCGTCCCAGCCCATGAACTTGTGTAGTCCGCCGGCTTTGGCGATCAATTCGGTGCCCGGACGAATTACGAGATGGTACGTATTGCTGAGAATGATTTGCGCATTCAATTCGTGCAACTCGTCCGGCGTCATGCATTTCACGGTCGCCTGGGTGCCCACGGGCATGAAGATGGGTGTCTCCACCAGGCCATGCGCGGTATGCAACCGCCCCACGCGCGCCGCTGTCCTGGTGTCCCGGGTTAGAAGTTCGAAGCAGCTCTTCACTTGTCTCCGGTATAGCGACTTTCCGTTCCGGTTGTAGACCGCGTGCCCCCACGCGGCGATTCCGTGTCTTTGAATTCGATCTCACCAGCGAATTTCCACTCCTCGACTTGATCCACAAGCCCGGCTCGCACCGGATTCTGCCGGATATATTCCCACTTCTCAGCTTCGCTTTCTTCACTACGCAATACGTGATCGAAAAAACCCTTCTGCCATTTGACCGTGCGCCCTCCGACAACCGCCTTCAACGCTTTGCCCCATTCGCCCAACGTTGTAGGTCGTGCCCCCCCACGCGGCGATTCTCCCTGCCTTACCAACAAATGAATGTGGTCCGGCATAATGACGTACCTGCTGGGCCACCAACCGTAGTCTTTGGGACTTGCCTGTAAAAACTCTCGCAGACGTGTATGAACCTCCTCTTTTGCGAGCAGTTTCGCCCGACCTTGGACGCAAATCGTCAGAAAGAAGCAAGGAAACCCCTCCCCAATCCACACCATGTCGAGACGCCGTAGCCGTTTCGGTAATTTGGGGCGTGTCCCAGCGCCGCGTGGGGGCACGCGGCCTACAACAGCTTTGAGTTGTTTCTGGTATGTGATTCGATCGTCGATATCGATCAACACGCCTTCGTCGGCGACCACCAGACGCGCGATGTCGTCGGCGTGTTTGGCGTAAAAATGTTTGAGGGTCATCGACTCGTCCATCGACACAATCTCTTTCGCGTATTCCGCCCGCAACAACGGGGGGTGGCCCTGTCGTCCGTTGTACGAAGGAATCAGAATCTTGTGCCGCTCCTTTTCAAACGTCTCAATGAGCGTCTCGACCGTCTCGCGTTTCAATCGTGGCTGGTCGCAGACCGCAATCATCACCATTTTGGTTTTTTTCGGAAGGTCCCGCAGCCCCGCCTGCATCGACGTGAACATCCCCTGCTGGTAACGCTCGTTTTTCACGATCTGGCAGGGTGTATGGGCGATTTGTGCGCCGATCTCATCGGCCTTGTAACCAAGGACGACGCGAATCTCATCCACACGCGGCGATTGAAAAGCGTCGATGACGCATTCGAGCATGGTTTGGCCGGCAAACGGGAGAAGCTGCTTGGGTTGGCCCATGCGCCGCGATTCGCCTGCGGCGAGGATGATCGCGACGTTCATTCCGCGTCGCCAAGCGGCTTGCCGAGCAGTTTATCCGCGATTTGATTCGTGACGGACAAGGAAATGTAATTCTGTGCGCCACGACGGACGGCGATCAATTCCGACACGACGCTGACGGCGATTTCTTCGACGGTCAGCGAATGGATCGCCAGACCCATCGGCGTGCGGACCCGGCGGAAATCCTCGGCGGTGGCAGCGCCCTCGTTGATGAAGCCTTCCATGACCGTGCGGACTTTGCGTTTGCTACCGATCATCCCGATATAGCCCGCCTTGCTGTGGATGACTTCCTTCAAAATCACGGCGTCGTGGCGATGTCCGCGCGTGACAATGCACACATACGAGTCCGCATCCAACGGGAAACTCTTCATGACCTTTGCCGGATCATCGACGATGATTTTCGACGCGTCGGGAAACCGTTCCTTGTTGGCGAACGACGCGCGGTCGTCGATGGCGACCACATCAAACCCGCTCCACGCGGCCAGTTTGCCGACCGCGCAGCCGACGTGTCCGCCGCCGCAAATGACGAGCACGGGCTTCGGCAAAATCGGTTCGAGGTAGACAGAGAACCCCGATGGTTGATGGCTGATGGTCGATGGTTCCGGCTCGGGCTCCTGAAGTAAGGCCGCGCATTTGGTGGAAAGGTCGGAGAGCAAATCTGCGGGCAAATCATCGGCGACGATCAGTTGCTCGCTGGCGAACAGGGCGCGCTTGCCGGCGTGGTCGCCGGTCGTGATCGTGACGAGAACGCGCCGTTGACGCGTCGATGGTTCGGCCAGCAACGCCTGCCAGACCTTGCTGCTCAGCGGATTCGGTTGCACGAAAGTCTGGACCGACCCGCCGCAAATCAATCCGTCGTCCCAGCCGAAATCATCGTCGAGGACGGCTTTGAACGTGAACGACTCGCCCGTTTCGAGTGCCCGGAGCGCTTTCTGGCGCGTCTCGGCTTCGAGGCAACCGCCGCCGAGCGTGCCGATCACGCGGCCATCGGGCAGGAAAATCGCCTTCGCCCCGCACTTCTGCGGGGTCGAACCTTTGGTCTCGACCAGCACTGCAAACGCCAGCGGTTGCTTGCGTTCCAACAGCCTGGCCAGTTCCTGATAAATGGGGTCCACACGCCTAGGCTAACGGCAGATGCAGGGCGAATCAAGTCTCGGGAGTCGTTGAAAAAGCGCCCGCTGGGGGCAGCGGGCCTACAGCAGGCCGCAGATATCGTAGGAAGTTGTAGGCCGCAAGCCGAGTCCGACGAGACCCGAGGCATGTTTGCTGGGTTCGGAACCCTCACGCGGCGTGTCGTCGATGTTCACCAACACCAGTTGCAATTTCGGCAAACGGGCTTATGTTGAAGTGGAGAGTCGAGGGCGAGTAGTAGGCGAGTGAAAGTTGCGGATTGTGCAGTCGCGGTTTGGGACTCGACTCTCCATTCGTTTCCCCCCAGCGTCCTAGAACATGCAGCGGCTCGCCCTCCCAGATTCATCCAGTCAGTTCCCGGCAACATCCTTCGGCAGGATTTCCAATTTCAACGAATAATCGCGATAGCCGATGGCGCGCCAGAAGGCGACGGCGGCGGCGTTGGCGACGAGGACTTCGACGGTCAGGCGCTTGGTCTTCGGCCAGATTTCGGAGCGGAGGAGATGCATCGCTTGCTTGCCAAGACCTTGGCGACGTCGGTCGCGGACGACGAAGAGTTGGCGAAGGTAGATTTCGTCGGGTTGCTCGCGATACAGGGCGTAGGCGACGACCTCCCCGCCCTCCTCGAAGAGGATCGCCACGTACTCGCCTTCCAGCCACCCGCGCATGCGTTGCTCCAACTGGGGAACGGTCATTGGGTTGCGGTGGACTTGGTCCCGAATTAACTGGTGGTTGAGTTCACCGAGAAGCGAGCAATCGGCTGATGTGGCGCGTCGATAGGTCATGGTCGTGGGGCGTGTTCGGAGACATCATACTCATAGCGGGCATCGAAGTACGGTCCGATTTGTTTGTTGCTGTGGTGCGTAAAGCCGAATTGCTCGTAGATCGCGCGCAGACGCGGACGGGTTGCCGCGCAGTCCAAGCGCAGGTAGCGACGGCCTAGCAACCGGGTCTGTTCGACAGCCCAGCGGAGAATAGCCGTTGAAACAGCGCCTCCGGCAAACTTCCTGCGGACGGCCAGTCGGTGGACGAATGCGGAATCGTGTTGGGGAATGTCGAACCAGACCACCATGTCTTCGAGTTGGAACTTCACCGTGCCGGCCGCTTCCCCATCGCATTCCGCGAGAAAGAAGACGCCCGCAGACACGTCCGATGAAATGCGTTCCGGAACGATTTCTTCTTCCCGCCACATGGGCTTGCCGGTGTCGTTGAGCCAGTGAGCCGCTTCGAGCAGAATGCCGGAGACGGTCTCGAGATCCTGCGTCGTGGCCTGTCGAATCGATACGTCCATGGTTTGGCTGGAGGCTAATGGTTGGAAGGGGCGGAAGCAAGTCCTGGCACAGACGGATGGGACGATGGGGCGTGATGCCGGTCAGCGAATCTGGGGGGGAAGAGGCTGCTGAAGATGGGGGCGGCATCAAAATATACCAACGATTACATCTGACCGCATTTCCGTGCCTGCGACCATCGGGCCATGTTATTCGGACCTGAGAGGATTGGGTCGTATCACTACGTTTGTACCATACGGCTTGACAGAACCCAGGAACAGTCCGATGTCGTTCGTCCAGGCTGGCAGCGTGAGTGACACTTGACCATTCGGTATGCCATCCCGAAACGTTCCGACGTACTTCGACCCGTTGGTTGTCGTCAATGTTCCCTGACCATTCGGGAGGTTATTTTGGAATTGTCCAACGTACGTCGAGCCGTCTGGCCACGTGATCGTCCCTTGGCCATTCATCTTGTCATTCTCAAACTCACCCGCGACGGTTGTTCCATTTGACAACGTGAGGATGCCCGGGCCATTCGGTCTGCCCCATCGAAGCTCGCCAACGCACTTGGCTCCATTGGGGAAGGTTTTCGACCCCTGACTATTTCGCACGCCGCATCCGGAGACGAGAACGAACAGGATTGAGATTGTAGCAGCCAGAAAGTCGCTCAATTGTTTCATCGCTGGCTCCGGTTCGGGCTGTCTCTCGTTGGGAATCGTATGACTGGTGCGGTTCGCAATCAAGCTTCCCCAGATTTCAAGGGTGGCAGTGTAGCCTCCGGTTATCCCCCCAGTGTGTATAGGTGCCTCGACAGGGGATGTCGAGGCGAGAGAATGTCCCATCTCTACACTGCCAGGACAATGTTCATCCTTTTGCAGGCTCTGTCAATCAGGGGCCCGATGGAGCAGGCTTCTCTTCGTGATACGGCTTCTTGTGTTGGTAGAGACTGAGCCGCTGGCGGGCTTTCTCCAGGGTGTCATTCGACGGATTGGATTTTAGATAATCGGACTCCAGGTATTTGTTCTGCCACTTGACGGCGTTATCAAAGTCCCCAGCCTCGGCGTAGGCCGCTGCTAGCGTACCGAACCGAGCCGGAGTTTTCCATTCTGACAGTTCACAGGCTTTCGTCGCATACTCAATGGCCTTCACGCCATTCCGAACATTGGCATCGGCGCAAGTGGCCAAGAGCCAAGCGAGGTTGTTGCAGACCAAGGGGTCTGTCGGGCCAAGCCGGATAGCCTCGTCGTAATCGGCGAGGGCTTTCTGATGGTCGCCTTTGTGGCCGTAGGCGAATCCCCTGTTGATGTAGCCCGTGGCGGCTCGCTTTGGATCGAGACTAATGGCTTGGGTTTGGTCAGCGATGCTCTTGTCCCAATCTCCTAAGTGATTGTAGGAGACTCCCCGGGCGTAATAGGCTCCCGCATAATTAGGCTTGAGCCGAATAGCTTCGCTGTAATTGGAGATGGCCTTTTCATAGTCGCTCTTATGACGGTGAGCGTTGCCCCTGTTGTAATAGACCGTGGCTTGGTTCGGATCGAGCTGGATGGCTTCGTTGTAGTCGGCAATGGCCCTGTCATCATCGCCCTTTTGTCCGTAGGCGAGTCCCCGGTTGAAATAGGCCTTGGCGTGTTTCGGATCAAGCCGGATCGCTTCGCCGTAATCGGAAATAGCCCTGTCATAGTCGCCCTTGTGACGGTAGACGATACCTCGCTTATTGTAAGCCTCGGCATAATCCGGCTTGAGCCGGATCGCTTCTGTGAAATCAGCAATGGCCTTGTCGTGGTCGCCACTGTGGTAGTAGGCGACGCCCCGGTTGCAAAAGGCTATGAAATCTTCCGTGTTAAGCCGGATGGCTCCGCTGAACTCAGCAATGGCGAGGTCATAATCATGCCTACGACCCGCTTCCAAGCCCCTCCCAGAGGCTCTGACTGACTGGTCGTTCCCGTTTCTTTGGCCCGCCATGTTCTTACAAATAGCACTGCAGCCAATGGCAAATCGAGGAGTTTTCATCGGTCATGTCCCACCGCCAGACTCCGTTTGACATGCGACACACCCCCACCGCGTGACAGTTGATCGTTTCGATATTGTTTGATTTGACACCTTATCCTTTTATGATAGAATGCCGCGGTATGGAGAAGTTTGTAATGGGTTGTGGGGATGGCGAGGGGGACAACCCACCCCTATTTCCCCTCCGTGGGAGGGGATGGCGGAATTGGGGCGCCGCACCAACGACAGCGGGCCGGACCGGTCGCTACAAGCACAGGCTGTGCATGGGAGCCCAGCCCTGCGGGGAGCCAGGGAGGGGGTTACCAAACGAACCCAATTCTGAGCAAGCCGGCGTGGAAAATTGGTGGAAACGAAGCCAAAAACGAAGCCAATTGCGGCCGCGAAATTGGGTTGCCGGGAGGCGGATTTGGGGGTATAAAGACCTGTTTTGCAGGGCAACAGCCTTGGAAGGGATGAAATTCCGATGAGCAAACAACAGGCAAATGCCGCGGCCAAGGGCCGGGCGAAGACCGCAGCGCCGATCGTCGAACTCGGCGCCGAACTGAACACACCCATGCGCGGGTGCGACATTGTGGTGAAATGTCTCGAGCGCGAGGGTGTGGACACGGTATTTGCCTATCCGGGCGGCGCGAGCATGGAATTGCACCAGGGGCTGACCCGCTCGAAGCACATCCGCACGATTTTGCCGCGTCACGAACAGGGGGGCGCGTTTGCCGCCGACGGTTATGCGCGGGCCACCGGGAAAACGGGCGTGGCGATCGCCACCAGCGGCCCGGGCGCGACGAACCTCGTCACGGGCGTTGCCGATGCGTACATGGATTCGATTCCGCTCGTCCTGATCACGGGCCAGGTCCCGCGGGCGATGATCGGCAAGGGCGCGTTCCAGGAGACGGATGTGTTCGGCCTGGCGCTGCCGATCGTCAAGCACAGTTACCTCGTCATGAACGTCGAGGACATCCCGCGCGTGTTCAAGGAGGCGTTTTACATCGCCAACACGGGGCGGCCGGGTCCGGTGTGGATCGATATCCCGAAGGACGTCCAGCAGAGCACGTGCACGCCGGTGTTCCCGGACAAGGTCAATCTGCGCGGGTACAACCCGGACAAGCGCATCAGCGACATCGCGGTCAACGAGATCGCGGGGTTGATCGAGAAGAGCGAGCGGCCGGTCATTTACGCGGGCGGCGGCATTATTTCGTCCAACGCCGGCAAGGAACTCGTTGAATTTGCCGAGAAGGCCAACATTCCGGTGGCGACGACGTTGATGGGCGTCGGCGCGATTCCGAGCGATCATCGGTTGTCGATGCGCTGGCTCGGGATGCACGGCACGGTGTACGCGAATTTGGCGGTCGACAAATCTGATTTGCTATTGGCGCTCGGCGTCCGCTTCGACGACCGCGTCACGGGCAATGTCCGCGAATTTGCCAAGCACGGCACGATTGTTCACATTGATGTTGATCCGAGCGAGATCAACAAGAACAAGGTCGCGCATTTGCCGGTCGTCAGCGACATCAAGTACGCGCTGCAGCAGCTCAACAAGGTCGTCAAGGGCAAGAAGTTCACCGAGTGGCATGCGCAGATCGACGAGTGGAAGAAGCAGTTCCCCTTCCGCTATCGCGTGACCGATGAGGTGTTGAAATCGCAGTACGTCCGCGAATTTTTGAAGGGCGACGTCAACGAGATCATCATGCCGCAGTACGTCATCGAGTTGCTCGATGAACTGACCAAGGGCGAAGCGATCGTCACCACGGGTGTCGGCCAGCACCAGATGTGGGCGGGGCAATATTACAAGTTCAAGTACCCGCGCACGTTCCTGACCTCGGCGGGGCTCGGCGCGATGGGGTACGGTTATCCCGCGGCGATGGGCGCGAAGGTCGCGTTCCCTGACAAGCAAGTTGTCGACATCGACGGCGACGGCTCGTTCCTGATGAACATCCAGGAACTCGCCACGGCGCACATTGAGCGCATCGCCGCGAAGGCGCTGGTTCTCAACAACCAGCATCTCGGCATGGTCGTTCAGTGGGAGGACAAGTTTTACAATTCGAACCGCGGCCACACGTATCTGGGCGACCCGCAGAACCCGCACAAGATTTATCCGGATTATGTGGCGGTCGCGAAGGGCTTCAACGTCCCCGCCGAACGCGTCACCCGCAAGAGCGAATTGCGCGCCGCGATGCAGCGGATGCTCGATTCGAAAGAGCCGTACGTCCTCGATGTCATCGTTCCGTACACCGAGCACGTGCTGCCGATGATCCCGGCCGGCAAAACGGTCAGGGAGATCATCATCGAAAAAGACGCCAAGCCCGTCCTCGGCACGAATCTCGGGCTGTAGCCGGCCACTGGGTCTTGGCCGGAGGAGGTTGGGTCAACCAATCCATGTCTCCAACACAGGCAGACAAAGCGCGACTGTTTCAATCGCTGCATCAGCGAACGAAACCGTTGTTGATCCCGAATCCGTGGGACATCGGTTCCGCGCGCATCCTCGCTCAACTCGGCTTTGAGGCGCTCGCGACGTCCAGCGCCGCGTCGGCCGCTACCTTGGGACGGCGCGACGGCCGGATCACCCGTGAGGGAGCGCTCGCGCATGCCCGTAGCATCGCGGGGGCGACCGACCTCCCCGTTTCCGCCGATCTGGAGAATGGTTTCGGACACGAACCTTCGGTCGTCGCCGAAACAATCCTGTTGGGCGCCGAGACCGGGCTGGTCGGCGCTTCCATCGAGGATGCGACGGGCAAGGAAGATAACCCCGTCTACGATATCAGCCACGCGGCCGAACGCATCGGCGCTGCAGTGGAAGCGGCGCGGTCGTTGCCCTTCCCGTTTACGCTGACCGCCCGAGCCGAGAACTTCCTTCACGGGAAAACCGATCTTGACGACACGATCCGGCGGCTGGTGGCGTATGAGAAGGCTGGCGCGGACGTGTTGTTCGCTCCCGCGCTGCCCGACCTTGCTGCCGTGTGCGTCGTATGCGCTGCCGTTTCCAAGCCCGTCAGTTTCATGGTGGGGATCAGGGGCAAATCATTTACTGTCGCCGAACTGACGGAGGCGGGCGTCAAGCGGATCAGCTTCGGAGCGTCGTTCCATCGTGCTGCCATGACGGGTTTGGTCGAAGCGGCACGCGAAGCGAAGGCACAGGGCACGTTTCGCTACCTCGACCACGTTCTGACGAAACCGGAGTTGAACCGCTTCCTCACGGAGTAGAATCATCAATCGCCGAATGCTTCCAAACCGCCACAGGGTTTTCATGGTCGCGATGGCAATCACCCACTACAATTCAAACTTGTGAACCGATCCGATTGGATACGAACGGGCGCTGTCCTCATTTTGTTCGTGATCGTTTTCGAGTTTCTTACGATCCACAGTTATCGGCGTCTTTCGGCGACCATCGATGAGCCCCAACATCTCACCGCTGGTTATGTCGCTTGGAAACTGAAGGATTACCGTGTCGACCCGGATCATCCGCCGCTGCTGCGGATGTGGGCCGCGCTGCCGTTGTTGGTGACGCCCGCGATCAAGCTCGACACCCACAGCCGCTACTGGCTCCCCTTCGATGAGTGGCGCTTCTGCCATCAATTTCTGTATCTGGACAACGACGCGGACCATCTGCTCTATCCTGCCCGGTTCATGATCAGCCTGCTCGGCGTGCTCCTGGGCATTCTGGTTTTCTGTTGGGCCAGGGAGTTGGTCGGTTTCTGGCCCGGCGTGATCGTGCTCGGATTGTTTTGCACGGAACCGAATCTGGTGGCCCATTCCGGCTTGGTCACGACCGATTTGGGCGCGACCTGCTTTATCTTCGGCTCGGTCTATTTCGCCTGGCGCATCGCGCGCAACTTCAGCATCGGTAACGCCGTCGGACTCGCCGTATTCTTTGTGCTCGCCCAACTGAGCAAGTACTCCGCGATCCTGCTCGTGCCCATTCTTCTGGCGTTGTTGCTCGTGCGGGCGCTCACAACAACGCCATGGCCATGCCATCTTCGTCGCGCCACACTTCTTTCGTCACGGGCGCGCAAAACCATGCTGGTTCTGGTTTCCATCGGCTGCCTAGCGCTGGTTTCCTACATGGCGCTTTGGGCGATCTATTCGTTCCGCTACGCGCCGACCGCTGCGGGAATCGAGCAGGCGCAGTTCGCCACCGATCTCGAGGCGCAGCGCCGCCTACCCAAACTCGCCGGCTTGATGCAATGGGTCGATGAGCATCACCTGTTGCCCAACGCCTGTGTCCAGGGATTCCTCTCCGTGACCGCGAAGGCCCAGTTGCGGCCTGCGTATCTGTTCGGGGAAGTCAGCGAGCGGGGATGGTGGTACTACTTTCCCGTGGCGTTTCTCATCAAGACTCCCATTGTGCTCCTCTTCCTGTCGTTCATCGGATTGATACTTTGGGCTGCCGACTGGACGGAGAACTGGTGGAACGGTTTGTTCCTCGTGGGACCACCGGCGGCTTATTTTCTTGTGGCGATGGCCGGTCATTTGAACATCGGTCTGCGGCACATCCTGATCGTCTATCCGTTTGCCTTGCTACTGGCCGGGCGAAGCATCGCGGCTCTGTTCCCATCGTCAGTATCGGGAACAAAACGTCGGTGGAGAGGCATCGCTCTTGTTTGCTTGTGTCTGGCCCAGGTCACAGAATTTGCCGCCGTCTATCCGGACTGTCTCGCGTTTTTCAACGTCAGCATTGGTGGTCCGCAGCATGGTGCCGACTATCTGGTCGATTCCAATCTCGATTGGGGCCAGGGTCTGAAACTCCTCAGACAGTGGATGACGGAGCATCAGGTGGCCCGTGTTAATTTGAGTTACTTCGGCTACGCCGACCCGGCCTACTACGGAATCGAGTACAACCCCTTGCCCGGTTCGCCGTTCTTTGATTACGGTCGGATTGGCAAACCGCAGGTGCCCGGCTACATCGCGGTCAGCGCCACCAACCTGCGCGGCCTGTACCTGAGCGATTTTGCCAAGGGCTTGTACGCAGGTCTCCAGAAGCACCAGCCAGTCGCGGTTCTCGGCCACTGCATCTACGTATATTGGGTCGACCAGCCATGGTGGTAGGCAACAGGTTTTTGTGGTCGCAATCACTACGGCTCGGTACAATCCGCGGCCATGGAGGGAACCGCCCGGTTTCGAACGACGGTCGTACTTTGCGGATTCACGGTGGCATTCACCGCGCTCACCGTTGGCAGCTACACGCAGAAATCCGCGACCGTGGACGAGCCGCAGCACCTGACCGCCGGCTATGCGGCACTGCGCTTGCACGATTACCGCATCGACCCCGAACATCCACCGTTCCTACGGATGTGGGCGGCACTGCCGTTGCTGGCCATGCCCGATGTCCGGATCGATACGAACCGCCCCTCGTGGAGCACGGCCGACGGATGGGAATTCAGTCATCACTTCCTCTACGAACTCAATGACGCCGATCACTTGTTGTACCGCGCCCGGTTCATGACGGTCGTGCTCGGGATTCTGCTGGGAATCCTGGTTTTCAGTTGGGCGCGTGAACTCTTCGGATTTTGGACGGCGGCAACGGTCCTCGCACTCTACTGTGTTGAACCAAACATCCTCGCCCATTCGCGTCTCGTAACCACCGACTTCGGCGTGGCGTGCTTCAGTTTCGGCGCTCTCTATTTCCTGTGGCGCACGACACGAAAACTCACTTGGGGCAACGTCGCCAGCGTAGCGGTATTCTTTGCGCTCGCCCAGGTTTCCAAATTCTCCGCGCTGCTTCTCGGACCGATTGTGCTCGTGTTACTGGCCATTCACGTCTTTCGTGTGGATTCCTGGCCCTGCCGCCTCGTTGAGGGAGATGAACTTCGTTCCCGACGCGCGAAGCCGCTTGTTTCGCTTGCGGTCGCGGCGATTCTAGCTCTGACGTCATACACGGCGGTGTGGGCCGTGTACGGCTTCCGGTATGGGCCGATTGCTCCCAGCCACGATCTCCTGCTTATGCGTGAAAACCCAGAGTTTTTGCAGTCGGTGCGTACGCTCGCGCGTGTCGCCGATTGGCTGGACAAACATAAACTGGTTCCAGATGCCTACGCGCAGAGCTTTATTCTCAGCCAGGTAAAGGCGCAGCACCGCACCGCGTATTTGGCAGGCCAATCCAGTCGTATCGGCTGGTGGTATTATTTCCCCACAGCATTTCTGGTCAAGACGCCATTAACCATCCTGTTGCTCCTCATTTGTGGGCTGGCACTTCTGGTTCAACGACCGGCACGATGGAACATCGACACCATGTTCCTCGTGCTTCCGCCGGCCATGTTCTTCGGAGCTGCCATGCTGGCGCACCTCAATATCGGGTTGCGTCACATCCTGCTGATCTACCCGTTTGTGCTTCTCATCGCGGGGGTAACGCTCAATGAGATGCGTGCGAAGTGGCGTGCCAGCTTTCTGTTGGTCCCTGTCGTCCTCGCTTCCGTCGAACTTGCCACGGTCTATCCACATTGTCTCGCCTTCTTCAATCAGATTATCGGGGGCCCAAGCAACGGCCATCTGGTCCTTCTGGACTCGAATATCGATTGGGGTCAGGACCTCAAACCGCTCAAACGATGGATGGACGCGCACCACGTTGGCCACATCAACCTCAGCTATTTCGGCAACGCCGATCCCGCTTACTACGGGATCCATTGCACGTATCTGCCCGGCTCGCCGTCGTTTGCAGCGTCACGAATCACCGACCCACAACTGCCCGGCTACGTCGGCGTGAGTGTGCAAAACCTGCACGGCGTCCTTCGCGACGCACCAGTGCCCGAGTTCTACATCCCCCTCTTGGAGCGCAAGCCGTCGGCGGTGATCGGTTATTCGATCCACGTATATTGGGTCGAGACGAATTGGTGGTATAATCCGCAACCATGAAAGTCTCGGAACAGCTTCGCTGCATCCTTTGCCTGCTGGTCTTCGCCGTCGCGTTCCTGACGCTGACTGTCAGCAGCTACGTGCGTGAATCCGCGACTTGGGACGAACCGCAGCACCTAGTCGCGGGCTATAGCGCGCTCAAATTCCACGATTACCGCACGGACCCGGAGCATCCGCCGTTCATCCGCATGTGGGCCGCGCTGCCGTTACTCGGCATGAATGGAATCAAGATGGACCTGCAGAGAATCGACCCGGTGGCCTCCGCCTCCTGGGTCATGGGGGGACAGTTCTTCTTTTGTCACGATACGCTCTACGTCTCCAACGACGCTGATCATCTCCTCTACGCGGCTCGGTTCATGATTGTCCTGCTGGGCGTGCTGCTCGGTGTGCTGCTGTTCTGTTGGGCGCACGAGTTGTTCGGGTTTTGGCCGGCGGTGGTCGTGCTCGGGTTCTACGCCCTCGAACCCAACATCCTGGCGAATTGCCGGCTCGTCACTACTGATTTTGGCGTAGCATGCTTTGCGTTTGGTGTCGCCTACTTCCTCTGGCGGACCGCGCGCCGCCTGAGCGCGGGAAACCTGTTCGGTCTGGCCGCCTTTTTTGCGCTGGCGCAATCGAGCAAGTTTTCCGCTGTGCTGCTTGGCCCGGTGGTGCTGGTGTTGCTGGTCACACGCGCTTGCCAGATGTCTGCGTGGCCGGTCCGAATCGGTAAATTGACAGAACTGTCCACACGATGGAAGAGACTCTCCGTGGCAATGGCTATCTTCGCAATGCTCGTGCTCGCCGCGTGGGTAGCAATCTGGGCTGCATACGACTTTCGTTATCTGCCATCCAACGCACCCGAATGGCGCATGGAATTTCATAAAGATCCCGGCATCCTCCAGCGCATACCCACACTGACCGGCGTGGTCGCGTGGGTGGATGAACACCACCTGCTTCCGAACGCATATAATGAAGGCTTCCTGCTCGGCCAGATCAAAGCCCAAAAACGCAGCGGGTTTCTCGCGGGTAGCTACCGCACGGAAGGCTGGTGGTGGTTCTTTCCCTTCGCGTTCCTGATCAAAACCCCCATCTCCGTGATCGTGCTGTTCGCCGCCGGACTCATCCTGGCGCTGAATCGATGGAAGCGTTTCGTCGATGATGATACGGTGTATATCTTGCTCCCACCGGGAGCATTTTTGGCGGCGGCCATATTGGCGAAACTGAATATCGGATTGCGCCACATCCTGCCCGCCTATCCGTTCGCCTTGTTGCTGGGCGGTTACGCCATCACCAGACTGTGTGCGGCGCGGCCCAGACCACTTCGCCTCACACTGGCCGCACTCTGTCTCCTGGCGATTGTCGAATTCGCCCTCGTCTATCCGCATTATCTTGCGTTCTTCAACCAATTTGTCGGCGGCCCACGCCATGGCCACGAGTATCTCGCGGATTCCAATATCGATTGGGGACAGGACCTGAAGGGTTTGAAGCAGTGGATGGACCAGCACGACGTACACCACATCAACCTGAGCTACTTCGGCACGGCCGATCCAGCCTATTATAACATCGACTGCACGTACCTTCCTGGCGGCCCGTTTTATGACGACAAGCGTGTGTCCAGCCCAAGCCTGCCCGGTTTCGTCGCCGTCAGTGTTACCAACCTGCGCGGCCTCTATTTTCCGCCAGCCACGCGTGATCTATACAAACCCCTGTTGGACATGGAGCCGGCGGCGGTCATTGGTTATTCCATTTACGTTTACTGGGCCGATCGACCGTGGTGGCAGTAATAACAGTGGCCCCCGGCTCACTCCGGCTGGCCTTCTTCTTCCTGACCGGTGAACTCTTCGCCGCCCTCCTGCTTCATGCGCTTGAGCACCTCGGACATGTCCTCGACCACGTGAAAAACCTTGGCGGCGACGTAAATCGGGCTCTTCTGCTGGACGGCCAGGGCAATGCAATCGCTCGGACGTGAGTCGATTTCCAGAATCTTCTTGCCGAGCTCGTTCTCGGAACGCAAGACGAGCCGCGCGTAGTACGTGCTGTTCTTGAGGTCGTTGATGACGATGCGCTCGACCTTCACGCCCAATCCCGTAAAAATGTGGCCAATCAGATCGTGCGTGAGTGGGCGCTCTTTCGGGGTGTTGCGCAGAAACATCGTGATCGCCGCGCCCACACTGTGGTCCACATAGATCACGAACGTCTTCTCATCGTTGCCGACGAACACCGCGCAACCCGTGGTGGTCGGCAGCACGCCCTTCACCTGCACTTCAACGACGTCATTCTTCACGGCGTTATAATAGATGCCTTTGCCGGGAAAGGCAAACCACGCTCTCCGAGTTCAAAACAGGCATATCGCCGCCGTGATCACCGTCGAGTACTGACCCTGCGGATGGCCAACGGCCGTCTGCGTGCAATTGCTTGTGCGGACGATCTTTCCACTCATGCGGAAGACCTGTTCCTTCTCGTCCCAACTCGCGTCCTCGTTGAAATCAACGCCCAAAGTCGTTCCCAACATCGCCGCCGCCATGTCCTCGGAAAAATTCCCCGCCGTCGTGTCGTTCATCCCGTACGCGTGCAATTCGCTCAGGTACCCGTACGCGTCCTCGTCCGCCGGCTGCGCCACGCCAATCGATGCCGCAATCAGCCGGTGCGGCTCATTCGTCGAAATCCGCGCGATCACCGCAAACGTGATCTGTCCGGGCTGTAGCAACTGCTCGCCCTGCTTGCGCGAAATGATCTTGCAGCGTGGCGGCAAGATGCTCGACACCGTCACCAGGTTGCACTTCTCAATGCCCGCGTCGCGCAACGCCAGCTCAAAACTCCGCAGTTCGTGCTTGTGTGTGCCGACACCTTTGGTCAGAAAAATCTTCGATGGTACAAAATGCATGTGTTGGTTTCTCGCTCCCGCCGCGAAGAGAAACAAATTTCTTGCAGCAATGCAAGAAATTCATCATGGTTCTGCCGCATTTTTTCACATGGCTGCCAAACACCATATCGTCACTATCGGCCTCATCCAGATGCGCTGTACCGCGCAGCCGGCGGCGAACCTGAAGCACGGGCTGGCACTCGTCGAAAAAGCCGCCAAGCGCGGCGCGCAAATTGTCTGCCTGCCGGAGCTGTTTCGGTCGCTCTATTTTTGCCAGACCGAGGACCACAGCCAGTTTGCGCTCGCCGAACCGATCCCGGGTCCAACCACCACCGCGCTCGCGGCCGCTGCGAGTGCCCACAAAATCACCATCATCGGCTCGATCTTCGAAAAGCGTTCCGCCGGCGTCTACCACAACACCGCCGTCATCATCGACGCCCGGGGCAAACTAGTTGGCCGCTATCGCAAGATGCATATCCCCGACGATCCGTTGTACTACGAAAAATTCTACTTTTCGCCCGGCGATCTCGGTTTCCAATCGTTCGCGCTGAAAAACGCCACCATCGGCACGCTCGTGTGTTGGGATCAGTGGTACCCCGAAGCCGCGCGCATCACCGCCCTGAAAGGCGCCCAAATCATTTTCTATCCGACGGCCATCGGTTGGCACCTGAGCGAGAAGAAACAATATGGTGTGAAGCAGCATAATGCCTGGGTCACGATCCAACGGTCCCACGCCATCGCCAATGGCGTCTTTGTCGCCGCGCCCAATCGCATCGGCAGGGAAACCACCGTCCAGTTCTGGGGTGGCTCGTTCGTTTGCGATCCGTTTGGCGAAATCATCGCCGAGGCCAGCCACGACAAGGAAGAGGTCCTCATCGCGAAATGCGACCTCCGCAAGGTCGACGTAACGCGCCAGCATTGGCCGTTCCTTCGCGACCGCCGCATCGATGCCTACGGCGGCATCACCCAGCGCCTGCTGGATTGACATGCCGGGCGTTCTGCCGAAACGACGTTGGTTCAAAGTTCGCCGTCCTGCAACTGCCGCTTGCGATACTCGTCGATGTAGATCGTCATGGGTTCGGCCATGACGTTCCGATAGAGTCCCATCTTGAAGTAAAACCAGCTCGGATGCGGATAGCTGGTCGTTGCGTCTTCGGGATACGCCGTGACCCCCGTGTAATCCACAACCTGCTTGCCGTTGAGCCACACTTTGACCCGGCCATTGTCATTGGTCGTGAACCGGATCTGAAATCGCAGATCGGTCCACTTGCCGCGCAGGTCGTCACTCGTTTCAAAGAGCGTCTCCGGATGACGGCCGACTTGCCGCGTGATAAACAACTTGCCGGAAACGTATCGCAGCGCCACCACCGGGCTGTCGTCCGAACAGTTTCCTTTTTCGGGACAATACTGCTTCCACTGGGCCAGCACGAGGCGCGTCGGCACAGTCGGAAAATTCGTCGGGATGAAGTCGCTGAATGAATACTCATAGGCCGCGTTTTCCCGGGAAACCAGTTTCCTGCTCCCTTCTCCCAACTCGGTGCGTTCGCTGTCGCTGTTGCCGTTGATCCCGGCCTCAAATTTGTCGCCGGAGCGAACCGTGATCTTCACGGCCCCATGCCCTGCCCGCATCACGTTTGTCTGGATCTCCACCGAACCCGGCACACATCGGCTCGCATCCCAAATCTTGCTCAGCTCGGGCTCCTCAAACCCATCGTAGACGTTGATCCCCGCTCTTGGCGCATTCGCTTCCTGCCCGTGCGTGACGCTGATGAACACCAACGCCAGCCCGACAACCAATCCGAACGTTCTGTTCATGAAAGCGACGATATCATCCTGTTGTCTGGTTACGAAACTTCTTTCGCTGCACTGGGGACCCTGTTAACAAATTCATCCAATGATTCCCGGTCCATCGACTCCACGCGAACTCGGCTACCGCATGCCCGCCGAGTGGCATCCGCACGCGGCCACCTGGCTCAGTTGGCCCCGTCCCGACGGTATCAGTTTCCCCGATCGCTACCCGGAAGTCCTTCCCACCCTCGGCGAAATGGTCCGGACCATCGCCCCGCACGAGCCCGTCCATATTAATGTCCGCAACGACGAGGTCGAATCCATCGCCCGCCGCACCGTGGGCGAAACTGAGAAGAACGTCTTCTACCACCGCATCCCGTCCTACGAACCCTGGTGCCGCGATCATGGTCCCATCTTCGTCACGCGCGGCCATGAAGTTGCCATCGTCGATTGGGGCTACAACGCCTGGGGTGACAAGTATCCCCCGTACGATGACGACGACGACGTGCCGCAACGCGTCGCGGAGTTGCTCGGCCTCCAAGTGTTTAGTCCGGGCATCGTCATGGAAGGCGGTTCCCTCGACGTCAACGGCGCGGGCTCGCTCCTCACTACGACCTCCTGCCTGCTGAACCCCAACCGCAACCCGAGCCTCAACCAGCAGCAGATCGAGCAGTATCTCCGCGATTACCTCGGCGTCTCCAACATCCTCTGGCTCGGGGACGGCATCGCTGGCGATGATACCGATGGCCACATCGACGACCTCGCCCGCTTCGTCGACCCGCACACCGTCGTGACCGTCATCGAGCCCGACACCCACGACGACAATTTCTGGCCGTTGCAGGAAAACCGCAAACGCCTCCACGCCATGCGCGATCAGGATGGTCAACGGTTCCGCGTGGTCGAGTTGCCCATGCCCGGCCTCATCGAATACGACGGCCAGCGGTTGCCGGCCAGCTACGCCAATTTCTATATCGCCAATCACGTGGTTCTCCTGCCGACGTATCGCAATCCGGCCACCGACAAGGCCGCCCTCGGCACGTTACAAAACCTCTTCCCCGACCGTCGCGTCGTCGGCATCGACAGCACCAACCTCATCTGGGGCCTCGGCTCCTTCCACTGCCTCACCCAGCAGCAACCCGCTGTCTAGCTGCGGGAGGGCGAGCCTCCCGTCGAGCCGAAGAAATGCGATTTCTGACCCCATTAGCGAGAGTGCAGCCTGCTCGTCGCAATAGGTTTCTTATTGCGGACTGAGTAAGCATCTGCTATCCGTGCGCAATAGCTTCGGCCTAGGAGAACGTCATGGCTCGGTCAAAACCATTGCCCCAACGAATTCGGCACCTGCAACCAATCAGAAAGCAACTAGCCACGCTTCCCATAGAAGAAGTCAACGAGAGCGTGGACCATACGCTCTTAGAGAACGTGCTCCGCATGCGCGTTAAGGGACTGACGGCGGCTGAGGCCAAAGTAATCCTGAGCGAAGATCGTATCGAACTCGAGACGTGGCTCGCTGGCCCTGGGAGAGGCGAAGATCGCCTTGGATATCTGGTCGGCTTTCTCCTCATGTCGTCTCAATTCGCGTCGAAACTTTTGGAGACTCCACAGAAACCACCGGCAGCAGAGCGCGAAGTTCACATTGACCTACCAGCATGGTGCAAAGTTAAGAAGGGGCTCGGGTATTATGGCACTCATTGGGAAGTGGAGTGGCGCAGGTTCTTGGTAGTCCTGTTTCCGGTTAAAGAAGACAGAATGGTAAAGCTGGACAGAGATTTTCGCGATGGAGTGGCGCGGCATCCATTGTGCGGCAGTGACGGGACGTCCGTTCAAGAGGTTCACTTTGGCGAGGCCAGCGGCCTTAAATGTATAGAGTTGAGCACGGAGCGTGGTACGTATAAGCGTGTACAATATGCGCTAAACGCCCCGGGAGGGCATGTCCATATTATAATCGGTCCGGAATCAGTTGCGTTCGACGAATCGCAATTCGAAGCATACTTCCACACCCTCAAAGTTATTCCCAGTCCTTTGTCGTCGAACTGAAATGGTCTCGCTCATGGAGGAAACCTGTCACTGGCCGCGCTGTAACAATTGCTGACCGATTCGCCGTCTTCACTCAAGCGCCATCTTCATCAGCTTCTTCCACCTCTCCTCGCTGACGGGCATCACGCTCAATCGTCCCATCCGCACGAGTTCGAAATCCCAAAACTCGCCATCGGCCTTAACCTCCGCCAGCGTCACCGGCCTCGACAGCCGATCTCGGGGTTTCAAGTCCACGACCACCAACCGCGTGTCGTTTTCTTTCGGGTCGGGATAGGCGTCGCTCGTAACCTCCGCGATCCCGACAATCTGTTTCTCGTCGCCCGTATGATAAATGAACGCCAGATCGCCCCGTTTCATCGACCGCAAGTGTTTCAGCGCCAGCGCATTCGAGACGCCGTCCCACACGGCCTTCTTGTCCCGCTCCAGGTCGGCAAATGCGTATGTACTCGGTTCCGTCTTCAGCAGCCAATGGTTCGGCATAATCGTGTTTGGGTTGATTGATTCTGTGCGAAAAGTACGGTCATTTCAAGCCAGCTTCCACGGTAGCGCTCGTTTATCGCGGGGGTGTGATCAAAAGCGGTGGTCAGAAGCCAGCAGCACCCTCACCTTGATCCTCTCCCCCAAGAGGAGAGGAAATGGCAGGATGGCACGCCTCGCCCCGCCGAGGGAGAGGCCGGCCCCGTCGTAGTTTGCGGGGACGGGTGAGGGGGACATTCGATCCTGCGACCGCCACTTTTGACCATACCCTTATCGCGGCTCGTAATTGACTCGGTCGCCCGCTTTCGCTACAATACGAACTGGGTTGCCTATGCCAAAGCTACACATACTCTCGCCAAACTCCATCGCCACGACGATCGAGCTGACGGATAAACTCATCACAATTGGGCGAACGGCTGAAAATGCCATTCGTATCCAGGATACAAATGTCTCGTCGCGCCACGGGATTTTGGTCCGTGACGGCGACGATTATCAATTGCACGATTTCAAGTCGACCAACGGCACGTTTGTGAATGGCGAACCGATCATGGCGGTGAAACTGAAGGATGGCGCCTCGATTCGCTTTGGCTCCGTCGAGCTGCGCTACGAATCCGGTCTCGCCAAGACTGCAACGCCGGGACTCACACCAGCGGATCAGGACATGCTCCGCCCCTCCGATAAGGGTTCTCAGTCCACCAGCGCCAAAGACCGCGGCATGGCCAAACGGACGAAACCAGAGTATTCCGCCGGGGCCCTCGGCGCCGGCCCCGTAACCATTCAGCCGCTCGTCACCGCCAAACCAATCCCTCCGCCGTCTCCCAAGACGTCCGAGTAAAAAAGCCCCAAACCGGATTGTAGCACGGGATGCCTGTCGTCTAGGTATCCCGCCGTTTCTTGCGCGCCGTGTGTGTCATGCCGCCCGGCGGACGGGGCATCCCGCCCTACGACAACCCACGCATTACGCCTTCTCGAACGCCAGCTCGCCCGCCCGCTTCTTGTCTACCACCACCTTGATCCTGTCGCCCTCCTTGAAATTGCCCGACAGGATCTCCAGAGACAGCGCGTCAAGAATCTTCTTCTGGATGACCCGCTTGAGCGGGCGCGCCCCGAACACCGGGTCATACCCCTCGCGCGCAATCACGTCTTTCGCGGCGTCGGTGACCGTCACCGCAATGTTCTGGTCCGCCAGCCGTTTCTGGACGCGAACCAACTGGATGTCCACAATCTTCTTGATGTCCTCGCGCGTCAACCCGTGGAACAGCACGATCTCGTCCACGCGGTTCAGGAATTCGGGGCGGAAATGCGCCCGCAAATCGTCCATCACGTGCTGTCGCACCGCCTCGTCGTCCCCTTGCTTCTCGGCAAAGTGCTGCGAGCCGATATTGCTCGTCATGATCAACACGGTGTTCTTGAAATCCACGATGCGCCCCTGCCCGTCCGTCAGGCGTCCGTCATCGAGCACCTGTAGCATCACGTTGAACACGTCGTGGTGCGCCTTCTCAATTTCATCCAGCAGCACCACCGAGTACGGCCGGCGTCGGACCGCCTCGCTCAACTGCCCGCCCTCTTCATAACCTACATACCCCGGCGGCGCGCCGATCAGCCGCGCCACGGTGTGCTTCTCCATGTATTCGCTCATGTCGATGCGCACCATCGC
>Ga0326728_10004368_pt1 | contig 41983 bp, 46 predicted proteins | sample MB3enrmetagenome_FD_207602 | JGI IMG/M metagenome (GOLD analysis project Ga0326728, IMG submission 207602) | Lab enriched peat soil microbial communities from McLean, Ithaca, NY, United States - MB31MN | ecosystem: Environmental > Terrestrial > Soil > Wetlands > Peat | place: USA: New York... | reverse complement strand
TGTTGGGCGACGGTCTTTGTGGCGCCGACGGCCATCGAGCGCTGGAAATTGCTTCCGGGTAGCTTTTCTATTGGCGCTGGAAGACGAGGGTGATCGGCTGTCGCTCCGGCCTTACGACGCTGACCAGCATGGTGCCATCCGCGGCAAGGGTGTAGCTTTCCAGCGTAACCGCGCCGGATTGCGTAGTCGTCACCTTCAGGACGCCGTGATCCCACCTGGACTTGCTCTTTAGAGTCTTCCCGGTCTTAATCGTGGCGTTGTTCTCGGCGTCGGTGATATCGCGGTAGAAGAAGGTCTCGGTGGCGCCTGCATACACGAAATTGCGAGAGACGATGATGATACCCTCCCGGCCGTCGATCGTCACGGTCCCGGTTTGAACGACAGGTTGACCCCCAAAGTCGCTCTTGGTGGGCACGAGCGTCCAAGTACCGTTTAGGGCGTTGTGGCCGCCCGCAACGGCGGAGAACGCGACGAGCAGCGCCGTCAGGACGCATGCGGAGATGGCAGTACATGGAGATATCCTCATGATTTCCTTTCAAGGGCCGCAGTCGACAACGAAACCGAAGGCGCACCCACTGCCGTATACCGCGGCCCAGCGAACCAGCGCCACTACACGACGGCAGCGCTGCTACGAGAGCACGCGCAGCGCCAACGTGCTTACTGTATGGAGTAGCTCTTTCGTGCCGTTCGGTGACGGCCTTAAGCGTTCTCGAGCGAGATGCTAAGCCCCGCAACGTGCAGAATCTACCGATGTGAAAGCGAAGTTCGCACTTTGGAGGTAAGTCTTCATATCGGCGGCAGGCGGCTCCAGCCACCGGATTGCAAAATCGCTAAAATTGCGACGATTCAGGCCTAATCCAGAGGGACATCCCCGCTCCGGGGAGTTTGGTCCGCCTCGTGCACATAAGAGAAGAGTCGACTACGGTTCCACGGGAGGAAACGTCATGCACGAGGCACACCGAAAGTCCGCCGAGCAGCACGAGTTCGTGGCGCAGGCCCATCGTACCGCTGCGGAACACAACGAAGAAGGGGATTACGCAGCGGAAACCTGGCATGCGGATCGCGCGCTGGAATATTCGGATCGCGCTTACGCGCTAGCGAAGGAAGCCCACACCAAGTCTGGGGAGATAGTGAGCCTATAAATGTCCACTCGTTACGACCACGGATCCCACTACGAAAACCATCAACGAGCCGCCGAGTTGCACGATGGCGCCGCGCACGCTCATCGTAGCGCCGCGGAGGCCCATGAGAAACAAGATCACCAGACCGGGCAGGAACTCTCCAGGCGGGCTCTGGAGCACTCCCAACAGGCGTACCAGCATACCGAGCAGGCGCACCAGCGCCCGATGAATGAGCACGGCATCGCGACCTTTGGGCATAGCGAGATTGCGGCGCTGGCTCATACGCTATGGCAAGCCAGAGGCTGTCCGGAGGGATCGCCGGAAGAAGACTGGTTCCATGCCGCGCAGGAACTGCGGGCCCGCTGCGAAGGTCCGCGGAAGTGAATGCCCGTCGCAGAGGGCCGGAATCCATGAAGCGCTCGGTGGACCGGGCTTGCGCCAGCGCGTTCTCATGAGCCAAATCGTATTGGACATCAAAGCCCTTACTCGCCGCTTCGGCGCATTGGCGGCGGTAAGACTACCACGATCAAAACGCTCACTACGCTGTTGCCGCCTTCCTCGGGCGAGGCGTGCGTGGCCGGTTTTTCGATGACCACGCGGGCGGTCGACGTTCGCCGCTCCATCGGCTACGTTCCGCAGGCGGTCACCGCGCCGGTTTCGAGAACGCGGCGCACCGAGCGCGCAATCATCAGATCTTCGTCCGTTCGAATGACGCGAACCGTGGCCCGGCTGGCGTCCGTGGAAATCAGCGGCGCAGTCTCCGCATTGCGCGACTCACTCAGGTCGATGCCGAGGAAGGCCAGGCCCTCGCAGATGCGCGCGCGGATGAGTGGCGCATTTTCGCCGATGCCTCCCGCGAAGACGAGCGTATCCAAACCGCCGAGCGCGGCGGCGAAACAGCCAATCCACTTCTTCGCCTGATAACAGAACAGCGCAACGGCTTCCGCGGCCCGGATATCATGGGCTTCCCGGGCGAGCAAGTCTCGCATGTCGGAACTGGTTTCCGATACGCCGAGCAGGCCGGAATTGTGGTTGACCATTTCGGAGAATTGCCTGGTGGTCATCTGCTCGGTTCGCGCGAGATATGGCAACAGGCTGGGATCCAAATCGCCGGAGCGGGTACTCATCGCCAATCCCGCCGTGGGAGTGAAGCTCATGCTGGTGTCGATGCTTTTGCCGTCGCGCACGGCCGCCATGCTGGCGCCGTTGCCCAGGTGGGCGAGGATGACGCGGCCAGCCGTTGCCGCCGGGTCGCCCAGGCGCGCGAGCTCCTCCATCAGATAGGCGTAGGACAAACCGTGGAAACCGTAGCGTTGCACTCCCTTCGCGTCGTAACGGCGCGGAATGGGAAGCAACTTGGCGACGCGCGGCATGGTGCGGTGAAACGCTGTGTCGAAACAAGCCACCTGGCGAAGCTTCGGATGACGCTGGCGGAACGTCTCGATCAGTTCGATCTCGCTGGGCAGATGGTCCGGGTCGTATGGGCTGATGCGATGCAGTTCATCCAACAAATCCTGGGTGACCAACTCGGGCTGCGTGTGGTGCATGCCATGGACCACGCGGTGTCCGACAGCCCGGACCGATTCGAAACCATGCCGCTCTTCGAGCCAATCCATTAGAAAAGCCGCCGCCGATTTGTGATCGGAGGCGTCGAGGCTGCGTGTGTCCTGCCGATTGGTTGCCGGGTCGTCGAACGTCAGATTCGTCCCGCTCATGCCGATGCGGTCGACCGTTCCATGAAGCGTTCGCTTCACCGGTTCGCCAGACTGGTATAGCGCGAACTTGATGCTCGATGAGCCGCCATTGATTGTCAGGATGCATGGGTTAGCGGATTTCACGGGCGGCTCCATCGGTCTGCAATCCGAGCGAAGCCAGTTTCGCGCACGTGGATTTGTAATCCGTGTGGAGAATGCTTCGAATCCCCAAACCTTCCGCGATCTGGACGAACAGCGGGGTGTTGTCGATGTACACTACCTGCCGGACGGGGGCCTGGGCGACGTCCAGCGCAAGGCGATAAATGTCCGCATCGGGCTTGCGGACGTGGACGAAGCACGAGGAAATGAATGTATCCACAAACCCGTCGAGCTTGAACGTGCGAATCCGATGCGCATTCACGTCGCGCGATTCGTTGCTGACTACGACGATCTTCAGCCCGTGCCGGATCTTGAGCTGGGCGAACAACTCGATCATTTCGGGGTACGGTTTCGATTGCGCGAACACGAACCGCCGAAACTGAGCCCGGGTGAACGGCCGCTTTTTGTAGAAAACGACTCGATCTAAATACTCTTCGAAGGAAATCTTCCCCTCCTCGTGAGTTTCGAAGGTCAGGCGATGCCTCTCCTCCATTTCGGCCCACTCCAACTTGAAGTTGGCGGCCGCCCGTCTGCGGGCGCGATGATCCCACCCATTGTTGAGCAGGACACCGCCGATATCCAGAAAGACGCAGGTTATGGAGGTCGCTTTCTTCATCGTCTATTCTTCCCCGCTTGCCAGTGCGTTTCAACCGCTAGCGGCCGCGGCCGGCCCAAAATGGGGGCCGGCTCTAGAATCCGTGGCGGTGCGAACAAAGACCACGCGCACCCGCTTTACCGGGTGCCCGCACCGGCATAGACGCCGGTCGCCGCAAAGGAAGAGTTATGTTCAGCTTCGTGCAGCCAATATGGCGGCCGGCCGTAGTGAAGGTGAAGCCGGTTTTCATATTCCCGGGTGATCGGCGTGGAGTCGTCGTACTCCGGGCCGTTCCTGATGGACTCGCGGGAAAGGCCGACGTAGACCTTAGAATCCGTCCAGCTCACCCGTTCAACCCAGGTCGGGGAAATCAGTACCTTCCGGCCGGGCCACCAATTCCGCGTGGCCGCCTCCAGGTAGCGGATCGCCCAGGCTTCATCGTCCATGAGAAAGCTATCCACGTGACCGATTTCACCATCTACCGCCTCAATGTGATAGCCAGTTACGGCTTCGCTGCTTCGCAGATGCGAATCCGCCGACTCTCTCCGGACCCTGTCCGCTGCCGCTACCGCATAGGCGGGTTCCGGAATCGCCAGGCCAGCCGGATTGAACGCTTGGCCCCACAGATAAGGCCCACCCCAATAGCAGGGGTACCCGTAGTAACCGAGGAATGCCGTTTCGTGCTGGCGGGAGACGGGCTCGTGCGTGTTGATGTTGGGGCTATGCTCGACCTGCGCTTTGGTCAGCGCGACATCCAGACGCCTGGCCTCCCAATCCGTATGGACAATGGAGATTGGCGAGATCAGCACTTGCCGGCCGCCCAGCCAGCCGCCGGTTTCTACCGTGAGGTAGCGGATGGCCCAGGTCTCATCGTCGAAATAGAACTGAGTTACACATCCGAGCTCGCCGTCCGTAGCCCGGATCGTAAGGTCTTTCAAATTCTTGGTATTCGTTAACATTGTTTCTGCCCTCCCGGGCAATGGTTGTCTATGTTTCCGGAATCGACGCTCCGTTTCACCACGATGCGGTGGTACAAGGGCCGAATGTTCGGATTCCTAGCCTCCACTTGAGTTCAGTTCCCGGAACTTGGGGCCGCGGCCGCGGAGTGGGCGAGCCACTTCACCGGATGGCTGCGGATGGCGCCATCGCGCTCGGTGATATCCGCCCATTTGGGGTCCTGTCCCAGCCGCAGAAACACACCGGGGGTTCCCTGGTATGTGCCCTCGGCCAACACAACCTCTTCGCCTTCGTGGAATACCGTACCAACGGGCTCATTGCTCATTATTATTGTAACCTCCGGTCCCTCTCGATTTCTCACCGCTCTGTAGGATGCGGGCAAGGCGCCGCTTGCCCGCGTCGCCACTACACCGGCGAAATACACTACCGGGCAGCGGCAGTAGCGATCTCCGGCGGCTTATTCGCGTGTACGGCAACCTCCAAGGGCCGCGCCGTCCGCATGATCCCCTTGGCTCTTTCCACCTCGTCTTCCGTGCCATGAGCCAGGAGGAGGAACTTATCGGACTTAAGCGCAGATTCGTATTGCACGATGCTGTCCTTAGGGATGCCCATGCTGTATAGACCCGCGCCGACCGCGCTCAGCCCGCCCACCACAACTGCGCCTTCCAGCGCGCCGACAATCCAGGCGACCAATGGCCCGGCTACCAACACCGGCCCGATGCCTGGGATGGCGAAGAATGCCGATCCGAACAAGAGTCCCCAGAAACCGCCCCAGAAGGCGCCGGTCTTGCCCCAGCGCTTCATTCGGTCGCCGGCATTGTAATACCCCACGACGTGCTCCTCGGTATGGTAATCCTTGCCGACGATGGACAGCTTCTTCATGTCGAACCCGGACCTCTGAAGCTCCTTCAATGCCTCCTCGGCTTGGGAATGACTTTCATATATCGCTATAACCACGTTCTTTTCAGACATGTATTTTCCCTTTCTCCGGTTGTGGCAGCCAGGGACTGGCCAAAATCGGCTCCAGCCCCTGCCATGCCCCTCTCTCACGGTCACCTGGCCGCCACTGTCTTTCCAATCTCCGTGCCAATGATGTCGCCGGAGATTACCAGTTCCACCCGCCGGTTCAGTTGCCGGCCCTCGACGGTGTCATTGGACGCCACCGGCTGGGTCTTGCCGAAGCCCTTCGTGGTGACCGAAGTCCCCGGCATTCCCTGCTCGATCAGGTAGTCGCGAACAGCGCTGCCGCGCTCTTCGGAAAGCTGCTGATTATACTCGTCGCCGCCGAGGCTGTCGGTGTGACCTTCCACATCCAGTTTCAACCCCGGGTGCCCGGAGACGATGCCGGCCACCTTGGCCAGTTTCTCGCGGGCCAGCGGCCGCAACGAATACTTGCCGGTGTCGAAAAGGACGTCCGACATATTGACGATCAACCCACGCGCCGTGTCGCGTGTCTGCAGAATGGCATTGAACTGAGTCATTAGCTGGGTTCGCAGTTCCGCCTTCTCCGCCTGGGCCTGCGTGTTCGCCTTGGATGCACGATCGAGTTCGGCCTGGTCCGCGGACCGCTGGGCGTCGTTCTCGCGTTTCAGGCGGTCGGCCTCGGTTTGCGCCGCCGCTATCTGCGCTGCGTTGTCGCTTCTCAGCCGGTCGGCTTCGTTCTGCGCCGCCGTTAACTGAGCTGCGTTGGCACGCTGGGCACGATCCGCTTCGTTCTGAACGGCCTCCATATTGGCGGCGTTTTCATGCTTTACGCGGTTCGCTTCCAATTGCGCGGCGGCCTTCGCCGCCTCCGCGTCCCGGGTCACTCGCGCCGTGTCGGCTAGTGCCGCGGCACGGTCGCCGGCGGCGCGCGCCTCACGGTCCGTCCCGGCCTGGCGCTCGCTGGCCAGCCGCTCCTCATCGATCTTCTTTACGGTGATGATGCGGGCGTCTTCGGCCATCTGGACGGCCTCGCGCGCCACCGTTCCTATGGGCCTCATTCCGGCTTTGCCCGTCAGATAGCCCTCGGCATTCTCCAGATCCTGGGTGGCCTTCCGGAAGGTATCGGGGGCGTATTTCCCGGCGCCGGTCCAGCGAGCGATCCGGACGGCATTTCGCGCCTCGTAAAGTTCCAGCGGGACCTTCGAGTTCAGCTCCTGGGGCTTGATTTCGGCTGGGTTCACGTTCAGAGTGTACTGGCCCCTCTGTAACAACTCGAATTTCGCGTCGACCTGTTCAATCGTTCCGGTGGTTTCCTTCCCGACGAAATTCTCCATGACTACGACATCGCTAGGTTGAGTTATCGCAAAATAGGGCTCGGCGGTTACGATCAAGGCGAACGACTGCAGCTCGGTGGTGGCATCCAGTTTCGTGCTGCCGCCATTCAAAAGCACTTCGCCGATGTTGGTGGCGCGACCCTCGGGCGTAATGGCCCACATGACGTAGGTCAGGTACTCGGGACCGAACTTGGTGGCGGGCTGCAGTTTCTCCATGCGCGCGTCGATCTTGATCACGCCTTGCTTGCTCTCCACAGTGGCCTCGCCGCGGGCTTCGGGCAGGAGTGGCGTTCCGCGGAAATCGATCTTCGTGGATCCGCTGCGGTGGTTGTAATTGATCGCCTTCGTGGTCCGGGCCACGACGGTGACACGATAGATGGGCATCGAGCCGGCGGCCATCTGGGCCGCCGTATCGGTTGACCGTTGAACTGGGTTGGGAGCCTGGGGCGCCTGAGCCGCCACGAGTCCGCATACCGCCAGGAACGCGCTGATGATCTTCATTTTGTTCTTCTACTCTTTTCTTCCGATTCGCTTAGCGCTGTTGCTTGGGGTACTGGTTCAGAAGAGTCATCAGGGGACCGGCCGAGATCGGCGCAGCTATTCCGTGGGTCACGATGTTGCGGTTCTCCAGTTTCTCGCCGTAAAGCGCGGCGTTGTCGTCCAGATCCTCCCGCAGGGTGGCGCCTTCCAGGGCAACCCCGGCAAACAGGCCCTGGGACCGCGACCACGAGAGAATCTCCGCGTGCATTTGCGCGTCGGTTTGGGCAGTCGCCGTGCGTCCGACGGGGCCGGCGGCTACCGAGGCTTCGCCGCCCAGGGTGAACTTACTCTGAAGCAGCTTATCCGCTCCGCGCTCCGACATGACCAACATGATCAGGTCCGTCGAAGAGCCGCCGATCTGAAAGCCAAAGCTCCCGCCCTCGATGCGAACGGCGGCCGGCGCCGACCAGCCCGAGCCAGTCCTGCTGCGGCAGGACAAAAAGCCCTTTCCATACTTTGCGCCGACTACGAAGGCCCCCGTTTTAAGGTCGGGCACAATGACGATGCAGTAAGCTCTCTCGAGCAGATCCTGCGGGATCGCTTTGTCGGGTGTTGCCATTACTTCCGAAAAGACCGACGCGGCCGCACCCAATCGCTTGTTGGTGTCGTTATCGGCCGCCAACAACGTTGTGGTCAAGGCCAAACCGGCAATAATCGCTAATCTCATGTTCTTACCTCTTCTGTCGCAGTTGCGACAGGTTTGCATGAGCACGGCTGGCACCACCTTCGGCCGCCCGGCGAGTGGCGACGCAGTGGCCTTGCAGACTAAGGGCGTTGCGAGAAGACTCCGGAAGCGCGCAGGATCCACCGGCTGCGACAAGACATTGATTGGATTAGAGCAGATGCAACTTTTGCCGCGGAAAGTGCAGTATCTGCCGATGGCGTCGCGCCCAATGACTCGGCGTGCTGGTGGTTTGCGTTCTTGTGCCGCCAAAGGCTACGAAGCGTTCGGCGATCCGGTTGCGCCGGCGGCGCTTAGCAGGCGAGGCTTGGTTCCCAGCATCCGCACCACCCGATTCCGGGCCTGCTGGCAGTCCGGGCACGGCGGCAGATTCTGGGTTGCCCGGAGGTACTCGTCCCGCGGCACGGGAATCGGCTGCCCGCAGAAGGTGAACACGTTCAGAGGGCGAAGACTGTGGCGAACTGTAGGTTGCGTGCGCGTGGTCATGTCATCCTCCATCGAGGAAGATCAGGCTTAGCACGTTGTTTGCCAAAGCGGGAATGCCCTAGTTGCAAGTCTGCGCCGGGGAAACACCCGGTCTGTCCAGCACCGTCCGTAACGTACCGCGGTAGAGGCGGATGCCTTGCCGTGAATAGCTCACGTAGCCTTGTTTCCGAAAGCGATTCATATGTTGGGTCACAATCTCGCGGGTGGTGCCGACGTAGCGCGAGAGCAAAACGTGAGTAAACGGCATCATCCGGACGGACCCGTCTTCTTCCGGGGTCCCCAGGCGCTCGGAAAGGCGGATGAGCGAACGCGCGAGCCGCCGTTCGATGCTGTCGATCGACAAGCTCTCGATCCGGCGAGTGAGATCGGCGTTGCGCTGAGCGAGGAACTGCAGCAATGCCACCGCCAGGGGTGGCCGTCTCCTGACGAGGGCTTCCATGTCCGAAACAGCCCAAGTCATCAAGTCGACTTTTTCGATGGCCATGGCCTGTTCGGAGCGGCCAGGATCGTTGAGGAAAGCCGACTCGCCGGACAATTCGTCGGGCCGGACGAGTTCCAGCAGCAGTTCCCTGCCGTCTTCGGCTATTTGCGAGATCCCCACGGTTCCCGTAACCACCAAATAGATGCTCTTGGAAACATCATCCGGACCGTAGATCCTCTGACCTTTGCGGTATTGCGTGGTGCTGGAAACCGGCAAATGTCCTAATACGTCCTCGAGTCGTGTGTGTTTCTCCAACGTTGCAGTGCGGGCTGCCATGGTTTTCTCCTTTAGCGTCTAAGTGACCGTGACGGAGTCGCGTTTCATGTCGATTGGTTTCACTGGGTAATCGGGGCCGTCAGACGGGCTCGCTGATTTCCAGCCGGAGCGATCTGCGTCAGCCGCATGTCCGCAACGGGCATGAGGAGGGGCAACGCCGATACCGCTTTGCGGGGTGCTGCCGCCGCCTGCCGTCTGGCCATTTCGAAGGCGCCCATGTAGCGGCTCGCGGTATTGCTCCACACCATTTCGCGGCCCAACTCGTAAGCGTTGACGCTCATGATGTTCCGGCGCGCTCCATCGCGCAACAAGCCACTCACCTCACGCGCAATCGCCTTCGGGTCCGCGAATGGCACGAGGACGCCACGCCCGTCCCTCAGCAACTCGGCGGCATGCCAATACGGCGTCGAGACTACGGCTTTGCCCGCGCCAAAAGCATAAGCCAGTGTTCCCGACGTACTCTGGGCTTCGTCCAAATAAGGAGTGATGTAAAGATCCGCCGCTCCAATGAACTCGGTCAGTTCCTTCAGGTCCACAAAACAGTTGTGGAAGATAACATGATTCTCAAGTCTGTTGCAGGCGACGACAGCTTCGAGGCCGAGGCGGTAGGCTTCGCCTCGCGTACGCAATTCGTGGGGGTGCGTGGCGCCCAGCACGATATACACGAGGTCGGGAGCCTCCGTCACGATCTCCGGGAGAGCGTTGAGTACATGTTGGATCCCCTTGTTCGGCGACAGCAGCCCGAATGTCAGCAAGACCTTTCTTCCGCGCACGCCAAACCGGTCCTTGTAACTATCCGGGGCGGCGAATGGTACGTCGGGAATGCCATGCGGGATGACATCGATCTTCGCCGGCGGCGCCTGGTAAACCTCTTGCAGGATCGTTCGTCCCCGCTCCGTCATGACGACCAGCCGGGTTGAGCGGGCGAGCAATTCCTGCATCACGCGATGCTGGTCGGCGTTTGGCTGCCGGAGAACGGTATGGAGTGTGGTGACGACCGGCGCGGCCAGGTCGCGCAGCAGGGCCAATAAGTGGCTGCCCGCCGGCCCGCCGAAAATCCCGAACTCATGCTGGACCGAGACAATGTCCACCTGGCTGGAGTTTAGGAAGTTGGCGGCACGGCGGTAAGAGCCCAGATTCCGCTCCTCGATCTCGAAGCGAACGACGTCCGGATACCGATAGCACCCCTGGACGTCGGAGACCGGAACGGCGAAGCATTGGCTTTGGGGATGCCGCGCCGCCACAGCCCCAAGCAGGTCGGACGTAAACGTGGCAATGCCGCATTTGCGCGGCAAGTAGTCGCCCAGAAAAGCGATGCTTCGAATGCCGGACTCTGTTCTCACAACTGGACCCTCCTCTTCCCCTCGAATTACCCGCGGAACTGCCGCTCACGCCGCGTTCCCGAGACCCTCGCTTACAAAGTCCGCTCTCTCCCGCGCCTCCCGATCGGCGGCATCCTGACACTGAATACAACGCAAGGCCCACGGCAGGGCGGTCAGGCGTTTCGGGCTGATCTCCGATTCGCACTCAATGCAGATCCCAAAGCTGCCATCTTGAATCCGGCGCAGTGCGGCCTTTACCTGACGGAGCAGCGCCGACTCACGGTCCACGTTGCGAATCGCCAGCTCTCGTTCCGACGCGTATTGGATCTCGTCCATTTGGTCCGCGCTCTTCTCGATTGCGATGCCGTCCCGCGTTCGCAATACCCGAGCCAGTTCGGTCTCTTTTCGTTCGAGGCTCTCTCGAACAAGGTCCATCTCGATAGATGCCATCTCTATCCCCCCCTTTTGCCCATACGGGCGCGCATCGTCCATAGCACGGGATATTCCAGAACGGAACCCTCCTGTTTGGAGGCGGGGCGACTGAGCCGGCGTGGGTTAGCGGAGAGTCACCCGAGCTGAGATGCAAACCTTGCACCCGGCCGTGCGAAAACTGCCGACCCGGCGTTCGGCGAGTGCCGGCTTTACACTTCGCACCTCTCTCCCGCCGTAACACTTGCAACCGGGAACGGTTCCCAATTTCACAACTTGTGCTCTCGTGCACGCCGCTTTGGCCCCAATACCGCGCCGCCAACGGATTAGAGATCGGGACGTTTGAATATGAAGACTCCGATTAGTTGGCCGGTGTTGCCGATAACATCCGCGGAGCGCTCGATCAGGCCGGCCTGAAGACGGTTTCCGTAAATCGGGATCGTGAGAAGGGCGTTGTAACCCTGGGTGGACATGTCGCGGGTGACGGCGACAAGGCGCAAGCGGAAACCATGGCAAGCTCCCTCGCGGGCGCACCCTCGGCGACCCATCGTCGCCGTCCGCCTGTCATCATTCCACAATAGATGGCGCCAACCAACTCGGCGACACCTGCCTGGCCCTCACGATCCACCGCTGGGGCGACGGCCCAACGTAGTAGAAAGGGTAGCACGTCACCATCGTCAGGACGTTCTCGTCCGACTGAGCGAGCACTCCTACATTGTCGGGCTCCACTACTTTTAGCGACACGACTTCGTACTTGAAATTGCCATGTGGCGTCGAGAATTGAATCTCGTCCTTGATTCTCAAGTCTTTCAGCGGGCGGAAGAATGTGTCGCGGTGTCCGGCCAGGCCCACGTTACCGGGCTGTCCCGGCAGCGCCGTGCCGGGAATGTGTCCAGCCGCGCGCCGTAGAGTGGCGTTGTCGATCCCTTCGACCACGACCACGGAAAAGAGCAGGCGCGGGATTTCAATGCGGCCGATCAGACCGTCCGTCGCGGCTGCAGGCGCACTCTTGTGGGAGCTGGAGGATTCCGGTTGAGGCCCGCTCACGCTCGCCGCGTTCCGGTCGCGCAGCAGGCGGTCCAGATCCCCGCTCTCGCGCCGCTGGAAAGTCCAGGCGTCCACCAGAGCGAATCCACAATAGCCCAGACAGAGGACGCCGCAAGCAAACAGCGCGCGCTGGGACCATTTCAGAATCCGCCCGAGTGCAGCCTTCTCGACGACAACCCTCATTTGCCGCCCTTCTCGCCGGACCGTGGTCCGCCGCCGGCTATGTAGCCGGTACGCGTACGTACGGACAGTCTGTCGTGGCCCTTCGGCCCGGCATGTACCCGAATGGCATGATAGGCGCCGTCGCGAGGCGGGCTGACGGGAACATATCCGATCGTATATTGATGTCGAATGTCCCGGGCGATGCGCTCGCAGATGCCCACCACTGCGCCGAGTTGGTCGGGAACAAAGGACTCGCCGCCCGTCGCCCGCGCCAGGCGGTGGAGCACGCCCGGGTTCCGGTCCGGATCGTTTTCGTCGAACAGCCCGATGGCGTAGATAACGGCGCTGGATTGCTCGGCTAGTTTCATGACCTGGGCCAAGCTGCGCGCGCTCGCGTTGTCGCCGCCGTCGCTGACCACGATCAGCACTTTCTTGTCCCGGCTGCCCGCCTGCAATTCCTCCAACGCCTTGGCGATCGCGTCGTAAAGAGCCGTCTGGCCCCCGGTCTGTACCCTCACGATCGCCTGTTCGAGTTCGGTGGCGCTGTCGGTGAAGCGAGTTGTGCCGGGCAGGCCCAGCGACACCTTCTCGTTAAAGTTGACGACGAACATCTCGTCTTGCCGATTGCTGGACCGCACGAAAGTCATGGCCGCGGCGGTCACCTCGGCAAGTTTCGGCCGCATGGTGGTGCTGTGATCGACAACCAGTCCCACAGTGACCGGAATATCTTCGTTTTTGAAGAGCCGGATGGGTTGCGGTACGCCGTCCTCGTAAACCGTAAAATCACGCTCACTCAGATTCGAGACGCCGGCGCCTTGCCGGTCGGTCACGGTAGCGTGCAGAACCACCAAGGCGACGTCCACCGAGATGCGGAAAGCTCCCGGGTCCTGGTCTTTTCCCGCCGGCGGAGCCGGATATCCGGCGCGGGCCGCCAGGACAATCAGAAGAAGGACCGGGAGAGCGATCACCTTCCCCACTCCGCGCTCTCCCGTCCGCGACGGCTCCCTCCTCATAGCTCCTCGTCTCCCCACCTCGCCCGCGAGACCGCCCGCTTTCCAGGCGGCCATCGCGGCGGGTTTCAACCCTGGTGGATCGAGCCTCTTACAGAAGGCGTTTTTGCGCCAACCGGAAGGCCCACGCTCCGCCCAAAGCCAGCAGTCCGAACAGCGCGATCAGCGGCAGCCAACTCGCCGTTGTCGGGAGCACTTCCGCGGCTGCCGTTGTCGGCGCTGCGTCGGGTTTGAGCTCCACGGCCGGCGGTGGCGTGACCACGGCAGCGACTTCCACCGTTTCTCCCGTGGGTTGAATCGCCTTGACGGGCGCCTGCTTGAGTTGCGCGACGAGTGGGTGGTCTGTCGTCTTAATCGACTCCGCGACTTCCGTCGGCAAATCGGCCGTTGTGTAGAGAACCGGCGTGTTGGCCGTCTTGGCGAGTTCCATTGCCCTGGCTTTCGGATAAACGAATTCCTCACCCCAGTTTCTGCCGGGATAGAACCATGCCCGGAGTGCCTCCGGCTCACCTGCCGGCCGCTCCCGGAAAGTCACTACGGTCTTGTCAGTCGCCCTAAGGCGATAGTTCGGGATGGCCAGGATGGTGGCGTAGCACTGCGTTTCATCCGCGTTGAAGATCTGGACGATATGGCGGTCGGACTGCGAGTCCAGGATTTTGAACACGTAGGTACCGGCTGGCAATACCCCCCACCCTTTGAGGTGGACTCCCGGAATCTCCACAGGCGCGCTGAAAGTCAATACGGTTTTCCGGTTCCACGCGTCCGCCCTTGCGGCTGGCGAGAATACCGCGCCCATTAGCGCCAGGCAAAACCCGGCTGTCGTTATTGTTCTCAAAATGCTCATCTATTTCTTCTCCTTTATGCTCTTGAAATCTTTGCGCCCGGCTCTTCACTCTGTTAGGCACCATGGCTGCAAACCTCGGCTGGCCGGCCGGACGCGATGCTACGAGAAGCACTCCGAGGTCCATCGGCACGCTTGCCGCGCGAAGAACGTGGCCGTCGTCTGGTTCAGGGCTGTGCTTGCCGCATCTTGCGGGACAACGGACAAAGCGCCAAAGCCGGGAATCTCTCCAAGCTCGTCTTGCCCGTGAGCCATTGGTACATGCAGTTATTGCGGCACGCAATGCAGGAATTGCTGCAAATCGAATTACAAGTATTCCGCCGCTAACCTCGGAAACGTCCCCAAAAAGAAAAACCGCATCGGAGCGGCTCATAGACCGGCATGAGCTGCTACCGATGCGGCTCGCCCGGGTGCGGGCTGGGATCCGGCGTCGGACCGTCTGGAGTGATGCGTCAACTCGATCCTGGCGAAGTCCGCTTCCTTAATGCATCGCCAGGAACGCCACACGGTTACCGCAATCGCGATCCCCGGAGAGACCGTAATGCAACCATCGCGCGAAAGAAACCCTGGCGCCCTGCGCCCGTGCTGGAAGCGCCAGGTTCCTATCCGCAATCTCTATAGTCGAGCGGCAGCGTGCTTCTCGGGCTCGGAGTGCTTCAGCGCGCGCGACCATTCGTCGGCCTGTTTCTCGGCCTCTGCCTTCGCCACTCCGTACCGCTCCTGGATTCGCCCTACCAACTGGTCCTTCTTGCCGGCGATGGTCTCCCAGTCGTTATCGGTAAGTTTCCCCCAGCGCTCGCGGGCGCGGCCGGTGAACTGCTTCCACTTGCCTTCGATTTGGTCCCAATTCATGTTCTCTCCTAACTCGTTCCGGTTTCCCGGCGTCACTTAGCCGAAGCACGTTTGCCGCCGTTTGAACTTGAGAGCCTTAATGAGGCGAGGTTGCGGACCGCCTACGTGGCGTATTGCCGCGGCGAAATGTGCATTCCCAAAACGCAAATTCTGCATCTGCGCGCGGCGTCCACGCACCGCATCTCCGCGGCGCTACGGCCTGCGACGCTTGGCCCGCCTCGTGCACAGATACAGACGGGACACTTCCAAAAGGAGCAAAACGAAATGGCAAGAAACACATCGGTAGTGGGAATCTATCCGGATCGCACCACGGTTTCGGATGCTGTCAACGTCCTGCAGAAAGCGGGGTACCGGACCACGGACATCTCGGTCCTGTCGTCCGACAACCCAGGCTCGAAGGATTTCGCGCACGAGAAACGCACCAAGGCCTTGGAGGGAGCGGCTACGGGAGCGGTCTCGGGCGCTCTGGTTGTCGCCGCACTGGCTTGGTTCGTTTCCATCCACACTCTGCCCATCCCGGCTTTCGGGCCGCTCGTAGCGGCCGGACCGGTGCTGGCTGCCATGGCTGGCGGCGGCGCCGGCGGGGCGTTGGGTTGGATCGTGGGATTGCTGGCGGGCCTGCGCATGACCGAATATGTCGCCAGGCGGTACGCGGGCAGAATCCGGCGGGGCGGCATTCTCCTGTCCGTTCACTGCGACAGTCCGGAGTGGCGCGACCGGGCCAAGAAGACCCTAAAAGACTCCGGCGCCCGGAATATCTCCTCCGCCTCGGAGTCCGCGGCCGACTACGGGACGACGGATAAGCCGACCGAGCGGGCGCCGGAAACCGTTGCGAAGCGCAGTCACGCGCCTTCCCAAAAGCCGACAGAAGCCGTTGCTCACGCAACCAAGAAATAGAAGGCTGCGGCCATGATTGCGTATGTTGGACATATTGGGAAACAGACCCTGAACAGGGGGATGCCAAATTCGTCTTCAACGAGGGGCAAGAGCGCCTGGCGGGAGATGGAGATGTGGTTGTGGTTCCGGCAGGCACGTACCACAACGTGATCAACACCTCCAAGACGGCGCCGTTGAAGCTGTCTACGCTCTATGCTCCGCCCAACCATCCGGAAGGAACGGTGCACAAGACCAAGGCCGAGGCGAAGGCTGCCGAAGCGGTGGAACATCGCTGATGCGGACTGGCCGTCCACATGCATACGCGATAACGATGTTAAGGGAGACGATTCCTATGCAATTCGTTCGAGGTACCAGTATCACTGCCCTGTTCCTGCTATTCGGGACGATTGTCCCCGCGTACGCATGGCAGGAAAGAGGAGGCAAGCCGGCTGAAAAGCCGCAGGCCGCACCCGCACAACAGCAGCGCCCTCAGGCACAGCCGCAACAGCAGCACGCGCAACCGGCTCAACAGGCGCAGCCACAGCGGGCCCAACAGTCTCAGCCACAGCGGCCGCAGGCGCAGCCGCAGCAGCAGAAACCCGCTCCACAACCGCAGCCACAGCGGGCCCAACAGCCTCAGCCACAGCAGAAGCAGCCGCAGCCGCAGCAGCAGAAACCCGTTCCAAAGCCGCAGCCACAGCGGGCCCAACAGCCTCAGCCACAGCGGCCGCAGGCGCAACCGCAACAGCAGAAACCCGCTCAACAGCCGCAGCCGCAGCGCGCCCAGCAGCCGCAGCAGCAGCACGCGCAACCCGCTCAGCAGCCACAGCGCGCCCCACAGCCGCAGCAACAGCAAGCCCGGCAACAACCGCAACCACAGCGTACCCAGCAGCAGGCAGTCGCGTGGCAACAGCAGCGGGGATGGGCGCCGAAGGGCGCCTGGCAGGGGCATAGCACGTGGCAGCAGAATCGTTCTCAAAACTGGGCAAGCGATCATCGCACCTGGGCGCAACGCGGCGGCTATGGCGGTTACTACATTCCTCAGGACCGCTTCAATCTCTCTTTCGGGATTCAACACTGGTTCCGGATGTCCGGCATGCCCACGATCTACATGGGGTACCCGCGCTTCTCTTACGGCGGCTTTTCGTTCCTGCTGGTGGATCCCTACCCGGAGTCCTGGGCGGAAAACTGGTATGCGACCGACGACTGTTACATCGCTTATGACAACGGTTACTACCTGTACGACCGCAGGTATCCGGGCATCGGGCTTGCGATCACTGTGTCGCTATAACTGACGAATGCTGGCGCACCACCATCTGGAGCGGCACCGCGCCGGACGCGTCGGCTGGCTGCGCGCGGCCGTATTGGGCGCCAACGATGGGATCCTCTCGACGGCCAGTCTGGTGCTGGGCGTCGCGGCGGCGCATGCGACACACCGCAACATAGTGGTCGCGGGAGTCGCCGGCCTGGTCGCCGGGGCGATGTCGATGGCGGTCGGCGAATACGTGTCCGTGCACTCGCAGAAAGACACCGAACAGGCCGACCTCAAGCTGGAACGCGCGGAACTGAAGACAGACGACGCAGGCGAGCACCGGGAACCGGCGGAGATCTACGTCGCGCGCGGCCTCGGCCCCGCGCTCGCCAAACTGGTTGCCCAACAACTGATGGCTCATGACGCCCTGGGCGCGCATGCCCGCGACGAACTCGGCATCTCCGCGGCTCTCCGCGCGCGCCCGATTCAGGCTGCCTTGGCGTCGGCCGGCAGCTTCGCCGTCGGAGCCCGCGATGCCTCTCGCGGTCGCAGCCATAGGCCCGCAGGCGGGGCTGATCCCCCTTGTCGCTGGAACTTCCCTGTTGTTCCTGGCTCTTCTGGGAGGCTTGGCGGCGCGCGCTGGAGGCGCTCGTGTAACGCTGGGCGCAATGCGCGTCACCTTTTGGGGCGCTCTGGCAATGGCGGCGACCGCGGGCATCGGGGCGCTATTCGGAACCGCCGCAACCTGAATTTGAGGACCGCGAAGCGTTTCCATACACTCCCGGCGGGCCGGGAGAATCTGCAGCAACTGCCGGTTTGCGTGCAGATTCTGCACCGTGCGCCAGTGAACTTCCCGGTTCGACAATGCGCGGTTGGACCGCACTCGCCGTGCAGCGCAACTTGCCGCTTTGGACCCGCGCTTGCAGTCATGCATCGCGAAGGAGCAAAAAGATGCTTTGGACAATCTGTGTAATTCTTCTGGTTCTGTGGGCCCTGGGACTCGCAACTTCCTATACCGCCGGCGGGTTGATTCACATCCTGCTGGCCATAGCTTTGGTAGTACTGGTAATCCGGCTGTTTCAGGGACGCAGGATCGTTTAGTCCATGACACATTCACCAGACCGGCTATACGCCGGCGACTGGGCAGCGGATTGCTACTTAAAGTCGGAGGAGAGTGAACACAATGCCTTTGATTAACATCGTTATTGCGCTGATCGTGGTCGGCGTCGCTTTGTGGCTGATCAACAATTTCATCCCCATGGCTAACAGTATCAAGACGATTCTGAATGTACTGGTTGTCGTCGTAGTCGCCATCTGGGTCTTGAAGGCGGTCGGAATGTGGGGCCGCATAACCAGTTATAGATTTCTGAACTGAGCCAGCGGGGTTTACGTGGCGTCCCAACGCCAGTTTTTAGCGAGGTCCTGGGATGAGGAGCGCCGGTCGTGGGCATGGCTCAGCTCGTCGATTCGTTCGATTCGGAGAGTAAGCTGCGCTTCCGGCTTTTGGCCTGGATTCGACGCTGCACCGGGACCCGCGACATTCCCGATCGCGCAGCGCCGGATTTAGGCACATGCACGGACGATCCTGCGCCGAAAACCGTGACTGGCGCCCGATCTGCGCCAGAGAAGGCCGTTCATGAGTCTGCACATCGAAGAGCGGGAAAGCGAAGGCATCGTCATTCTCGACCTGAAAGGCCCGCTCACTTTGGGTCATGGCGATTTGGAATTACGCGACAGGCTGCTTTCACTGCATCAATCCGGCAAGGTCAATATCATATTGAACCTTAAAGACGTCACCGAGATTGACAGTACTGGATTGGGGACCTTGGTATTTGGACTCGCCAGGCTGCGCAAAGCCGGTGGAAGGCTGGCGCTGGTAAACCTCAATCAAGCGCACCTGGAACTCTTCTTGCTGACCAGGCTGGCCATCGCCTTCGAGTTTTTCGACGAGGAGCATGAAGCCATCAACAGTTTCTTCCCGGATCGGGAGGTGAGGCACTTCGACATCCTCAGTTTCGTTCAGCGCCAAGGCGACCGGCATTCGGATTCCAGCGCGCGCAAATCCGTGGCGGCCTGCTAAAATGAAGCAATGCCCCGACTGCCTGCGGTTTCGGGCCGGATCCTCATCGTCGACGACGACGAGCGTCAGCGTAGCGCCTTGGCTGGCATGCTTTCCGATCGCGACTTTGAGACGGAGGTTGCCTCCGACGGGCAGGAAGCGCTGGAACGGCTCGCCGTCTTCAATGCCGACGTCATCGTTGCGGATTTGGTCATGCCGCGCATGGACGGCTTCGAACTGCTCCGGCGCCTGAAGGAGCGCGGCGACCTCACCCCGGCAATCGCGCTCACCGGCTTCGGCAGCATGGAAAAGGCGCTGTCCGCCGTTCACGATCTCAAGGCGTTCTGGTTCCTGGAGAAGCCCGTGGAACCGCGCGCCTTCAAGATTCTTCTGGAACGCGCGGTCCGCTTCAAAAGAAGTCTGCAGAAAGCCGACGGGCTGGAGCGCGACCTGAGCCTCCGCGGCGTACTCGGGGACCTGGTGGGCACGTCCCCGGCGATGCGGCAGATCTTCTCGCTCATCCGGCAGGTGGCTCCCACGTCGGCGCCTGTATTGATCTGCGGAGAGAGCGGCACCGGGAAGGAACTGGTCGCACGGGAAATTCACAAGTGCAGCCCCCGCGCCGACGGCCCTTTTGTCGCCATCAATGCGGCAGCCCTGCCCGAGACCCTGGTGGAGAGCGAGCTGTTCGGCCATGAGAAAGGCGCGTTTACGGGCGCCATGGAGCGGTCGGCCGGTTGCTTCGAGCAGGCTCACGGGGGCACGTTGCTTCTCGACGAGATCGGCGAGATGCCGTCCTCCACGCAGCCCAAGCTGCTGCGCGTTCTCGAGGACCTGCGAGTGCGGCGGCTTGGCGGCAAGCGCGAAATCGAAGTAGACGTCCGCGTGCTCGCGGCCACCAGTCAGGACCTCGGAACGCACTTGCGGGAAGAACTTTACTATCGGTTGAGTGTCTTCCAGATCGTAGTTCCGCCGTTGCGCGAACATAAGGAAGATATCCTTCCGATCGCCGATGTCATGCTGCAGTATCTGAATAAGAAACATGGCGCCCGCGTCACCGGGGTCGATGCCGAGGTGCTGGATCTTTTTCATCGGTACGATTGGCCCGGTAATGTGCGGGAACTTCGCAATGTTCTGGAGCGGGCCACCATCACGGCGGGCGAGGGTTCGATCCGGCTGGCGGACCTTTCTTTCCCTGCGCTCGGTGTCAGCCCCGGCCTGTTTACCCGGCCATCGCCGGGCCATGAGGGTCGAATGGTCCTCCAGCCTGGCCAGCCGCTCATGGAGCTCGAGGAGGCCTACATCAAACTGACCCTCGAACACGTGAACGGCAATCGCAAACGCGCCGCCGAGATGTTGGGGATCAGCCTTCGAACCCTGCAGAACCGGATCGCGGCACTGCGCGAAGAAGCCAAGGCGACAACTCCCGGATCGTGAACGGCTGGCCCGGTGCGTGCCGTTGCCAAACTTGACCTGACTGGAGTCTGAGATGGCCGGAGAGTCGAAGCCAGCGGCGCCAAACGCTTCTCGCGATAGCGGTGGACTCTCGTGGTTTCCGCTCAAGGTGCTGCTGCGAGTCTTCCGCCAGGCGTCCAGCGATTGGGTCGGCGACAATGCTTCCAGCCTCGGCGCTTCCGTGGCTTTTTATACCCTGCTGTCGCTGGCTCCGTTTATTATCATCGCTGTCGCCGCGGCCGCTGTGGTTTATGGGCAAGCGGCCGCCCAAGGCCGGCTCGCGTCCGAAATCCAAGGCGTGGCCGGGCCGGGCGTGGCACGCACCATTCAGGGAATCGTCAGAGGCGCCTACCAGCCCCGAACCGGCGCGATCGCGACTTTGCTCGGCCTGGCGACCCTGGCATTTGGCGCCTCTTCCGTGTTCGTGGAGTTGCACGACGCGATGAACGCAATCTGGCACGTTCCGAGTCCGCTCGATCCAAACCATTCCGCCACTCTCATTCGTCTGATCAAGGATCGCTTCTATTCGTTCGCCACGGTACTGGGCATCGGTTTCCTGCTGATGGTTTCGCTGGTCCTGAACGCCTGGATCGCGGCCATGACGCTGGCTGTGCCGCCGGCCGCCATGTTTATGGTTTTGTATCTGGTAATCGCGGCACTGTTTGCCGCCCTCTACAAAATCGTCCCGGACGTTACCTTGCAGTGGAGCGACGTGGCCCTCGGAGCCACCATCACCTCATTGCTGTTCATGATTGGCAAGCAGTTCATAGGGCTGTACTTCGCGCATGCGGGTTTCGGGTCGACGTATAGTGCCGCCGGCTCGCCGATTGTGGTGCTGCTCTGGCTATACTACTCGGCGCAGTTGTTCTTTTGGGGCGCTGAGTTCAGTAAGGTGTATGCCCAGACCCTGGGATCCCACCGCAACCGGCAGTCTTGATGGGCGCCCGGGCCGGCACTCGCCTTTACCATCGAATGCGCTTCTGAAATCGTCGCTACCAGGTTGTGGCCACTGGATTGCTCCAGTGCCGGGAAGCTCTCCTACGGCGCGCATCACCTGAAGTGTGCCGGGAGAGCGCCAAAAAGCGATGCGACTCTATCTTGTGAATCCGGACAATCCGGTCGTCAGCCTGAACCAGGTCCACTGGAACCGTCTGAACACGTATCGAATCTGGAAGCCGCTCGGGCTTCTTGTGTTGGCCGGCCTGACGCCGCCGGAATGGGAGGTGACCCTGCTTGACGAGAACTTGGGCCATCCCGATTACCAACGCCTGCCCAAACCCGATCTCGTCGGTGTCACGGCATTCACCTCCCAGGCGCCGCGGGCTTACGAAGTCGCCGAAATGTATCGCGCCATGGGAGTGCCGGTGGTGATGGGAGGCATTCACGCCACGTTCTGCTGGGATGAGGCGCTGGAGCATGCCGATTCGGTGGTCGCGGGAGAAGCGGAATCGGTATGGGGGCAGGTGTTGGCGGATGCGCGCAACCATGCCCTGCGCAGGGTGTACGAGGGTGGCATCAGCGCCATGGACACAATCCCTCCCGCCCGCCACGACCTGCTTCACGGACGGTATTACTTCGGCTCGGTGCAAACCACCCGCGGCTGTCCGCTGAATTGCACCTTTTGTAGCGTCACTGCCTTCAATGGAGGCACGTTCCGCCACCGGCCCGTCGCCGATGTCATTCGAGAGTTGCGATTGATCCGGGAAAAGGTCATCCTCTTCGTGGACGACAATCTCATCGGTACGCGCGAGGACCATCTCGCCTACTCCAAGGATCTATTCCGAGCGATGATTCGGGAGGGGCTGACCCGGCCTTGGATCTGCCAGGCGACCGTCAACTTCGCCGACGACGACGAATTGCTCGATCTCGCCTCGCGTTCGGGATGCCAAGGCGTGTTCATCGGGTTCGAGTCCCCCACCGTGGAAGGGCTGATGGCCGTCGGTAAGAAGTTCAACCTCCGCAAGGAGAGAGAGTTCCGCGGGTCCGTCCGCCGGATTCAACGGCACGGCATGTGCGTTGTGGGCTCTTTCATCGTAGGGATCGACACGGACCGGCGGGGGATCGGCGAGGCGATCGCCCGCGCGGCCAAGCAGTACGGCATTGACGCGGCCAACGTTCTGATCCTCACTCCGCTTCCCGGGACCAAGCTCTACACCGAAATGGAGCGCGCAGGCAGGATCCGGTCCAACGACTACCCAAAGGATTGGAAGTACTACACTCTGACTTGTCCGGTCGCCGACTACACGAACCTTACCTGGGCGGAAGTGGTGGAGGAGGTAAACCGGTTCAACGATCGGTTTTATGCGTATCCCCAAATCCTGCGGCGGATGCTGCATCTCGCCAGACACACACGCAGTCTCCGAACGTTTCTCTTTGCCCTGGTTGCCAACCTGAGCTATCGATCCAACCAGCTTCTTGACAGGCGCACTTATACCACCCGGGTTCAGACTCCTAATTCGATCGCCGCCAAGGCGGAAGTGGAAAACGCAGCGCTGCCCCCTCCGGAACCTCCGTTCGCTCTTGCCGGGCAGCCGGGCGGGACAACGTAAACCGGCAAGAACATTCCATGTGGAAGAGGACTACTTCGCCGGTCCACAACTGGCCGAGATCTGCTCGATCTTGTTCACTTTAAAGGTGTCCTTCTGCCCGGAATCCTTACTGCCGCTGACTTTCACCTTGCGCCCCACGTACTTGGCGAAAACTTCCCTATCCGAACCAGTGGATTGCAGACCGGTGATCTTCACCATTTGATCGTCGAGCAGTACGTACTGCCCATTCTGTTCGTCGACGCAGCCGGTCAAAGACTGTTGCGCCTCGGGGGCGGATTGATTGATCGCTGGGACGCCCTGGCTCGGTTTGCCGGCGGCCTGCGCCGCCATGCAGACAAGAACTCCCAGCAGTACGACTTGGAACTTCATCTGTGCTCCTTGTTGGCGGGAGGTCCCCGCCGGCAAAACTACTGTACTGTGCCTTCCGGTACTCTTCCGCGGGAGCGTGTCACTCGGCTCAGGGCGGTCCCGGCAAGAAAGCCAACCGCGACCGCGGCCACCAGAGAGCCTGTCAGGTGCCGGCGGCCAAATCGCCGCAAGCCGGCCAGCACATCTCGCAGGTCGTGATCTTCGACGTATGATGCCGTAGCATCCAGCCGATCCGCTACGCCGGTAGCCAGGCCGTCGATTGCCTCGCAACCCTTGCGTCCTGTCGTCCGAACGGAGGAGGCAGCCGAATGGAGCGCGCCCCCGGTCTCATCTCGCGCTTCATCCAGTCTCCTGCCGGCGGATCTGCCCAACTCCTCCATCGACTCTTTGGCCTCTTTGCCAAGCTCCGCGGCCGTTCCCGTCAATTCTCTAAAAGTAGTCAAGATATTCCTCCAAAGTTTGGGATGGTTTGCCCGTGCGAACTCCAACTGGAAAACCAGGGCACGTTTGCCTCCATTGCGGCCGCACGGCGAAGAAGTGGAGTCACCGGGCCGAACCGACAGGTTGGCCAGACGCGTGCTGGATGTTTGCCTCGGAGCACATAAAAATGAAGACACTCATAGGGCTATCGGTTCTAGTTTGCGTGGCTGCTTTTGCGCAGCGCGGTGGGGAGCAACGCGGAGGCGGTGGGGCGCCACAAGGCGGCGGTCACCAAGCGGTTGGCGGCGGGCACATTCCCGCTCACGGTCCCGCTCCCGCGAGGGCTGCCGCGCCGGCGCGTGCCCCTGCACGAGGCCGGGAATCCCAGCCCGCGACCGAAAACCACGTGAAAGTGGACCAGAGAGGCCACCCGGACGTTCCGCACGTGGACGCCAAGAACGATAGATGGGTCGGACACGATAGTGGCCCGAACGATCCGCATTACCACCTCGATCGGCCGTGGGCGCACGGACATTTCGCTGGTGGTTTTGGAGTTCCATTCAACCTTATGGGAGGAAACCGGGAACGCTTCTGGTTCAACAATTTCTACTGGGACGTCGCCGCATTCGATTACAACATCGTCGCCGGTTGGAACTGGTCTGGCGATCAGATCGTGATCTACGAGGATCCCGACCATATTGGCTGGTATCTCGCGTACAACCCGCGGTTGGGTACGTACGCTCACGTCGAGTATTTGGGAGCTTGACCCTCTACCGTTCGGCGGCGTGCGCCTTCATGCTCCAGTAGGGTCCAGCAGGAGCGCGGAGGTTTGGGCCGGCAGCAATTTCCGCACTTCCGTGTGCAGCTTCTGCACTCCGCGCCAGGAACGATATGCTCGATAGCACCAGGACGCCGACACAATCGCTTCTCGAAACTCATGAGCCGATAACGGTTCCGTCGGCGCCGGCGCCCGTCATCCCGGCCCGGGCGGAGAGTGCTCAGCCGGGGAAGCTTACGCCTTCCCGCCGCCGCCGCTGGCTGTGGCTGACGCTTGCCGCTCTTCTCGTACTGGGTATCGGCGCGTACGTGTGGTCGAGGGCTGCCTCCGCGAAGGCCGCTAGCGCGGCCAAGGCCGCCGCCGCGAAAGGTCCGCCGCCCATACCAGTGGTGGCGGCAACCGCCCGCAAGGGCGACATCGGCGTCTATTATTCGGGGCTTGGCGCCGTTACGCCGCTCGCTACCGTCACGATTAAGACGCGGGTCGACGGGCAATTGATGAGCGTCCGCTATCGCGAAGGCGACACGGTTCAGAAGGGCGATCTGTTAGCGGAAATCGACGACGGGCCGTATCAGGCGGCATTGATTCAGGCGGAAGGGCAACTGATCAGGGACCAGGCCAGCCTGGATAACGCGCGCATCGACTTGGTTCGCTATCAACAGTTGGTTCCCCAAAGAGCCGCCCCGGAGCAACAACTTGCCACCCAGCAGGCGACCGTGCATCAGGACGAGGGGGTGGTGAAGCTCGATGAGGGTCAAATCAAAAGCGCCCAGGTCAACCTGGCCTACTGCAAGATCGCGGCTCCGGTCACCGGACGCATTGGGCTGCGGCTGGTCGACCCCGGCAATATCGTTCTGGCTTCCGACGCCACCGGGTTAGTGGTCATCACCCAGATGGACCCCATCAGCGCCATCTTTACAATCTCCGAAGATCAGCTTCAGGTGGTGCTCAAGAGGATGGCCGGCGGCCAGACGCTCGAAGTGGATGCCTACAGCCGCGACGCCAAGACGAAGCTTGCGCAAGGGTCGTTGACCACGCTCGACAATCAGATCGATCCCACCACCGGCACGCTCAAGCTGAGAGCGACATTCGCGAACGCAGCGGGTACGCTCTTTCCCAACCAGTTCGTAAACGCGAAACTGCTGGTACAGGAGAAGCGCGGAGTGACCCTGGTCCCCACTGCCTCGGTACAGCGCAACTCTCAAGCGACCTATGTATTCGTGGTGAAGCCGGATTCCACGGTGACCGTGCGTCCCATCATTCTCGGTACGTCGGAAGGCAATGACTCCGAAGTCACTTCGGGGCTGACGCCCGGAGAAGTCGTGGTTATGACCGGGGTCGACAAACTGCAGGAAGGGACCAAGGTTAGCGCCCAGATCCCCACCGCGAACCCTCCAGCCAAGGGCGGCACGGCCCAAAAGGGAAGTTAGATGAACCCACGTCCGCACTTCCCGCTCGCGACGCTCCTCCCCCTGCTGTTGTTCTCGGCCGGATGCTCGGTAGGGCCCCATTACAACCGGCCTACGGCCGCCGCACCTCCGGCATTCAAGGAGGAGCCGCCCGTGAATTTCAAGGAAGCGGAAGCGGCCGGGTGGAAACAATCGCAGCCTGGCGACGCATACTCCAAAGGCCGATGGTGGGAACTGTACAACGATGCGGCCCTGAATGCGCTGGAGGAGCAGGTGAGCGTCTCCAACCAGAACGTGCTGCAGGCCGAGGCCCAGTACCGGCAAGCCAAGGCCGCGGTGAGCGTGGCCCGAGCCGCATTGTTGCCGACGGTTGTCACCGCTCCGGCGGCCACCTTTTCCGGAGGATCGGCAGGCGGGTCCGCCGCCGGAAGCAGTTCGGGAGCATCGGGCAGCCGAAAGAGCTTCACTCTGCCGTTCAACGTCTCCTGGGAGCCGGATCTATGGGGAAACATCCGCCGCGGCGTGACGGCGAGCGCGGCGACTGCCCAGTCTCTGGCGGCCAACGTCGGCAATGCCCGGTTGCTCTACCAGGCCGAGCTTGCGCAAGACTACTTCGGCCTGCACGGCAATGACGGAGAAGCGGACTTACTCACTCGCACCGAAGCGTCATATAGAGACTACCTCGCGCTAACGCGGAACCGGGTCTCCGCCGGAGTCGCGGCGGACCTCGACGTTGCCGAGGCGGAGTCGCAATTGTACGCAGTACAGTCGCAATTGATGGACCTTGGCGTACAGCGCGCGGCGTTTGAACACGCCATCGCCATCCTGATCGGTAAAGCACCCGCCGAACTGACGATTCCGCCCGTCACCCTGAACGCTTCTCCGCCGCCGGTGCCGCTGGGGGTTCCGTCGGAACTGCTGGAGCGCAGGCCGGACATCGCCAGCGCGGAGCGGCAGGTGGCGGCGGCCAACGAGCAGATTGGGATCGCCATAGCGGCCTTCTATCCGACTCTGAGCCTGACCGGGAGCGCCGGGCTGGAAAGTTCCAGCCTGGCGAAATGGTTCACCTGGCCCAGCCGCTTTTGGTCGGTCGGGCCGCAACTGGCGGAAACGCTCTTCGATGCGGGCCGCCGCCGCGGGGTGGTGGCGGAACAACGGGCCGCCTATGATGCGACCGTGGCCGCCTACCGGGAGACCGTGCTGACGGCGATGCAGCAGGTGGAAGACAACCTGGCCGCGTTACGGATTCTGGCGCTGGAAGCCGACAAAGTGCAGCAAACCGTTCAAGCGGCCACTCGCTCTCTCGACATATCCACGGAGCAGTACCGGGCGGGGACGGCAAGTTATCTTCCGGTCATCACCTCACAGGCAATGCTGCTCAGCGCCGACGTGACGGCGGTAAACCTGCTGACCCGCCGCCTGGCGGCGAGCGTGCTGCTGATCGAAGGGTTGGGCGGAGGCTGGAATGCCTCGCAGTTACCCACCAAGCAGGAAGTTACGGCCCCGGAGCGGCAACCGGGGGCGTCGGGACCCGGAAGGGCAGGTCGATGAACCCATCCCGGATCTTCATTCTCCGGCCGGTGGCCACCACGATGCTGATGGTGGGCATCCTGCTGGCAGGCGCGGTGGGGTACACGCAATTACCCGTTTCGGCATTGCCGGAGGTGGATTATCCGATCATTCAAGTAACTACGTTCTATCCCGGCGCCAGCCCGGACGTGATGGCGTCTTCGGTGACCGCGCCGCTGGAACGCCAGTTCGGCCAGGTGCCCGGACTCCAGCAGATGACTTCCACAAGCTCCGACGGGAGCTCTGTGATCACCCTGCAATTCAACCTCAGTCTGAGTATCGACGTGGCCGAACAGGAAGTGCAGCAGTCCATCAATGCCTCGGGCACATACCTCCCGGCGGACCTGCCGGCCCCTCCCATCTACAGCAAGACCAATCCCGCCGACACCCCGATCCTGACGCTGGCCTTGACTTCGACGGACCTTCCGCTGTCGAAGGTTGAGGATCTCGCCGACACGCGGCTGGCGCCGAAAATGTCGCAGTTGCCGGGCGTCGGCCTGGTCAGCATAAGCGGCGGACAGAAACCGGCTGTCCGGATTCAGGTGAATCCCGCAGCCATGGCCTCTTACGGTTTGAATCTCGAGGACCTGCGCACCGCTCTCGTCGCCGCCAACGTCAATCAAGCCAAGGGAAACTTCGATGGAGCGCGGCAGGGGTACCAGATTGGAGCCAACGACCAGTTGCTCTCCAGCGGCGATTACGCTCCGCTCATCATCGCTTACAAGAACGGCGCTCCCATCAAATTGACCGATGTCGCCACGGTTCTCGACGACATCGAGGACGTCCGGCAGGCCGCCTGGATGAACCAGACTCCCGCGGTCATCTTGAACATTCAGCGGCAGCCCGGCGCGAATATCATCTCGGTGGTCGATCGAATCAAACAACTGCTGCCTCAACTCACCTCCTCACTGCCCGCGTCCATCCACGTCGGCATCCTGACCGATAGGACCACCACCATTCGGGCCTCCGTGAGCGACGTGCAGTTCGAGCTGATGCTTACGGTGGCGCTGGTGGTGATGGTCATGTTTCTCTTCCTGCGCAACATCGCCGCGACCATCATTCCCGGTGTCGCCGTTCCGCTGTCGCTGGTGGCCACCTTCGGCGTGATGTATCTGCTCGGCTACAGTTTGAACAACCTGACCTTGATGGCCTTGACGATTTCGACCGGCTTCGTGGTGGACGATGCGATCGTGATGATCGAGAACATCACCCGCTATATCGAAGCGGGCGACGCTCCCCTGGAAGCGGCGCTCAAAGGCTCCGCGCAAATCGGCTTTACCATCGTTTCGTTGACCGTCTCCCTGATTGCCGTTCTCATCCCTTTGTTATTCATGAGCGATGTCGTGGGCCGCCTGTTCCGCGAATTCGCCGTCACGCTGAGCGCCACCATTCTGGCCTCGGCCGTGGTTTCGCTCACCCTGACTCCGATGATGTGCTCCAAGCTGTTGAAGCAGAAATCCGAGGCGAAACAGGGGCGCTTTTACCTCGCCTCGGAGCGCGCATTCAATTCGGTGATCGCCTTCTACGGCAGGACGTTGAAATGGGTGCTTGGCTGGCAGCTCGCGACCCTGCTGGTGGCGGCCGTCACTCTTGGTGTAACCATCTTCCTGTTCTTCGTCATTCCCAAAGGATTCTTTCCCATTCAAGATACGGGCGCCATCCAGGGAGTCTCCGAAGCGGTTCAGTCGGTGTCCTTTCCGGAAATGTCCAGGCAGCAGCAACAGTTGAGCAAGGTCATTCTGCAAGATCCGGCCGTCGATAATCTGTCCTCCTTCATCGGAATCGACGGGACCAATACCACCTTGAATAGCGGACGCATTCTCATTAACTTGAAACCGCTCGCCGCGCGAAACATCAGCGCGAGCGATGTGATTCGCCGGTTGCAGCCGGAACTGGCCAAGGTGCCGGGCATCACGCTGTACATGCAGCCGGTACAGGATCTCTCGGTGGAAGACGTGGTGAGCCGTACACAATTCCAGTACACGCTGGAAGATCCGAACGTAGACGAGCTGAATGCCTTCGCGCCGCGCATGCTCGCCGCGCTGCGGCAGCTTCCGCAATTGAGCGACGTGGCCAGCGACCAACAGACCCTTGGCCTCCAGGCGAAACTGGTGTTCGATCGGGGCACCGCCTCGCGCCTGGGCATCACCACATCGGCGATCGACCAAACGTTATATGACGCTTATGGCCAGCGGGAAGTGTCGACCATGTTTACGCAGTTGAACCAATACCACGTGGTGCTGGAAGTGAAGCCCAGGTTCGACAGGAATCCTTCCGACCTCGGCGATTTGTTTATCCAGGCCGGCGCGGTTGCCGCCGGCGCTCATTCGATTCAATCCTCTTCCGCGTTTCCGAATAAAGGCCAGATCCCGCTCAACAGCTTTTCCCGGATGGAGACGACCACCGTTCCCATCACGGTGAACCACCAGGGTCAGTTTCCGGTGGTGACACTCTCTTTCAATCTGGCTCCCAACGCATCCTTGGGCGACGCCGTCACGGCCGTGAACAAAGTGAAAGACGAAATGGGCATGCCGCCCACCATACAGGCCGCCTATCAGGGCACGGCGCAGGCCTTCCAGACATCGTTGGCCAACGAGCCGGTGCTGATTGCCGCGGCGCTGATTACGGTCTATCTGGTCCTGGGCATCCTCTATGAAAGCTACATTCATCCGTTGACCATCCTTTCGGCGCTGCCTTCCGCCGGCGTCGGCGCCTTGCTCGCCCTCATCATCTTCCGCAACGATTTCAGCGTGATCGCTCTAATCGGCATCGTTCTGCTCATCGGGATCGTGAAGAAGAACGCCATCATGATGATCGATTTCGCCCTCGCGGCGGAGCGCAAGGAGCACATGCAACCGAAAGATGCCATCTATCAGGCATGCCTTCTGCGCTTCCGTCCGATCATGATGACCACCATGGCGGCGCTGCTGGGCGCGGTGCCGCTGGCTCTCGGTTCGGGCAGCGGCTCGGAGTTGCGCCGGCCGTTGGGAATTACGATTATCGGCGGGCTGCTCATCAGCCAACTGCTGACGCTGTACACCACGCCGGTGATCTACATTTGGTTCGACCGCCTAGCGGCGCGAATCTCGCGGCGGACCGAGGCCAGCACCGTTCCCGCGGGCGCCGAACCGGTTCCGGCAGGGTAACCCATGAACATCTCGGAGCCCTTCATCCGGAAGCCCGTCGCCACCACGCTCCTGGTGGTGGCGATCACTTTGGCCGGCGCCGCGGCATACAAAATGCTTCCGGTCTCGCCGCTTCCCGAGGTGGAGTTTCCCACCATCTCCGTGAACGCCGGTTTGCCGGGGGCGAGTCCCGAGACCATGGCGTCATCCGTGGCGACGCCGCTGGAGCGCCAATTCGGACGGATTGCGGCGGTGACCGAGATGACCTCGTCGAGCTCCCTCGGCTCTACCAGCATCACGCTGCAATTCGGTCTGGACCGGGACATCGACGCGGCCGCGCGCGACGTCCAGGCCGCCATCAACGCCGCCCGCGGCGATCTGCCGTCCAATCTTCCCAACAATCCTTCGTACCGGAAAGTCAATCCGGCCGACTCTCCCATCTTCATGCTGGCCCTCACTTCGACCGTCCTCACCAGGGGCCAGATGTACGATGCCGCCTCCACGATCATGGCGCAGAAACTGGCCCAGGTGGCCGGCGTGGGACAGGTGACCGTGGGGGGCAGCTCGCTTCCCGGTGTTCGGATCGAGCTGAACCCGACGGCTCTGAACAAGTATGGCATCGGACTGGAGCAGGTCCGGATCGTGTTGAGCGGAGCGAATGCCCATACACCCAAGGGCCATTTCTCGGACGGCCTTCGCATGTGGGAAGTGGGCGCCAACGATCAGATCTTCCAGGCCAGCGACTATGAGCCGTTAGTGGTGGCTTACCGCAATGGCTCGGCCGTGCGAGTCTCCGATATCGGCCAAGCGCAGGATTCCGTGGAAGACCTTCGCAATTCGGGTTACGCCAACGGCAAGCCATCCGTTCTGGTCATCATCTACCGCCAGCCCGGCGCCAACATCATCGATACCGTGAACAGCATCCGGGCCGTCCTTCCGCAGATTCAAACCTCGATTCCGCATTCCATCGACGTGAAGGTGGCCATGGATCAAACCGTCACCATCCGCGCGTCCGTAAGCGACACGGAGAGGACCCTGGTCATCTCGGTGATGCTGGTGATCCTGGTGGTTTTCGTTTTCCTAAGAAGCCCGCGGACCACTTTCATTCCCAGCGTCGCCGTCCCCGTGTCGCTGGTGGGAACGTTCGGCGTGATGTATCTGCTGGGCTACAGCCTCGACAATCTTTCGCTGATGGCGCTGACCATTTCGACCGGTTTCGTGGTGGACGACGCGATTGTGGTGATCGAGAATATCACGCGTTATCTGGAACAGGGCATGCGTCCTTTAGAAGCCGCGCTGAAAGGCGCGCAGGAAGTCGGCTCCACGGTCTTCACCATCAGCGTCTCGCTGATTGCGGTGTTCATTCCCCTGCTTCTGATGGGAGGCATCGTGGGCCGCCTGTTCCGCGAATTCGCGGTGACGCTTTCCGTCGCCATCGCGGTTTCCATGGTGGTTTCGCTGACCGCGACTCCCATGATGTGCGCGCATCTCTTAAAACAGAAGCAATCCCATGGCTGGATGTACCGCACCAGCGAGCGGGCCTTCGATTGGTTGGTGAATCTATACGGGAACAGCCTGTCCGTCGCGCTCCGTTTTCGAACGATTACGCTGGCGGTGTTGCTGGCCACCATCGGACTTACCGCTTACCTGTTCATCCGCATACCCAAGGGATTTTTCCCGCAACAGGATACCGGACGGATTCAGGGATCGATTACAGCCGACCAGGACACCTCGTTTCAAGCCATGGACAAGATCATGCTGCCGATGATTAACATTGTCGCCGCGGACCCGGCCGTCGACACCGTGCTTGGATTTACGGGGGGCAGCACCTACAACACGGCGCGTCTGTTTATCTCGCTAAAACCGCTCGCGCAACGGAAAATCGCGGCCGACCTCATCATCGCGCGGCTGCGGCCTAAGTTGGCCAAGCTGCCCGGCGCCACCCTGTACTTGCAAGCCGCGCAGGATCTGCGCATCGGCGGCCGGCAGAGTAACGCTCAATATCAATTCACCATGCAAGGCGACAATCTGGCCGATCTCACTCAGTTCGCCCCCAAAATGGTCCAGGAGTTTCAGACGATTCCGACTATTTCCGACGTGAGCAGCGACCAGCAAAACCGCGGCTTGCAAGCCATGATTCAGTACGATCGCGGGACTTGCGCGCGTTTCGGCATTACGCCGCAACTCGTCGACGACACGCTCTACGACGCATTCGGCCAGCGCCAGGTATCCACCATGTACACCGCGCTGAATCAGTACCACGTGGTGATGGAAGTGTCGCCGGATTACTGGCAGAATCCACTGTTTCTGCGCCAAATCTATGTGGATTCCCCGGGCGGGCAGCAGGTTCCGTTGAGCGCTTTCGCCAGGTTCGCCTCCACCACCGCTCCACTGACGGTGACTCACCAGGGTCTCTTTCCGGCGGTGACGATTTCCTTCAATCTGAAGCCCAACGTCGCGCTGGGCGATGCCGTGAGTGCCATAACAGCGGGGGCGGCTAAGATCGGACTTCCGGCGACGATTCAGACTGAATTCGCCGGTACCGCACAAGCCTACGAGGCCTCGCTTTCGACCGAGCCAGTCCTGATTGCGGCGGCGCTGGTGGCCGTCTACCTCATCCTGGCGATGCTGTATGAGAGCTACGTCCATCCCATCACCATCATTTCCAGTCTTCCGGCGGCCAGCGTCGGCGCGCTGCTGGCGCTTCTTCTCACCCACAACGACCTCAGCATTATCGCCATCATCGGCATCATCCTGCTGATCGGCATCGTGAAGAAGAACGCCATCATGATGATCGATTTCGCTCTGGCCGCCGAGCGGAACGAGGGCAAGAACTCATACGATTCCATCGTCGCGGCCTGCAAGTTGCGCTTCCGCCCGATCCTGATGACCACCATGGCCGCGCTCCTGGGAGCCGTGCCGCTCGCGCTGGGTAGCGGCACTGGATCCGAGCTTCGCCGGCCGTTGGGCATCACGATTATCGGAGGGTTGATCATGAGCCAATTGCTGACGTTGTACACGACACCGGTGGTGTATCTATACTTCGACAGCCTGCAGCATTGGTGGGCCGGGGATCTCCAACCGCGGACCGTGGCAGGCGGCCCTGCCACGGCGAAGATCGCAAGTAATTGAAACAAAAGCACTTATGAAGGCAAGTGACAGGAATCCTGCCATTTCCGCCGCGCTTGCGGCTTCTCACGCGAGGCCGCCTGAGAGTGTGGAGGGACAGGACACCCGGTTGCTCGGCCAGACATGACCCACAATTCTCCGGGCGCCAAAGCCGCCAGACGCGCGTTTGTGTTACAAGGCCGCTTCCGCAGATTCTTCTGGAATCTCGGCCCCGGATTGATCGCCGGCGCCGCGGATGACGACCCATCCGGCACCGCGACCTATTCGGTCACCGGCGCCATGCCTCGTTGCAAGCTGGCGGTGAGGGTGGGATTCGAACCCACGGAACCAGCAAAGGTTCAACGGTTTTCGAGACCGCCCGATTCAACCGCTCTCGCACCTCACCGTTTGGACACTGGGGCTAATCGGGATACTGTACCGTTCCTATTCTAGCCGTTCCCGCCGGCCGCCGTCCACTTCACGCCACCCGCCGGCCGGTCTCGTGCGTGTCGTAGCCGCACAGGTCTTCCAGTTCGCGCCGGAACGCGGCCTCGGCCAGGGTGTCCAGGAAGCGTTGCACAGCCGCCAGTTGCAGGTGCTCGCGCCGGATCACCAGGTCGTATCGCTCTTCGGTCAGCGGCACGAAGTCCAGCCCGAAGGCCCGCGCCGCGCAGCGGGTGGCCACGCAGCAATCCGCCAGACCGGCGTGGACCCGCCACGCCGCCGGCAGGTGTCCCATGGCCGGGGCGTCCGCATATCCGCTTACGCAGCTCGCCGCAATGCCCGCCTGTTTGAGCCTCCGGTCCAGCAACTGGCGGCTGCCCGAGCCGCGTTCCCGGTTCGCCAGCCGTACCGCCGGCCGCGCCAGGTCTTCCACCGCGCGAATCCGCTTGGGATTCCCGCGCGCCGCCACCAGTCCTTCTTCCCATCCGGCGAAAACAATCACCGCCACGTTGCCGCCGGCCGGCTTCGTGCTGGAGGCGTAGCCGCCGCGCAGGTGCGTACCTGCCACGTGCGCCAACCGCCGCCGCAGCAGGTCGAGCGCCGTGGAACTGTTCACCGGCGCCGCCACCAGGCCAACCCCGGCGCGCGCCAGATGGTGCGCCAGCACCGATATCGAGGGGTCGCAGCCCGCCACCAGCAGCCGCGTCCCGGCGCTCTCGCCGCCCAGAAGCTGGACCGTGGACCGCGCCGGATCCGCCAGCAGCCCATCGGCCGGCGGCAGCCATAGCGGGGCGGGGGAGACGGGCACGGCCACCAGTTTGCCTCCTACCCGGCACAACGCCACCGGGCTTCCCGCGAAGGCATCGCCGCAAGCCACTACCTCGGCTTTCACCGGCCGCGGAGCGTCCAGCGGGACGGCGTCCAGCTTGAACAGCTCTTCCACCGCGACATCCAGCGCGCGCGCCAGGCGCAGGGCGACCGCCGTATTGGGAACGTAATCGCCCGCTTCCATGGCGTAGATGGTCTGCCGGCTTACCCCCGTTTCGCGGGCCAGCGCGGCCGCCGCCACCCCGCGCTTCCGCCGGGTTTCCGCCAGCCGGTTTCGGACCTTGGGGCCGCGAGTTGTATCATGGTCACTTGCGGATGACATTGTCGCCTATAACAGACCATTCTAGTTCAGCGGCCGCGCTGCTGGCCGTGCTGATGGCGGTTCTGATCCTCGGCGCCGTCTCCGGCGGTTGCGCGCGCCAGTCCCTCGCGCCGCGGCAGGTGACCATCGCCGCCGCGGCCGACCTGCAATTCGCCCTCGACGACCTGATCAGCGACTTCCGCCGCATGCATGCTTCTGCGAACGACGATATCCGCATCGTCTACGGCTCCTCCGGCAATTTCTACACCCAAATCCGCAACCAGGCGCCCTTCGACCTCTTCCTGTCTGCCGATATCGAATACCCGCGCAGCCTGGTCCGCGAAGGGCTGGCCGCGCCCGAATCGCTGTTCACCTACGCCGTGGGCCGCATCGTGGTCTGGGCGCCGGCGAATTCGCCGCTGGATCTGGCGCGCCTGGGAATGAGCGCGCTCGAAGCGCCGTCGGTCCGCCACGTGGCCATCGCCAATCCGGAACACGCGCCCTACGGCCGGGCCGCGGCGGCGGCCATGAAGTCGCTGGGCGTCTACGACCGGGTGGCCGGCAAGCTGGTTCTCGGCGAAAACATCGCGCAGACCCTGCAATTCGTCCAGAGCGGCGCGGCCGACGTGGGCATTGTGGCGCTCTCCCTGGCGCTCGCGCCCGCGGTGCGCAACCAGGGCCGGTATTGGGAGGTGCCGCTCACCGCGTATCCCGCCATCGAGCAGGGCGGCGTGATTCTGGCGCGCGCGCGCGGCTCGCGGCTGGCCCTCGACCTGCGCAATTACCTGGCCAGCCCCGCCGCCAAGCGCCGCCTGAGACAGTACGGTTTCTTCCTGCCCGAGGACGAGGCCCCCAAGGACAGGGCCCCCAAGGACAAGCACTGATATGGACTGGCAAGCCATCTGGCTCAGCGTCCGCCTGGCCTTTTGCACCACCGCCGTCCTGCTGCTGATGGGTGTGCCGCTGGCCTACTGGCTGGCCTTTTCCCCGCGGCGCTGGCGGTTTCTGGTGGAGGCCGCGGTAGCGCTCCCTCTGGTGCTGCCGCCCACCGTGCTGGGATTCTACGTGCTGCTGGCCATCGGCCCGCACAGTCCGGTGGGCGCGCTCTACGGCCGCCTCACCGGCGGCATGCTGCCCTTCTCGTTCCAGGGATTGCTGGTCGCCTCCGCGCTCTACAGCCTGCCGTTCAGCGTGCAGCCGGTGGCCAGCGCCTTCCACTCGGTGGACCGCAAACTGGTGGAGGCCTCGTGGTGCCTGGGCGTCTCGCGTTTCGCCACGTTCCGCAGGGTCATCGTGCCGCTGGCGCGCCCCGGCATCGCCACCGGCGCCATCCTGAGCTTCGCCCACACCATGGGCGAATTCGGGGTGGTGCTGATGGTGGGCGGCAACATCGCCGGCGTCACGCGCACCGTCTCCATCTCCATCTACGACCAGGTACAGGCGCTGCGCTACGATGCCGCGCTCGAAACTTCGCTGTTCCTCCTGGGATTCTCGTTCGTGGTGTTGGCGCTGACTTACTCTCTACAGCGCCGGATATGGACGGTATGGCCGATGAACTGATCTGCCGGTGCCGCAAGCGCCTGCCGTCGGGTTTCGGGCTGGATGCCGATCTCGCCATCCCGCTGGAGCGGTCGCGCGTCACCGTGCTGTTTGGCCCCTCCGGCTCGGGCAAGACCACGTTACTGCGCATCCTGGCCGGCCTGGACCGCCCCGACCGGGGCGTCGTCGTATTCCGCGGCGCCACCTGGTACGATTCGTCGCGCGCCCTAGATCTTGCGCCGCAACAACGCCGCGCCGGGTTCCTGTTTCAGGACTACGCCCTGTTCCCGCACCTCACCGTCGCCCAAAACGTGGCGTTTGCCGGCGGCCGCGCGCGAGCCGCCGCGATGATGGAGGCTTTCGGGTTGTCCGACCTGGCCGCGCGCCACCCCCGCGCCATTTCGGGCGGCCAGCAGCAGCGCGTGGCCCTGGCGCGCGCCCTGGCCGCCGGCTCCGCGCTGCTGCTTCTGGACGAGCCGCTGTCCGCCCTCGACGCCGCCAGCCGCGTGCGCGTGCGCACCGACCTGCGCCTCATGCTGCTGACCAGCGGCGTCCCCGCCATCGTGGTGACCCACGACCGCGCCGAGGCGATCGCGCTGGGCGACTGGATGGCGGTATTAGTGGATGGCCGCATCCGCCAGACCGGCCCCGTTCAGGAGGTTCTGCGCCATCCCGCCGACGTGCACGTAGCCGAGTCCGTGGGCGTCGAGAACGTGCTGCCCGCCGAAATCGCAGCGCGCGATTCCGGCCTGCTCACGCTGCAAGTGGGATCGCAGCGCCTGCAGTGCGTCGATTCCGGCGAGACCGGCCCGTTATTCGCCTGCATCCACGCCGACGATATCGCCGTGAGCCGCGACCTCGCGCGCTCTTCCAGCGTCCGCAACCGGCTCACCGGCCGCGTGCTTTCAGTGTTGCGCGAAGGTCCGCTGGCGCGCGTGGAACTGGATTGCGGTTTCCCGTTGATCGCCGTGATCACCGCGCAATCGGCCGCGGAGATGGAGCTGAAGCCGGATGACGAGGTCTGCGCCGTGGTCAAGGCTACGGCGGTGCACACGGCGGCGGCCGTTGTTTCCTAAACTTGTGGGGCAGGATGCCATCCTGCCCCACAAGTCCTACCCCCGCAGCTCCCCCACAATCTCCGCCGCGATCTCCCGTGCCCTCGCCAGTTCGCCCGGGGGCAGGCTGATGGCGCCTACGCGCGCATGGCCGCCGCCGCCGTAGCGCTCGCAGATGGTCGCCAGGTTGTGTTCCGGCTCGGCCGGCGCCCAGGGGTTCGAGCCAACCGAAATCTTGGTGCGGAAACTCGACGCGCTCACCGATACCGTGTACATGGATTGCGGGAACAGGTAGTACGGAATGAACTTGTTGTAGCCCTCCATGTCGTGGCCCGCCAGGTCGAAGAACACCACGCCGTCCTCCAGGCGCGCCTGCCGGTGGATGAGATCGATGGAATCCAGGTGGCGCCGATACAGCGGCTCGTAGAGCGCTTGCACCTCCGGCTCGGCGGCAATCTCCGCCAGTTGCCGGCGCTGCATCCAGCCGATGATCTTGCGCACGATATCGGAACTCTTGGCGGCCTCGATCACCAGCGTGAGCTTCATCGCCGGCGCTCCCAATTCCACCGCCGTTCGGGCGTCGGCATACTGCGCGCCGTCGATGATCAGGCTCCAGTGCAGCAGGTCGTCCAGATCGGGCGCGCGGAATCCCCAGCGGTCGGACGCCACCTTGGCGATGAACGACGTGCACGACTTGAAACTCGGGTCGTACAGCTTGCGACCGCTGGTATCCCGCCGGAAGTGTTCGGCGTCCTCCTGGTTCAGAAACGCGCTCTGATGGTGGTCGAACCACCAGGTGAGCCGCGGATCGCTCGAGTATTTGAAATCGACAATGGCGTTTTCGTCGCCGTCGAACAGGCCGGCGTCGAACATTTGGGACGCTTTGTGGGCCATTCCCGTGTATCGGAATTCCGCATCCGGGTGAACCGCGCCCGCGATAAAACGGCTGAAGTAGGCGGCCGAGGCCGCCCCATCGAAGCAATGATCGTGATACAGCACCCGTACCAGCATTTAGAGAGGAAAACCTATCAGCTTGCCTGAACGGAAGAAGAAATGCAACATTTCGCCCCGGAAAATTACAGAAATGTTTCCAATCGGCTCCTCCGACTCTGGTACAGTTGTGGAAAACGTATGCCAACCATCCCCGGCTGGGACCAGTACTATTTGGACATCTGCAAAGCCGTCGCCTGCCGCAGCAAGGATCCGAACACCCAGATCGGCTGTGTCGTCGTGGGGCCAAACCACGAAATCCGCTCCACCGGCTACAACTCGTTTCCGCGCGGAATCCGCGACGATGTGCCCGAGCGGCTGGTGCGGCCCGCCAAGTATCTCTGGATCGAACATGCCGAGCGCAACGCCATCTGCAACGCCGCCCGCGCCGGCACCGCTACCGAGCACTGCACCATTTACGTGGAGATCATGCCCTGCATGGACTGTGCGCGATCGATTGTCCAGGCGGGAATCACCTCTGTGGTGGTCTCCGCCGAGCGAATGGCGCAGTATTCCAGCGAATACTATAACGATCACTTTGGGATGGTGGAGACCCTATTCCAGGAAGCCGGAATCTCGGTCCGGCGTGTGTGACGCCGCCTATCGCACCTGCTATTCGCCGGCTCGATGGGCCGACCTCCCCTCGGGCTCCGCTTCGCGCACGTGCCGATAGAACCGATGGGAGCATCCCCGGCACCGGAAGGGGCGCTTCCGGAATGAGCGCAAGAGGGAGTCCAACAAGCCTTTGGCCCGCGACGGGCGAACATCCCGGCCGCCGCATGCTGGACATCGCAATGTGTCGGACGGAAGGCTCACACATCGCTCCCTAGGCCAAGAGACTAGCAGGTTTCGAGGCAATTGTTAATAGAACTCAGTAAGATTTTGTCCCGTTTGCAAATTTTCACGCACTGTGAATGCCAGCCACCAGGGCGCGGATCTTCACTGGGGCAGTTTTTCCAGATCCGCGGGGACGCCAAACGCCGCTCCGCTCAGCCCCGAATCGATGTTTCGCAGCAACCCCGTAAGCACGCTGCCCGCGCCGGCTTCCACGAAACGCGCGACTCCCTGACCCGCCAGGTAGCGGATGGACTCCATCCAGCGCACCGGGTTGGGAACCTGCTGGTACAGGCCCTCGCGCGCTTCCGCGCCCGTGCGGATTTCCCGCGCCTGCCAGTTATTCACCAGGGGGCACGAAAGATTTTGGAACTCCGTGGCGTCCAGGTCCGCGCGCAGGCGCTCCTGGGCGGGCTTCATCAGGGCGCAATGGAACGGCGCGCTCACCGGCAACAGGACCGCGCGCCGCGCTCCCGCCGCCTTGGCTAGTTCGACGGCGCGCTTGACGGCGTCTGCGTCGCCCGAAATCACCACCTGGTCGGGCGAGTTCAAGTTGGCCGGGCTCACCACCTGGCCCTGCGCGGCTTCTTCCAGGATGGCATCTAGCCTTCCTTCGGGCAGTTTGAGCAGCGCCGCCATGGCGCCCACGCCGGGCGGGACGGCCTCCTGCATATAGCGGCCGCGCTGCCGCACCAGGCGTACGGCGTCGGCGAACCGCAGGCTCCCGGCGGCCACCAGCGCCGAGTACTCGCCCAGGCTGTGGCCCGCCACAAAGTCGGGCGTCCAGCGTTTTTCCCGCAGCACCTCAAACGCCGCGATGGAGACCGTCAGAAGCGCCGGTTGCGTGTTTTCGGTGAGCTTGAGCTGGTCGTCCGGACCTTCGAAACAGAGCTGCGAGATGGGGAAGCCGAGCGCTCCGTCGGCCTCTTCGAAAACGCGGCGCGCCGCCGCAAAACTCTCGGCCAGGGCTTTACCCATGCCGGCCGCCTGGGACCCTTGTCCGGGAAAGAGAAACGCTGTTTTGGGTGTCAAACCGAGATTATAGCGTCTGGCCGCCGGCCTCCGGAGGCGGCCTTGGCGCGCGCGGCGAGCACAATCCTGGCGCAAGCCTCCGCGTCGGATTCGGCCTGGTGGTGAACCAGGGGAATCCCCAGCGCGGAGCAGACACAGTCCAGCCGGGTGGGGTAAATACCGAAGATGTTCCGGGCCATGCGGACGGTGCATTGGAACGGAATGTCCGGGAGCGCCAGGCCGCTGGCGCGGCAACAGGCTTTCAGGACGCCGCGGTCGAAGCCGGCGTTATGGGCCGCCAGGAACTGAACGCCGCGCAGCCAGCCGTTCCACTGCGGCCAAAGCTGGGCGAACGTCGGAGCGTTCCGCACCATGTCCCACGTGATGCCGTGAAGGTACGTGAACACAAACTCGCGGCGTGGCGGCCGGATCAGGCTGGAGACGCGGCCGGCAATCCGGTTGTCCTCCACCCTGACCAGCGCGACGGCGCAGGCGCTATCCCGCCCATAGTCCGCCGTCTCGAAGTCGATTGCGGCGAAGCAATCGGGACCGTTGCGATGCACGACGCTGCATGCCTCCTCCGGGCGATCATAGCAGCCGCGGATCGAGAATCTCAAGGCTGTGCGGCATGCCAACGCCAGCGGCCGGAAGTCCTTGGCTGGCGGCAAACCAGCCGGGTGAATGCGTACACGCCGCGGCTGGGCCCGCAAGAGCCGTCACGACCTCTGAGACCATCAGTTGGGCGACCGTCAGTTTGGCCGGGTCCAGACCACGATCAATCGCTCACGCAGAATCACTGTCACGGTCGCGACTCTCAAAGCACAACAGTTGGCACGGCTATTCGGAACGAGCCTTACTTGCTCTCGATCCGCATTCCGTAGAAGCTGCGATACACGAACACAACCGAGATCAGGAAGAACACGGCGGCCAGCGCGGTGGTCAGGTGGGCGCCCTCATTGTGCGGACCGGTCAGGTTCACCGCCAGGGAGACGGCCAGCAAGCCGAACAGAGTTGTGAACTTGATGATCGGGTTCAGAGCCACGGAACTGGTGTCCTTGAAAGGATCGCCCACCGTGTCGCCGACCACACAGGCATCGTGC
>Ga0326728_10004366_pt1 | contig 41994 bp, 36 predicted proteins | sample MB3enrmetagenome_FD_207602 | JGI IMG/M metagenome (GOLD analysis project Ga0326728, IMG submission 207602) | Lab enriched peat soil microbial communities from McLean, Ithaca, NY, United States - MB31MN | ecosystem: Environmental > Terrestrial > Soil > Wetlands > Peat | place: USA: New York... | reverse complement strand
CCGATTTCGCCGATTCCGATCTTCAGCACGGCCGGCTTCCCTATGTGGTGATAGTGATAGACGAGCTTGCAGACCTGATGATGGTTGCCTCCAGGGAGGTTGAAGAGTCCATCACGCGCCTTGCGCAGATGGCGCGCGCGGCAGGCATCCACCTTGTTCTGGCCACTCAGAGGCCTTCAGTGGACGTTCTGACCGGGATAATCAAAGCCAACATCCAGACCAGGATCTCGTTCCAGGTATCATCGAAAATCGATTCCCGGACTATCCTGGACGGCGCCGGCGCAGAAGCATTACTCGGGGCCGGAGACATGCTTTTCCTTCCACCCGGGACGGCAAAGATCCAGCGTTTGCACGGGGCGTTCATATCTGATTCGGAAATCGCAAGGCTCGCCGAACACTGGAAAACGCAAAAATTGATCGATGACCCGCTCAAAGACAGGATTGACCTGCGTGATGAAGGAGCGGCCGGTGATGTGGTGGAGGAGGAACTGGACGAAAAATATGAAGACGCGGTCCAGATCGTACTTGAAACCAGACAGGCATCGATATCCATGCTGCAAAGAAGACTGCGGGTAGGTTACAACCGTGCGGCCCGCATGATCGAGGTGATGGAACATCAGGGAATAGTGTCTCCTTCAGACGGAATAAAGCCAAGAGAGGTGCTTGGCAGGCGTATGTAACCGAGGCGATGAACAATTACGATTTATGGCGTCTATCTAACCATTGAAATCAGGGAGTTCCATGATAAAGCATACACGTTGCGAGGCTCTCAGAGCGGATATCCGCATTGTTGCATTCACCGCAATTTTCGTCTTGCTGCTCCTTTTGTGGCCGACGGGCACAGTTTCAGCCGCCGGCTCTTCCCAGATGCTCGGGGAGATTCTTACCAAGACGGAAGCAAATTACCAGAACATCCATGCTTTTACGGCAATATTTCGCCAAAAGACCACGTCGGCTGCAGCCGGAACGCTGAGCGGCGGCGAGGCTCAGGGAAGAATCTTCTACGAAAAACCGCGGATGATGCGATGGGAGTACGAAAAGCCCGAGGAACAGACCTTCGTCGCAAACAATCAGTTCGCCTGGCTCTATGTGCGGGCCGAAAACCAGATCACGATGTTTGATGCCGACAAGCTTTTCGCTTCACCAATGGCGCGCACTTTCTTTGACGGGGCCCTTGGACTCAAGACTCACTTCGAGGTGATGATGGACCCTATTCAATCGACACAGAATTTTGCCGTCCTGCAACTCGTTCCCAGGAAGGAAGATCCGAACGTCAAACTCGCATATTTGTGGATAGACCTTAGAAGTTACCGGATTTGCCGAATCCAGACTCATGATGTGCTGGGGAATACCAACGAGATCACTTTCGACTCCTTTACCGTCCACCCCAATCTCGATGCAGGCCTGTTTCACCTGGACGTCCCGCCCTCCGCGAAAGTTTTTGGCGCTGACGGCCGAGAGCTGACCGCTGCTGAAATCGAACAGTTAAAAGCAAAAATATCTTCAGGAAAATAGAAGCCATGAATTTCAACAACAAGACTCTTCCGTATCTTTGACTCTTCGATCTCGTACCTGACATTTCATGGAAGCCTGAATATTTCCGGATAATTGGTAAAGGATACCGATTTGCCTGAAAGATTCTTCTTCTTTTGAGACTGCCTACGTGTAGCAAATCATTCAAAAATATTTCAAGTTTTCATTGTGCCCCTCCGATTTTAAATCCGAAAAGAATTTCACAGATGAATTGCTGTCGCACATCGAATCGTTTTAGAGACAGAACTGTATCTGCGGATATTGGGCCTTATGAGAAGATTATTATGGCTGCTGGAATTGCTCCGAGCGCATCCTTTTCTGGCAAGAAGAGTATTTTCGTCGGCTGGAAATAACCGGGTAGCCCCGCTATCTTCGCTGGCAAATGAAATCGATGCGGTGAATGAATCGACCGAAGCGGAGTTCCTCGACATAGGCTCCAAACTCCGACGTCTCGACGAGGCATCCAGGGAAATCTCACAAAGATCTGCATCAACCTCCAAGCTGCTCGCGGGCGAGGAAGTCGGAGCTGCCATGGACGGGCTGCGCCGTATTTCTGCAAATATGGAGCGTGTTTCATCCGACTCGCAGCTTCACTCAGAGCATCTCCGCGGTCTGCTCCGGATGGTCGAGGACGTGACCGGCGCCTTGCGCGGTTTTCAAAGATACGTGCAGAAGCTGAATCTCCTGTGCGTAACTACACGAATCGAGATCGCCCACGTTGGGAGTTGCGAAGCGGACTTCGAAACGCTGGCCGACGATATCGAGAAACTCACACAGGAAATAGAGACAAAATCGAAGGCAATTTTGAGCAAGCTGGAGTCTTTGGCTGCCTTTATCCGGCAGAGCCTGTCGAAAATCGTGAATATCGAAGAGTCCCGGCGCGGTCATACCAGAGCAGTCCTGGACCACACTTCCTGGAGTCTTTCCGGGCTGATGGGACAGTATGAAAAATCATTATCCACTGCAACCCGTATTGCTGACGGTTATGACGAACTGACCAGGATCATGGGCGAAATAGTTTGTTCACTTCAGTTCCACGACATTACACGTCAGCAGATCGAACATGCGGCCGGGTCACTCAGGCGGCTTGCAGATCCACAAGAAAGGACGGAGGAAGAAGTCGGCGACTTGTGTGAACTCCAAGCGGCTCAACTTCGGTTTGCAGCCGTCAAGCTCTCTGAAGCTGTTGAGCGGATCATAGACAACCTTCAATCCGCTGCGGAAAAAATCGTGGATATAACCGGCGAGATGTTGGCTCTCAGTGGAGACGGGGAGCCTGTCAAGGGCCGTACTCATACGGATGGTGCAGTCCCGGGGCAAGGTATGAGCTTTCTGAGCAAGACTGAGGAGCGTCTGTCTTATGCGCGTGATTTCCTTGGGGGATATGCGGAAAAGAACCGTGATTTGGTGTCGATAACGCAGTCAATAAGCGAGGCGTTGAAAGACTTGTCTCCCTTTGTCGGTAAAATAAGGCAGATTGGGCTGGCAATCCGGCTCATTGCATTGAACTCGATTGTTAAGTCTTCACACGTCGGTGACCGGGGCGCTGCCCTGGGAGTGCTTGCAAACGAGATACACGATCTTTCCCTGGATACCGGGCGGCAGACACAGGTAATCTCCGAAGCTTTCGAAACAATCACCGCTTCGACGTTGCAAATAAACGGAGGGGCCGCCCAAGTGAATGGGTCCAAGGAAGAAGGTACCGCCCTTGAGATGATCGAAACCCTTGATTCGCTTATGAAGACACTTTCTGCAGCCAACAAGACCGTTTCATCAGATGTCGCCGCCGTCGCCGGGGCTGCCGGGAACCTGGTTAATGAGATTAAGACTGCCGTGTCTCAAATACACGTTCACGAAAGGGTTTCGACGGCAATAGAAGAGATCTCCTCTAAAATAGATGCAGCCGTGGTCGACATGAGGGGGGCTTCCCTTACGACGGGCCAATCGGCGTCCGGCACTCGCAAGGCTGAGTTAATGAAGGAGATCGAGCAGTCTTACACGATGAATAGCGAAAGGGAAATACATCAGCTCGTCAGCGGTTCTTCATCGGCCGATGCCCGGACCGATGCGCCCGTTTCCAGTGCAGAAGCAGGCCTTGCCCCCGTTGCGTGCAGCGACGGACTGGAATTCGGAGATAATGTGGAACTTTTCTAGCAGTTTAGTGGGCCCTCTTTTTCTCTTCTGTTGACCGTCCTCTGCTCACTACTGATTTGAGGTGGCGCCAATGCATTTTGAGAGATTTGAGACTGGAGACGCAGTTGTTGTGAAGGTCCGAGGCGAGCTCACGGTGGAATATGCGAAGGGGTTTCAAGCAGCCCTGAGCGAGGAATTGCAAAAGAGCGACCGAATCCTTCTCGATCTTGAAAACGTAACAGAGGCTGACATCTCGTGCCTGCAACTTCTCTGTTCCGCATTCGGCACTGCGGCGAAATTGAGCAAACAGGTTTCCTTGGGCGACAATCTGCCCGGACAGTTTGTGCAGTTTGCTATCGACGCCGGATACTCCCGCGTAAGAGGTTTTGAGGCCGTTTCCACCGGGTATGCTGCAATGGAGGAAGATAATGAGCAAAGTCGTAATGACGGTTGACGATTCTGCAAGTGTACGCCAGATGATCAACTTCACACTCAAAAACGCAGGGTTCCAGGTAGTGGAGGCCGTTGACGGCAGGGACGCGCTTTCGAAACTGAGGCAGACTTCCGTCCATATGATGATCACCGACCTCAACATGCCCAACATGGATGGAATCGAGCTGATACGCAGCGTCAGAGGGCAAAGTTCCGCTCACAGGTTCATCCCGATAATTATGCTGACCACCGAATCTCAACCTTCAAAGAAAGAGGAAGGCAAATCAGCCGGGGCCACCGGTTGGATCGTCAAGCCATTCAAACCCGAACAGTTGATCGCGGTCATAAAGAAGGTGCTGGGATGAATGACAACGTTATGGAAGTCTTCAGGGCGGAAGCAGCCGAACTGCTGTCCGACCTCGAATCTGCCCTGCTCGGTCTGGAAACCGCTCCAAACGATAAGACGGTGGTTGGAACGGTGTTTCGGTGCCTGCACACCATCAAGGGTTCGAGTGCAATGGTTGGCTGCAATGAAATCGCCTCTTTTGCGCACGAGCTGGAAAACACATTCGAGCTGGTGCGCCGGGAGATTGTCCCGGTTGGCAGAAGACTTATAGACCTTACCCTTTCTTCCGTGGATCTAATCCGTGCCATGCTCGATGGCGCCGGTTCGCCGGCCATTGAACGAAAAGCTGAAGAGATCGTTCTGGCGCTGGGCGCCCTTAACTCGCCGTCTGCTTCCGGAGAAGGCGCCGTCGAAAGTGCCTTACCAGCGGGAGCGGTCTGCGTTGACGATCAGCGCAATAACTCGTACTCCAGCGAAACCGGTCCGGGAGACCAGATCGCCGGAGGGCGGACGCTGCCGGATATCCCGACCGAAAAGGCCCCCCGGGTCGAGTCCGGAACGAGCTATGGAAGCGATTCGGACGTCGAAAAGAGGCTTTCAACATACCGAATCTTTTTCCGGCCAAATCCGGAGATCTTCAGCAGGGGGGGCAGTCCCGCGCTTTTATTGAGCGAGTTGCGCGGGCTTGGCGAATGCAATGTAACGGCGTGTATTGACGATATTCCTGACCTCGACGGAATGGATCCGGAGCTGTGCTACACTTCTTGGGACGTTATCCTGACGACTTCAGCGGACATCAATTCAGTCAGGGACGTTTTCATATTCGTGGAGGACGATTCTCAAGTAAAGATCGACGTGGTCGATGAACAGGGACCGGATGACCAGCCCCGAAGGAGACTTGGGGAAGTCCTCGTTGAAAGAGGAGACCTGACTCCGGAGCAGGTGGCGGAAGTTCTGGGCAAACAGAAGCGAATAGGAGAATTGCTGATTGAGGAAGGCCTCGTCAGCCCCGGGAAAGTGCAGGCTGCTCTGATGGAGCAGCAGCATATCGATAAAATACGTGTCAGACACGGCGAGCCGCCGGCTGCATCCGTCAGGGTGCCTGCGGCAAAGCTTGATTCGCTGGTTGACCTGGTGGGGGAATTGGTAACCGTCCAGGCGAGCCTTGGTCAACTCGCCTCTTCCAGCAAAATTCCCGAACTGCGTTCTATTGCCGAACACGTGGAAAGACTCACCTCCGAGCTTCGCGACAACACCATGAACATGCGCGCTCTGCCGATAGGGACCACTTTCAGCAAATTCAAACGTCTGGTTCGAGATCTGTGCGGCGAACTCAATAAGGAAATCGAGCTGGTTACCGAAGGGGCCGAGACTGAACTCGACAAGACAGTGATAGAACGACTGAACGATCCACTGGTACACCTTATCAGGAACTGCGTAGACCATGGCATCGAGACGCCTGATGCGAGATTGGCCGCCGGCAAAACCGTGCAGGGGACAGTCCGCCTGTCGGCGGTTCATTCCGGAGCCCATGTTCTCATTCAAATCGTCGATGACGGCGCCGGTCTCGACACGGATGCAATCCGAGCGAAGGCTGTGGAAAAAGGACTTATAGCAGCCGACGCGGAGCTCTCCGAGAAAGAGATTTTCTCATTGATATTCTCCCCCGGTTTTTCGACCGCCAGGCAAGTGACGAGCGTCTCGGGACGCGGCGTGGGAATGGATGTTGTGAAGAGCAGCGTTGAAGCACTACGGGGATCTATTGAAATCAGCAGCCGGAAAGGAATCGGGACGACGATCACACTCAAGCTGCCTCTTACACTAGCCATTATTGACGGATTACTCGTGAAGGTCGGGGACGGACACTTCGTGCTGCCTCTTTCCATTGTTGAGGAGTGCGTCGAGCTGACGCGCGACGATATAGCCAGAAGTCATGGGCGGCGGCTTACTATCGTCAGAAAGGAAATCGTTCCCTACATTCGCCTGCGCGAACGCTTTCAGATCAATGGAAATAGTCCTGATGTCGAGCAGATAGTTGTTACCGGCTCCAATGGGAGCAGGGTTGGTTTCGCCGTTGACAAGGTAATCGGGGAACACCAAACGGTCATCAAAAATATGGGCAAGATGTACCGGAACGTACAGACCATCTCAGGCGCTACCATTTTGGGCGATGGCACCGTGGCGTTAATAGTGGATGTTCCCAAACTGGTGGAAGGTGTCGAATTGCAGGAATTCGCAAGAGCTTAGGCGGGAAAGTGTGTTCCCCATGGCATTCACCTATTTTCTAAAGGACCATGCATACAAACCGGCGAACATTTTCGGAAGCCGTGTCCTTTACCAAAAACGCGACCTTCTCACCCTCAATCCCATAGGGCAAGGCTTCAAACTCGGTCGTATGAAACAGGGATCTTCCAGACTTTCAGTTGGGGGACGGGCTTTGTAACAAGACGTGAAAGGACGGTTGGGGGAGACTTTTTGCAGTTATTCAAATCCTTTTTAATTGCTGTTTAGGGACTCACGGGAAACAGGAAAGACACGCGCAAATCACCCTCGCTTTTAATGAGGGTGGGAAAGGTTTTGGGCTTTCCAAAAAATCAAGGAGGAAGACAAAATGTCCAAAGAGATGAAAATCGGAACGAAAGTAATGACGGCTTTGAACTTCATGGTTCTCGCAGTTGCAATTGTGGTCTGTATCGGCGTCACCCAGGCGTCAACCGCAGGGCAAACGCTTATGCTAATCGTGGGCGGCGCAGCCATGATTTCGGGGGTGATCGTATCGATTCTTCTGCACCGTACCCTGAAAGGGGCGATCGAAGGGCTGCTCGACGAAACGAAGAATCTCGTCAGCGCCACTGTAGAAGGAAAGCTTACCGCGCGTGGAAATCCGGACAAAGTCTCCTTCGAATTCAGGAGAGTCGTCGAGGGTATGAATGAAATCCTTGATGCCGTTGTTGGACCTTTGAAAGTGGCTGCAGCGCATGTTGAACGGATCGGCAAGGGGGATATTCCGTCCAAGATCGTCGAAGAGTATAAAGGCGATTTCAACGAAATTAAGAATAGTCTGAACAGTTGCATAGAGGGACTGGGCGGTCTGGTCGAGTGCAGTGCCGTGCTGGAGAGGATGGCCCTCAACGATCACACCAAAAAGGTAGAAGGCAAGTATGTGGGGCTGTTCGCCTCCGTCGCCGAAGATACAAACCTGGTGAGGGATAGGCTGCTTGCAGCGACAAAGATATTTACCGAGCTGTCCATGGGAGATACCTCCGATCTTGCGAGGTTCGAGAAAATCGGCAGGCGCAGCGATGAGGACGTCCTCATGCCGGCTGTCATAAAATGTATGCAAAATATCAACCTGCTGATCGATGACTCAACGATGCTGGCGAAGGCTGCCGTTGAAGGCGATCTGAGCAGGCGTGCGGACCCTGGAAAGCATAATGGGGACTATCGCAAGGTGGTTGAGGGAATCAACGCTACTCTGGATTCAGTCATAGGCCCATTAAAAGTAGCTGCAAACTATGTGGATCTGATCGGCAAGGGAGAAATTCCGCCGAAGATAGTCGAAGAGTATAAAGGCGATTTCAACCAGATTAAGAATAGTCTGAACAGTTGCATTGAGGGTCTTGGCGGTCTGGTTGAGTGCGATGCCGTGCTGGAGAGGATGGCCCTTAACGATCACACCAAAAAGGTAGAAGGCAAGTATGTGGGGCTGTTCGCCTCCGTCTCCGAAGCTACAAACCAAGTGAGGGATCGGTTCCTGGCGGTGACAAAGATATTTACCAACTTGTCTATGGGAGATATCTCCGACCTGGCGGGGTATGAGAAAGTCGGCAAGCGTAGCGACGAGGACGTTATCCTGCCGGCTGCGATAAAATGCATGCAAAGCATCAACCATCTGATCGATGACTCAACGATGCTGGCGAAGGCTGCCATTGAAGGCGATCTGGGCAGACGCGCGGACCCCGGAAAGCACAATGGGGGCTATCGCAAGATAGTCGAAGGAGTCAATGCCACGCTGGATTCAGTCATAGGCCCATTACAAGTAGCTGCAAACTATGTGGACCTGATCGGCAAGGGAGAAATTCCGCCGAAGATAGTCGAAGAGTATAAGGGCGATTTCAGTGTGCTCAAAAACAGTCTCAACAATTGCATAGACGGACTGGGCGGTCTGGTGGAATGCGACGCCGTGCTCAAAAGGATGGCCGTAAACGATCTGACCAAAAAAGTCGAAGGGAAGTACGTGGGGCTCTTCGCTTCTGTTTCCGGGGTTACGAACGAGGTAAGGAGTCATCTGCTCACTGTGACAGGTTTGTTTAACGCCATCTCCATGGGGGATACTTCGGAACTGCCAAAGTATGAAAAAATCGGCAGGCGCAGCGACGAAGACGATCTGATGCCTTCGGCCATCAGATGCATGCAAAGCATCAACCATCTTATCGATGATGCAACGATGCTCGCGCAGACTGCCGTTGAAGGCGATCTGAGCAGGCGTGCAGATCCTGGAAGACACAATGGGGGCTATCGCAAGATAGTTGAAGGAGTCAATGCCACGCTCGATGCCGTTGTCGGGCCGTTGAAAATGGCCGCGAAATATATCGACGAGATCAGCAAGGGTGGTATCCCGGCCAGGATAACGAATGAGTACAAGGGGGATTTCAACGAAATCAAGAACAACCTGAACGTCCTTATCGACGCAATGAATGAAGTTACTGAAGCAGCTTCGGAAATTGCTTCCGGAAACCTGACGGTCAAGGTCAGGGAGCGATCCGGAGAGGATAAACTCATGCAGGCGTTGGCAGCGATGATCACCGGCCTGACGGAGGTGGCTTCTAACATCCAGACCGTGGCGCGCCAGGTCATGACGGGCAGCCAGGAGTTGAGCGGCAGTTCCGAGCAGTTGTCTCAGGGTGCAACCGAGCAGTCGGCGTCCGTGGAAGAGGTGTCGTCTTCCATGGAGCAGATGGCCGCCAACATCAAACAAAATTCCGATAACGCGCAGCAGACTGAAAAGATTGCGATAAAGGCAGCTGAAGACGCGGGCGAGAGCGGCAAGGCGGTGGTTGAGACGGTAGGCGCCATGAAGGAGATTGCCGGAAAGATTTCGATTATCGAAGAGATTGCGCGCCAGACGAATTTGCTCGCTCTGAACGCGGCCATTGAAGCGGCGCGTGCTGGAGAACATGGCAAGGGATTTGCCGTGGTCGCCTCGGAGGTTCGCAAGCTTGCGGAGCGGAGCCAGGCGGCTGCGGGAGAGATCAACAAGCTCTCCGCATCCAGCGTGCAGATTGCGGAGAAAGCTGGAGAGATGCTGGCGAAAATCGTCCCGGATATTCAGCGGACCGCCGATTTGGTGCAGGAGATCACGGCCGCCAGCAACGAACAGTCTTCGGGAGCGAGCCAGATCAACAAAGCCATTCAACAATTGGATCAGGTAGTGCAGCAGAATGCTGCAGCATCCGAGGAAATGGCTTCGACATCGACTGAGTTGCTCAGTCAGGCCGAACAACTGCAGAACACGATCTCCTTTTTCAGGCTTGACGGCGGCAACGCAGTGTTCAATGCCATTCTGCCGTCAGACAGCTTCACGAAGAAACCCGTAATTAAGGCCAAAACGGCACACCCGATGTCCACCCCGAAAATGATCGAAAAAGGTGGCAAGAAGTCCGGCGCCATGAAGAAAGCTCCTCAATTATCCGAGGCTGCGGGAAGTCCGGTAAATGGGGGTGTTGCGCTGGACCTGGCGAAAGGCGGCAGGGGTGACGCGGAAATGGCCGATGAGGACTTCGTGAGATACTAGGAAGGAGCTGAGATGAGTGTATCCTCAATAACCGAGATAAGCCAGTACCTGACCTTCAAGCTTGAAGACGAGGTGTTTGCACTGGATATTTCTAAAGTTCGTGAAGTCCTGGATTTCACGGTCATAGCCAAAGTGCCGGAAACGCCCGATTTCATGCTGGGTGTTATCAACCTGCGCGGGAGCGTGGTGCCGGTGGTGGATATGCGCTTGAAATTCGGTATGAGCCGGACGGAGAAAACGGTAAATACGTGCATCATTATTGTCGAGGTGGAAGTCGACGGGGAAATAACCATTTTGGGCGCTCTGGCCGATTCGGTGCAGGAAGTCATGGACCTCGATCCCGACCAGATAGAGCCGCCCCCGCGCATCGGGACTCGCTTGAAAACGAAGTTCATTAAAGGCATGGGGAAGCGGGACAATCAGTTCATCATAATTCTGGACATAGACAAGGTATTCTCTGCGGACGAACTTGCCGCAGCACTGGATATGACGGAGGAAGCCGTCTGAGAAAACAGCGGAAGTCGCATAGTCTTTTTGTGCCTGTGTGAGGAGTCGGGACTTGGATGACCAGCGGCCAACCTGATTTCTCACACCTCGAAAACGGGTGCTGTTTTTTCACAACATGGAAACAGGGCTTTGGCAATCATGCTGCCAGACCAAAAAGAGACAGACATGGAAAATGACGACCATGTTGCCGTGCTTCAGGGGGGCGGTTTTTTAAGCTCTCAGACCATGGGGCATGCAGTTGCGACCATGTCGAATTCGGATTTCGAGCGGCTGAGCAGATCTATTTTTGATCATTGCGGGATCAGGCTGCCCCCCGCCAAAAAGACCATGCTGGAGGGAAGGCTCCGGAAGCGATTGAGTGCTTTGGGCATGAAATCCTTTGCGGAATACTGCGATTATCTGTTCGATCCGAAAAGAATCGGCGACGAGTATATCCAAATGCTCGACGCGGTCACGACGAACAAAACAGATTTTTTCAGGGAACCCGACCACTTTCGCTATCTCCTTCACAGGGTTCTTCCTGAGCTTGTAAGTTCGCAGAGTCTCGGCGTCAGACGGCAGCTCAATGTTTGGAGCGCAGGGTGTTCCTCGGGAGAGGAGGCATATACTTTGGCTATGGTCTTGAGCGAATTTGCCGAGAAATCTCCGGGCTTCCTTTTTTCGGTCATCGGAACCGACATTTCCACGAAAGTACTCTCAAAAGCCGTTGCCGGCATTTACGACCATGACAAAGTGGATCCGATCCCTATGGAGCTTCGTAAAAAATACCTCCTGAGGAGCAAGTCTCAAAATGGAGAACTGGTGCGCATCGCACCGGAACTCAGGGCTACGGTTCGATTCGCAAGGCTCAATCTCATGGCGGAAGATTATGGATTACGGGAACAAATTGCCATTGTATTTTGTCGCAATGTTATCATCTATTTCGACAGGCCAACGCAGGCGAAGCTGGTCGGACGTCTCTCAAGGCAGTTGATTCCCGGGGGCTATCTTTTCATGGGGCACTCCGAAAGCCTCCATGGCATGGATATACCCCTGATCCAAGTGGCAGCGACAATTTACAAAAAAACTCCGGATGAGTTGCCTTGAATAAGGGCGCCTACATGAAAAAGTTCATCCGCATTCACATAGGAGATCTTCATGCCAGCAAAGAACCAGCCATTATAGAAACCGTTCTGGGTTCGTGTGTGGCTGTCTGTCTCTATGATGGCATGGAGCGAGTGGGAGGGATGAACCATATTCTTTTGCCTGGAGAAGCCGACCTGAAGAATTTTGATACCTCGGCGCGCTACGGCATCAACGCGATGGAACTGCTGATCAACAGGATAGTCGCCCTCGGTGGGGACCGCCGCAGAATTGTTGCAAAAGTGTTTGGAGGAGGAAACATTCTGCCGGCGATTTCCCCGGGCAACAGAATTGGCAGCAGGAATACGGAATTTGTGCTCGAATTTTTGGAAATGGAGGGAATTGATCTTGTCAGTCAGAACCTGGGAGGGCGCGTCTCCCGCAAGATTCTATTCCACACGGATACGGGCTATGCTTTCCTGAAAACGATTCCGTGCGTCGGCCAAGGTGGATTTGTTAGTAAGGAACTGACTCTCTTGGACCGGGTACGGATTGAAGCAGAAGAGTCAGGTGAAATTACTCTTTTTTCTTGAGAAAACATTGAGTACCGCCAAGTCCAGTTTAAGTGGAGAACCGTCAAAGGTTGCATTGGGTTGGCATGGAAGGACCTCCTATGGATAAGAAGATCAGAGTGCTGGTCGTTGATGACTCCGCCGTTGTTCGCCAGACCCTCCAAAAGATTCTATCTTCCGACCCCCAGATCGAGGTCATGGCGACCGCTGCGGATCCCTTTATTGCGGCTGAAAAACTAAGACAAGAGGTACCGGACGTCATAACTTTGGATGTCGAAATGCCGCGGATGGACGGTATCACTTTCTTGCAAAAGTTGATGACCCAGCATCCCATCCCGGTCGTGATATGTTCGAGCCTGACCGAAAGGGGTTCCGAGACAACACTGAAAGCTCTCGAATACGGCGCGGTGGAAATCATTCTGAAACCGCAGCTGGGCACAAAAAGATTCATAGAAGAATCCTCCGTGCGTATCTGTGACGCAGTGAAGGCAGCCGCGCAGGTCAAGGTCCAGCGCACCGTCGAGAAAAGAAAAGTGGAACCGAAACTCACCGCAGACAGTATCATAGCAAAGCCGAAATCAAACGCCATGATAGCAACGACAGAAAAAGTCGTTGTCGTTGGCGCCTCGACGGGTGGAACCGAAGCGTTGCGGGTTTTTCTCGAAGCACTGCCTCCAGATGCGCCTGGCATAGCGATCGTGCAACATATGCCGGAACATTTCACGGCCGCCTTCTCAAAGCGTCTTGACGGGATTTGCCGAATTTCAATCAAGGAAGCTGAGAACAACGATACTTTGATCAGAGGCCGTGCGCTTATAGCTCCCGGCAACCATCATATGCTCTTGAAGCGCAGCGGTGCGCGCTATTATGTTGAAATCAAGGACGGACCCCTGGTGAGCCGCCACCGTCCTTCCGTGGACGTGCTGTTTCGCTCAGCCGCCCGCTATGCGGGGAAAAACTGTTTGGGCATAATCATGACCGGAATGGGTGACGACGGGGCGAGGGGCATGGTCGAGTTGAAGGAGGCAGGGGCCGCGACAATAGCCCAGGACGAGAAGTCGTGTATCGTTTTCGGAATGCCTAATGAAGCATTGAAGCGAGGGGCCGTAGATACTGTGCTTCCACTGGACGAGATCGCTGGCGCGGTAATAAGAAAAACATACTAATAGCCGGCGCGGCTTACATTGCAATCTCCGGCGTTCCTTGAAGATAAGCGGCAAGAAGCCACCCCAGAATAGCCAGGCTCTCCACATCCAGATAAACATTGGCCCGTCTTTCGAAAAGAACGGAACATTGAGCCGGAAATTCCGAGTCTTCGTCGTTAAAAAGCAGCAGGATCGGGACCATCGGCAAGGCATCGAATCGCATAATCAGATCGTAAGAGAGGCTGACTTCGGGGGGATATCCGCCTAGTTTCAGGCATGAGTGCCGGAGTTCGGCGATCCTGCCGGAGAAGCTCTCGGCAAGGGCCTTCTCAACGTTGTTTGCGAATGCCCTCGCAAAGGGCGCTGCATCCTTGAAATTCCTGTAGGATACCCAGTCGCTCTCAACGGGACGATCCTCGGGACACAGAAGCAGGTATTTGCAAAGCGCTACGCTCACCGAGTGGCTCGGTTTGCCACCGGATTTATCGACGATTCCGTCCTCAGTCATACGGTACGTTTTATTGAAGAGCACGACTGAGATTTCGCGTTTGTTAGCCAGCGCGCCAAGTTTTGGAAGTTTAGGCAGGTAATCCACGCTGAAAATTTCATTCAGGTACTGCTGTCGGATTTTATCGTATACAGTGATTTGTTCCGTCATATCAGCCATGTCATCCCATACCCTCTCAATCTCTGAGAATGTCTGCCGCTCGGGCAGCAATTCCAATGTCCGCTCCGGATTGGCGACGACCCGGTCGCGCAAAGATGCGCGAAAGGCTCCCGGGCTTTCTGCCTGTCTGGCGCTGAGCCGGTCTGATAATCCAAGCCAAAATATCCTTGCCCGGGAAGTAGGGCAAGACTTTTGATAGATCACACGCGCAGTTTTATGGAGGGCCAATATAATTTGATACTGAAAGCCCGCCGGGGGTGGTAAAATTCATATGAGGCAAATCCGGAGATCACAAAATGCGGCCAATTATCGCCATAACAATGGGAGACCCGAGCGGGGTCGGACCGGAAGTAATCGTTAAGGCTTTCGATTCTCCGGGGTTTTCCGCTGAGGGCCGACGGGCGGGCTGCTCTCCTCTGGTAATCGGAGACAGGCTTCCAATCGAGCGCGCAATCGGGATATTGGGTTCATCCGCTAAGGTCGAACCTCTTACGCGCGGGATGCTTCAGTCACTGGGCGACGGCTCCGTTCCGGGGCGCGTGGGAGTGATCCCGCTTTTGGATCTTTCCGAGCGGGATCGGGATTCAGTTACAGGGCTCACCCCGGCCGACATCGAATTCGGCAAACCTTCACCGCGCGCTTGCGATGCTGTGATCTCATGGATACGAAAAGCGGTCGGACTTGCCGGGGCCGGATCAGTTGATGCCGTATGCACCTGTCCCATAAACAAAGAACAGCTTCACGTCCGGGGGTTTTCTTTTCCAGGGCATACGGAATTCATAAAGGAATTGACCGGCGCTGAAGATGTGGTCATGATGCTTGCCGGACCGAGGCTCAAGGTGGCGCTCGCAACGATACACGAGTCTCTGAGCGACGTTGCCGGTCTGCTCACAAAAGATCTGCTCCGCAAGGTCATCCGGATTACAGCCGAGTCGATGGTGCATGACTTCGCTGTAAAATCGCCCCGCATTGCGGTCGCCGGCTTGAATCCGCACGCAGGAGAAGCCGGAGGGTTTGGGCGGGAAGAGATCGAGATTATCAGGCCCGTGATTGAAGAGTTTAAAGGCGGCGTCAGCGGTCCATGGCCTGCGGATACCGTCTTCCGCCGCGCCCTGTCAAATGAGTTTGACGCAGTTGTGGCGATGTATCACGACCAGGGGCTCATTCCGATAAAACTCGTTCATTTCAACGAAGCAGTGAATGTAAGCCTCGGACTTCCCATCGTGCGCACCTCGGTTGACCATGGTACCGCTTATGACATTGCCGGCTCCGGGACAAGCGACCCGGGCAGCCTCATAGAAGCGGTGAGGCTGGCGGCAGTAATCGCCATGAACAGGAGGCACAGGTCCTATGAGTCCTGACAGGCCTTATAGGGTTTTTTGATGGCCGATGAATACATCTATATTCGTGGAGCTCGCCAGAATAACCTCAAGAACATAGACTTGCGAATTCCCCGAAACAGGTTCGTCGTAATCACCGGAGTAAGCGGTTCGGGCAAATCCTCACTGGCGTTCGACACCCTCTTTGCAGAAGGGCAAAGGCGCTACCTCGATGCCCTTTCTTCCTATGCGCGCCAGGCGGCCGGAAGGCTTAATGCGCCTCTTGTCGATGAAATCGAGGGGCTGAGTCCTTCCATTGCAATCGAACAAAAGGGCCTGCCGCACAACCCCCGGTCCACAGTAGGAACCCTGACTGAAATCCATGATTACCTGCGCCTGCTTTTTGCCAGGTTGGGTACAATCTTTTGCCCAAACTGCAACATTGCCGTCAGAGGCTGGACGGTTCCTGAAATCCTTGCCGACCTTTTGCAAGCCTTGCCGCCAAAAAGCCGAATATTGCTCCTTGCCCCGCTGGGCGAAAGAGTTGCACAAAAGGAATTGCCCAACCTGCTGAAAAGGATCAGGCGCGATGGTTTCGGCAGGATTCGCGCAGATGGATCTGTGTATGAACTGGACCCGCTTCCTTCCTTCCCCGGCAGGCCCTCGTACCTGATCGATATTGTGGTTGATCGGATCGTTTTGGATGAAGAGAAGCCCAGGCGGCTTATCGATTCGCTGGAACTTGCCTTGAAGGTTGGAAATGGGACCGCGGCCGTTTCCACCCCGGAAGGCTGGGAGAAATTCTACTGCGAATCGGCCCGGTGCCCCTCCTGCGGTTATACGGGGCCGGTGCTTACGCCCGGGCTGTTTTCGTTTGTCCATCCCTCCGGCATGTGCCCTGTGTGCAGGGGGCTGGGATATGCCGAAACTGACTGCCCCTCACAGCCTCCTCCTCCGGGGAGGAAAGGGAAGGACGAAGAGGGTGCGGAAGATGCGGGCGGACCGCAGATCCCGCGATTCAGTTCCGAACCCCATTCCTGCCCCGCCTGCAATGGAACCAGGCTTAACGAAGCCGCACGTTCGGTTCGGCTCGGAGGCCTCTCCATAGACAAGGTCTCTTCTTTGAATCCGGGCGCGGCGGCCCGCTGGCTCGACGGAATTGATTTGGATGAATCCAGGCGGGAAATTTTCAAACGCCCCCGAAAAGAAATACTCAGCCGTTTGAATATCCTGATTGAACTGGGGTTGCCATATCTTACCCTGGATCGTCCTTCCAATACCCTTTCAGGCGGCGAGGCCCAGCGTGTCCGGCTGGCTCATCAAATTGGTTCAAGCCTTTCGGGGGTGCTCTACGTGCTTGATGAACCGAGCGTCGGACTGCATCCGCGCGACCACAGAAGACTCCTGGATATTCTGATGCGGCTGAGGGACGCAGGCAACAGCCTGGTAGTGGTCGAACACGACAGGGAGACGATCCAGTGTGCCGATTACCTCATCGATATGGGGCCAGGAGCTGGAATAGAGGGTGGCGAGGTAGTTTTTTCGGGGACGCCGCGGGAAATCCTCGATAACCCAGCCTCTGTTACGGGGATCTACATCTCGGGTAAAAAAAGAATCCAGTTTCCCATGCGCCGAAAAGAAGCTCCGGATTTTCTTCGATTGACCGGCGCTTCAGGAAACAACCTGAAAGCAATTTCCGTCGATTTTCCCTATGGATGCATGACTTGTGTTACGGGGGTTTCCGGTTCCGGCAAAAGCACCCTTGTCCTTGATACGCTCTACCGGGCGCTGGCCCGGAGGATCTATAACGTTGAGACCCATCCTGCCCGGTTCTCTTCTCTTGAGAATGCCGATCGCCTAAAAAAAGTGATTCTCGTCGATCAATCACCAATCGGTAAAACACCACGCTCGATTCCGGCTACCTACATAGGGGCGTTCAGTCTTATCAGACAATTGTTTTCCCGGGTGCCTGAAGCCCGCGCCCGTGGGTATTCCCCGGCCCGCTTTTCGTTCAATGCAAGGGGTGGCCGGTGCGAGCACTGCCATGGCGAAGGCCTGCAACGTATAGAAATGTATTTTCTGCCTGATATTTTCGTTACCTGTCCGTTTTGTCAGGGAAGCAGGTACAACAGAGAGACCCTCGACATTACCTATCGGGGCCACTCGATAGCGTCAATACTGGAAATGACGGCTTATGAGGCCTGTGCCTTTTTTGCCAACTTCAGGGCGATCCGCTATAAGCTTGACGCTCTCATTGATGTCGGAATGGGGTATGTGCGGCTGGGTCAGCCCGCCACAACACTTTCGGGAGGTGAGGCCCAGAGGATCAAACTGGCCTCCGAATTGAGCCGGCGGGGCCAAGGCAAAGCGCTCTACATTCTCGATGAACCAACCACCGGTTTGCATTTCGAAGATATCAACAAGCTCCTCCACGTTTTGCGCAGACTGGTGGATCAGCAGAATACAGTCATCGTCATCGAACATCATCCTGACGTGATAAAATCCGCCGATTACGTTATCGATCTCGGCCCCGAGGGCGGAGAAGGCGGCGGGTTGATCGTCGCCGCCGGCGCCCCCGAAGAAGTTGCGCGGTCGAAGGATTCTCACACGGCGCCCTATCTTCGAGACGCTCTTGGGATGCATTGAGTATTTCGCAGTCTCTTTTTGTTCGTCCCGGGCCTTCAAACATTTCCTTTCTAAAATATTGCTTTCCCTAAGAATCGTAATTAGAAAACCGTTATTCGGATGAATTGTTTGTTTAAAAACTATTGGAGATATTAAGATGGAAGATGACCAGCAGATCAGAGAGACGCTGTTCGAAATACTGGGAGAGCAAGGGTGCGGCATCACGTGCGAAGACGATGTCGATATCCTGTACGATGAGGAAGGCTGGAAGCTGATGCTCTGCGGGTTCATGGAACCCTGGAAGCTTGGAAAGACAGTTGATGAGGCCAGGACTACTCTTTACGAACTTGGTTCCATGGGCTTCGGCCTGTCCTGACAAATGTACGACACTGATAAAAATAGAAGAGGAGCCGATAATGACAACAACCCCGCAACATTGCCCCGGGTTTGAGAGTTTGAAAAACCTGCAGTCCTTCTCATGCAAGTGTCCGAATTGCGGAGGGGAAAAAGAAATCTTCTCCGACGAATTCGACAAAATTCACGTCTGTGGAAAATGTGGAAAGGAAATCGATTTCACAAGATGTTCAATAGACGCTGCAGGATCTACCGCTGCTGCCCGCTAAACCGACCAACCCAGCTAAGTGTGGAATTGGGAGCCAAACAGGGACCCCCCGGATGCACCTGAGATATTACATCCGGGGGGTCTGGATAGGTAGTTCCAAAGAGAACCTCCCGAAATTGGGTTGTATGCCGCGCCCACTTCTTCGAATGCCGCCGCGAACTCCACATAGAGATGCACGGCGCTTGCCCCAACAAACGGAATCCCCTGTCCCGGGGACCGCGCAGGGATTCGCTGAAGCGGACAAAATAAATTTAACAACGTCTGGTGAAAGAATCAATGTTTTTATGGCAAGTGTCACCAAACCTAAAAATAGGTTCCAGTCCATATCGACTTATGTTTAAATCCATATGGTTTCTTGCCACAACGACGCGAATGGCGACAAGCCACAAAGCTTACGGTCAACATTTTTTGTCAACTAAAGTTTTTAAGCAAACGTCTTTTGCAAATAAAAACAGTGAATTTCGCAGAGGACTGACGTGATGAAGCGCAGTACTATTGTCGGCATCGGGGCGGTTTTGCTGGTCTTGGGCCTTTCAGGGTTGGGACTCTTGCAGACCGGAATAATTTATCCGACGGCGTCGAATGGGTTGGGCAAAGCCGGCCCACCCGGTTTCCCCGGAAATGGCGCCCCGCAATCAGAAGGCCTAGCGAATCCGGCGACAGAAAGAGAGACAGGATTGTCGGGTCCTTCGCCTCAATCCGGTGGTTCTCCCCCGGGATTGGGGGCAGGCGCTGGAGCCGGGCGGACATCGGGTGACGCCGGGCAGCCAACGTTCCAAAGCCCGGCGGCAGAAACCCCCGTCCCCGCTTCCAAGCTTCGAAGCGAGGGGCTTAACCCGGCGCCCAAGCAGGCTCGACCGCCTGCGCGATTATCGCAAGCCCGGCAACCCTCGTCGTTGGATCGCTCCGCAGGACGAGGCACTCGAAAATCCGAAATTGATCGAAAAAACTTGCATGCCCATCTCAAATCCATATCGAAACGCCACGCCGGCAAATCGCAATCGAAATCCTATGCCGGCAAATCGCCGCCATCCCGCCGGGAGTCAGGGGCGCACGATGGGCCTGTTGTGATAAAGTTCAACTTCGATCCGGCGCTCAAGAGGCGCCTCGATATAGCACAGGTTCACCTGGGTGACAGAATAAGGGTTAACGTGCGGAGGGTCGGGGATGTGAATCGCGAAGTTTACTTCACTTTCCAGGAAGACCTCGACTCGCCTCAGGGCGCTCTCCGGGAGCTTAAGACGATGCAGCCCTTCGAACGCGCTGACTATCGTCGTAGTCGAGGCTATTATACGATTGAGGTTAAAATTTATCCGGGCAACCGATGGAATATCATGCCGAGGAGTTACGTATGACCCGATTCTACCTTACCGTAGCGTTTGCCACCGCTTCCCTGGCCGGCTTGGCCTTAATTCTCCATGCGGTCCTGGCGGGCCCGCGCGACCGGGAAGGCGAACGACCCGTAGAGCTGGGTTTTTCATGTCTTGGCAGTGAAAAAAGCGCCCCGATCCTGGATCTCGATATGGGCCATGAAGGTCTAAAACACAGGAAAAAAGAACTTTTCGATCCCGGCCGGTACAAGCCGGAAAAACTCAGGGGAATGGGTGAATAGGAAAAGACCGATTCACCCATTCGGCTATGCTCTCTTATCCTCGCTTTGCGGCAAAATGTTTCATGTAATCGGTAAGAGCCTTAACCGCCTCAATGGTAGTCGCGTTATATATTGAAGCCCTCAAGCCGCCGACCGAGCGGTGTCCTTTCAAGCCGGCCAGCCCCGCCTTAGCCGCCCCCTCCAAGAATTCTTTCTCCAGCCCCGCGTCCGGCAGCAGGAAGGTGACGTTCATGCGGGACCGTGAATCCGGCCTTGCCGTCCCGCGGTAAAAGTCCTGACTGTCAATCAAGTCATAAAGGATACCGGCTTTCTCATCATTTATCTTCTCCATGCGCTCCAAGCCTCCGATTGTCTCTTCCATCCACCGAAGCACCAGTTCGCATACGTAGATGGCAAAGCACGGGGGGGTATTGTAGAGAGACTTATTTTCGGAGAAAGTCGTATACCTGAGTATTGTCGGGAGTTCTTTGGGGACCCTTTCAAGCATATCCTTGCGAATGACGACCAGGGTAACTCCTGCGGGTCCAAAGTTTTTCTGCGCCCCGGCGTAAATCAACCCAAAGGGGCGCGGATCGAACCTTCGGCTGAATATGTCTGAGGACATGTCACTGATCAGAGGAATGCGGTCCGATTCCGGGAAATTTCTCCACTGGGTGCCCCGGATGGTATTGTTAGAGGTTATGTGCAGGTAGGCGGCATCCGCATTGAGAGGGACGTCTTCTGGAATGAAAGTAAACTCTTTCTCCTCGGAACTTGCGACCACACGGACTTCTTTTCCAAGTATCCGGGCCTCTCTTATTGCGTTGGTCGCCCATGAGCCGGTGTTGACGTAATCTACCGGACTGCCGGCAAGCCCCAGGTTCATTGGAACCATCGAAAACTGGAGACTCGCTCCTCCTTGAAGGAAGAGCACATGATAACTGTCGTCAAGCCCCAGCAAACGTTTGACTCTTTGAACGGCGCTCTCGATTACGGCTTCAAATTCTTTGGACCGATGGCTCACTTCGAGCACCGACATGCCGGAACCGCAAAAATCGAGCATCTCCGTCTTTACCTGTTCGAGCACGACAAGAGGTAGCGCAGCCGGTCCCGGATTGAAGTTGAAGACTCTTTGGGTCATGGTGTTTCTCCTTTTTGCAAATCGAAGATGCCGGAAGATGAAGGACGGAAGAAGGAGAACGGATTAAGGCCTTCTTTCCGTCATCCGCTTTTCTTCATCCGTTTTCCTTCCTCCGTTAAAGTTACCTATTCACCGATGTCTTTTTTTTGTCAATTCCTTTCTCCGATTTATTATTATTTAAAAGGGACTTAAAGGAGAGGAGTCAAATGCGGATTGAATGGCAAATCGCCCCCAGCGATGAATGGCGTGCCGAGGCTGTCATCTTTTTTCTCTTCGAGAAGCCGCACGAATACCTGCCCGGCTTGAGGCAGTTTTTGGAAGGAACCGGAAAGTGGCTTGCCGGTTCCACGGCCCTTATCGACTTTCGGGGTAAGCCGTCCGAGGTGGCCGTCCTCTATGCGCCAGCGGGCGAAAAGGCCGTCAGACGAATCATACTCGTGGGTCTTGGCCCGGCGGAGCATTTCGAAGCCGAAAGACTGAAGAACGCCTCAGCGTTAGCACTGAGAAAGTGCCGGGATTTGGGCATAGACAGGCCCGGAATCACGATTTCGGCGCTAAAAGGTTTTCCCGCCCCGGCGCCCGTGTATTCATCCGCAGTTGAAGCTCTGCTGCGGGATTCTCTTACCGGCGCGATGGCAGGACTTTATCGTTTCGGAGAAATGAAGACCAAAGATGCAGACACCGGGCAGGAAGGTCCGGAGACCATCCTGCTTCTCGACGACGAGGCCCCCGGCAAGGTTCTGCTTGAAGCCGTGGATTTGGCACAGTCGGAAACCGCCGGGATCATATTGGCGAGAAACCTGACAATATCGCCGGCCAATCGTGCGACTCCACTATTTATTGCCGATACGGCGTCGGAAGTGGCCGGGAGGTTTGGTTTCAAAATCGAAATAATCGATCTTGATTTAGCGAGGTCTATGGGCATGGGCGCTTTTGCCGCAGTTGCCAAAGGTAGCACCGAACCGGCATTTGTGATCATCATGGAACATTCGCCGCCCGGGACCCTGGATGATGCGCCTCTCGTCTTCATCGGCAAGGGCATTACTTTCGATACGGGAGGCATTTCGCTAAAACCCAGGGATAAACTTGAAGAAATGAAGCAGGACATGGCGGGAGCCGCATCCGTTTTAGGCCTTTTCGAAGCGATCGGCCGCAGCCGTCTTTCGAGAAGAGTGGCGGGCATACTGCCCTGCGCCGAAAATATGCCGGGTGGCAGGGCATATAAACCTGGAGACGTTTTTCGCTGCTATTCGGGACAGACGGTTGAAATAATCAGCACCGACGCCGAAGGCAGGCTCGTGCTCTGTGATGCCCTCGCTTATGCCGCCGAACGTTTCAAACCGGCGCTGATGATCGACATCGCCACTCTTACCGGAGCGAGCATCATGGCTCTTGGGCGGGAAGTTGCCGCCATTTTGGGAAACCGCGAAGATTTGGTCAATTCTGTACGGCAGATCGGTGCTTCAGTTGGAGAAAGGTTTTGGCCGCTGCCTCTTTGGAATTTTTACTTCGATGCCTTGAAAAGTGACGTAGCGGACATGAAAAACGTCGGAGACCGAGGCGCAGGGACAATCATCGCCGCAATGTTTCTAAAGCAGTTCGTGCCTGATGAAATCCCATGGGCGCACATGGATATTGCGGGTACTGCATGGACGGATAAAGATACGGGCTTTTCTCCCAAAGGCCCAACCGGCTTCGGCGTGAGGACAATGTTTGAAATTGCCCGCAAGTGGGAAAAGAAATGAGGCAGCCGAAGGGCGAACCCCAACTCCGGCTTTCTCTGGGATGAAAGCTTTACAGTGTTTTTACCCCGAAGGGGGAATTTGAATCCTTTTACAATACCCTGCCGTAGGCAGTTCAATTCATGATTCGGAAATTCTGCCCAGTCTTTTGACCGTTTCGCCTGCTTCTTTAATGATTTCCGCCATCACCTCGCGGGCGCTCTTCAGTTCATGAACTATGGCTGCTATCTGGCCGCAATAAACCGTCCCCTGTTCAACATCGCCGTCTTCCGAGGCCCTCCTGGATCTTCCGCTTCCAACCATTTCAAGGAGTTCCTGCGCAGTGGCCCCTTTCGCCTCCGCTTCAAGGATTGCTTTTGCGAGACTGTTTTTGACGCATCGGACAGGCCCGAAGGCTCTTCCCGTCAGCGTGGTGCCGGTATTTCGTACGTTCAATATGGCGTTTTTGAAATTCTCGTGTGCTCTGGCTTCGTAAGTTGCGGCAAACCGTGTCCCAATCTGGACCCCCTGGGCGCCCAGCGACAACGCTGCGATAAATCCTTTCCCGTTGGCAATACCGCCTGCGGCGATAACCGGGATTTTCACGGCGCTGAGGACCTGAGGCACAAGCGCCATGGTCGTAATCTCGGAAAATCCGTTGTGACCTCCCGCTTCCGTGCCCTCGGCAACTATGGCGTCCACGCCGGCGTCCGCCGCCTTCGACGCTAATTCAGGACTGGGGCTTACATGAATGACCTTGATGCCAGCGTCCTGAATCCTTTGCGTATAGCGCTTGGGATTGCCGGCGGAGGTCGCTATTGCGCTTACCCCTTCTTCGATGCCGACGTTAATAAGATCGTTGGAAAGAGCGTGAACGATCGGCACGTTGATCCCGAACGGCTTTTTCGTTTTTTCCTTAACAAGCCGTATTTCCTTCCTCAGCTCGTCAGGCGTCATACTTCCACTGGCAAGCAGGCCCATGCCTCCAGACTCTGAAACTGCAGCGCAGAGTTCGCTGTAGCTAACCCACACCATACCGCCCTGTAAAATCGGGTATTCAATTCCCAGCAGGTCGCACAATTCCGTTCTGAACATGGCTTCATTTCTCCCCCGGGCCTCCGGTTGCCTCCGGCAAAAGCTCCAGGCTTTCGCCACCAGGCGCCGGGACCTCCTCACCTTGGGTTCACCGACAAGGCGTCAGCCGAACACACCGTAGCGCCAACGCACCACCACACGGAACGGGTTCCAGGATATCAGACATGGCTATCAAAGCCGTTTTCCACCATCCTCTCATTTACCGATTGACCTATGTTTTTACTGTCCGATCCTCTGCCTCATGTTTTGCAGTTTTTGAAGAAGTTCGGCCGGCGCCTGGGAAGTCCTCTGATCTATTACGTGCGGTGTTATGGCCACCAGGAGCTCGGTTCGGTCGAGTCCGGTGCTTCGAGCGGAGAAAAGGGGTGAAAGCAAAGGTATGTCCTGGAGCCATGGAATTCCTGCTTTGTTGGCTGTATTGTTCGCGCTGATTATTCCGCCGATCACGATCGTGCGGCTGTCCTGCGCCAGAAGCGTGGTCTTCAGGTCCCTCTCGGTAAAGGTCGGCGCGGTGTTGTTTGCGCCGACGGTGGTGGTGGCCGCCGTATTGCGGACGGTCATTTGCAGCTCAAGCCGGACTAGACCTCCAGCGTTTATGTGAGGGGTAATGTCTAAGATTACGCCCGTTTCTGCATACTCGATGGTGCTGAACTCAACCGAACCGGTCGTGGTCGTAGGGGTGGCATATGAACCGGTAGGAACCGGTGTCTGTCCGCCGACGGTAATGGTTGCCTCAGTGTTGTCAGTGGCCAGCAGCGTTGGGGTGGAGAGCACGGTGACGTTGGTCTTGGATGCAATAAGACTTAAAAGGACCGCCAGGTTTTGGGCGTTGGCCACCCAGGACATGGCCACACCCGCCCCGGAAATCGTGCTGAGAACAGGAGGATAGCCAACGGTGCCTGAGGTGGTGCTCCCGGAGGTGCCAGTCGAAGACGTAGTCGCGCCGGGGCCGAGTCCTCCGAAAGAAATACCGTATCCGTGGTGGGTCTGGAAAAAATATTGGAGCCCGTAGCTGAATTCTTTCGTCAGATCCACTTCTGCGATCATCATTTCTACCAGTACGGCCCTGGGAAGGATGTCAAGGCTCTCGATGGTCTTCTTTATCTTCCCGTAATCGACTGCGTTTGCCCGGACAACTATCGCGTTATTTACCTCATCGGGAATCACCATTACTTCACCGGTGAAAATACCGCCGGGCTTTGCTCCTGCTCCCGCCGTTCCCGCGGCGCCGCTCGTCCCCATGAAACCCGAGCCACGGGAAGCTGTGCCGCCATATGTACTTCCGGCAATTCCGGTAGACCCTGTGGTTGATGCGGAAGTCCCCCCGTAGCTGCCAAGAGTTCCTCCCGAAGCGCCGCCGAAGCTTCCGCCTCCAAGTGAGCCTCCGCCCCCAAGTGAGCCTCCGCCCCCGAGTCCTCCAGAAGAGGCGCCGAGGCCTCCACCGCCACCAAACGAGCTGCCGCCTAACCCGCCCGTACTGCCGGTCTTGCTGAAAGCGCCTCCCCTGCTGCCCGAGGGAACTATCCGCTGTCCCATCCCGCCGGTTGAAATTCCCAGCACCGACCCCACAATCTGAGCGATGTCACGCGCCAGACCATTTTGGACAAAATAGACGTAGATTTCTTCCTGATTGCCCACGCCCTTCACGTCAAGGGCCTGCAGCCATTGCTTGGCCGATTTCAACAGTTCGGGGTTTTGAGCCATGACCAGTACCCCCCCGAAGTTGTTCAGCGGTAAAAATGCCAAACTGTTCTTAACAGCACTTTCCTTGATCCCGCCAAGCTTACCCATCAAAGCTTCCATCCCCTGGACGGCATCCTGGGGAGCTATTGAATTTAGCGGAACGATCTCCATGCTCACTTCCTGGAGAACGTTTATATCAATGGTTTTGATCAGATTGACAAGGACCCGCGCGTTGTCGCTGTCCTCAACAAAAATTAAGCTGTTGGTGAGAGGGTCGGATATGATCTTTCTGCCCGGGGTGATGAAAGGGGTGATCAGGTTGGTGGCCTGTTTGGTCATCCGCCAGCAATTTCATACTGGCTACGGGAAGGCCGCTAACCTCGCTCGTTTTCTGGGCAAGCTGGATAAAATAAAAACCTTTTTTGGGGATGACGCTTATGCCGTTCGCTTCGAAGGCCCTCGTCACCATCTGAAGGAGTTCGTCGTTGTCGAAATCACCCTCGATATACATACTGATACGGCCTTGGAGGGTTTGGTCCATCACGTAGTTGACTCTTAATTGATCGCTGAATATCTGGCTGGCGACCTCAGCGATATCGGCTTTTTCGAAATTGAGGACGATACGCTGCTTTTCTTTCTGCGGCGTCCCAGGCGCTCCGGATGAGACTTCCTGGGTTGGCGGGCTTAAAAGCCCCGTGTTGACGGGAACGATCACCGGCTTGATAGGGGATTTTTTTTCTGGCGTCTTACTCTTCTCTCCAAGGGAAGTTGTTTTCCATCCCGACCCCTGCTCCTCCTTCGGCTGGGGAGGGTAATGCTCTGCGATGGTGGGGGTTTTGGATTCTTGTTCTTCTAACAGTGTACCACCGGTGGTTTCACGCGGGCCGCCCGCCACGCCAGGCTGGGCCATCGTTGACTCCCCGGCCCGGCCAACCGGGTTTTGTGGAGCGGATTGACATGAAATAGAAATAATAACTAATATTATTGCCAATATAGACCGGCACGTCCTCATGTAAAGGTGCCCTCCTGTCTAGAACCACGAGACTGGTTTTGTTCATTTGTCGTCCTTTATATCACAATCATTATCACTGCGAAGCTCCTTTTTCCATGAGCGCTGCCAGTATTACATTGACAACAAGGTCAGGCCCCTTATTTCTTTGTATTTTTTGGATATTGATTTCCTGGACCAGAATTGCGAACTCCGAGCTTTTGACTCTGGCAAGAAAATAGTGCAGTCCTTCGATGTTTGTCATGAGATTGAATCTGAGGTGTACTTCCTGATATAGACCGTGTTCCTGGCTGGCAAGCACCTGGTAAGTCTTGATGTCCAACTGCTTCCCTCCGCTGCCGCCTTTCTGAGAAAGCAAATCCCCGAGAGAGGCGGCGAGCTGGTAAGGGTCGGTCCCCCGAAACAGCTTTTTTTGCATATCCCTGAGATCTACCTCATGTTTTGAAAAATCATCCTGAATGCTTTGAGCCTGCTTGAGCTTTTGTTCGTATTTGGCAATCAGTTCCTTCTGCTGTCTTATCTTCGACTCAAGGGATTCCTTCTGAGCCATTATCGGGTCGATTAGAATGAAATGGGCCGCCGTCAGGACCGCCGCCGCCACAAACAAAGCCACTATCGACCACTTATGTTTCCTGATATCCCCAATTCTTATATCGGGTCTTTCAAATTTCATTGCGTGATCTCCTCAGGAGCTTACTCCGGGGGTGTTTCATCCTGTTCAGGTAACTCGGCGTCCTCCGTCTCGTTCTCAACCCCGGGTGGTCTGGTCGTTCCTGCCGTGGTGTTGGGCGCCGCGATCTCCGGCGCCTCACTCAAGACCCCGCCAACTGCGTCCGGAGAGAGCGCGTCGATATTCTTCTTCAATTTCTCCATATCCAGTTGAAGCTGCACGTTAAATCTTTCGCCGTCGGTCCCAGGGTCTCTGGTTACCGGGGAAGCAAATTTTACGTCGGTAAGCCCCTCAACTTTCGACAGCTCGGCAAGGTACTTGAGCGCCGATTTGCTTTCACCCCTCAAGATGAGTTGCCCTTTCCTGAGTGAGAGGTAATTTAGCCAGGTGTCGGAAGGGGTGAGTTGCGTAAGCAAGCTCATAAGTTCCAGGAGCTCATAGTCTTCGCGGTTGAACTCGGAGAGAGTTTTCTGGTCTTCCTGAAACTTGGCGATGCGTGTCTGGATTGTTTCCACAGGTTTCCATCGGGTTTCAAGCTGATTGATCTGAGCTTTTAGCTGTTTGCTGGTTTGAACCAGGTTCTCGGCTGAATGCGACTGATAGAAACCGTAAAGGGCAAAAATCAAAACTAGTGCCCCAAGGGGAGCGGCAATGCGGGGGATCTGCCATGGCTTCAAGATTATTTCGGAATCGAATGTATGAATTGCGTCCTGCTTTAGCAAACGACGCAGCCAGCTGATGACCAAGGACTCAGGAATCTGCCGCGCGTGAACCGGCAAACCGGCCGCACCCCAGGTCGCAACAGCCTGATCCTGAGATCTGCGCTCTCCGGGCACACAGATGAGATCGATGCCGGCTTCAGACTGCCCCTCGCCGAGGCATTTAATACTCTCGCCAAACAATTTAAGGCTCTGAGAAGATCTGCCGACCACCGCGGAAGTCAAAAAGTCACCCCGGTAGAAGCGGTGAGCTTCGAGGTTTTCGTCGTCGAGGCTTCTCGCGAGGATTTCGCACCGTTCTTCATTTTCCTTTTCGTCGGCTTGGGGCAACAAAGCCGAATACAACAGTGCGCTGGGGGTTACCGCGAACGTATGGAAAAGGGCGGCATTGAACGCCTGGTTGAGTTTGTCATAAACTTCCCTTTGAATTGTAAAAATGGGAACTGAAATATGATGATTCAACTCAACCGGCGGTCCGGGGAAATGAAGCGTCCTTTCGTGCTCTTGGAACACATTCTCCTGCCAGTCGAAGTTGATCGCATCGTGGAGGTTGTCTTTGATAGACAGGGGATAATATTCATTATGAACGGAATAGAAAGCGGCGGACACAATGACCAGCAGGGCGCTTCCTCTGCCGCCTTTCGGCTTGATGTTCACATGCTGGAGATGGTCGAAAACGGATTCACCGTCTGGGACATTGAATTGCTCTGACATCCCGATATCCCAGGATCTCCAGTGCCTGCGAGCCTCCACGACTTCTATCCTCTGAGGTTCGAGGTAGACGGCACACAGGTTGGCCGGCCTGTATTTGATTATGCTCTCCAGCATTTTCCCTCCAACAGGTCATGTTTTCTCACAACACCTTCCTGTTCAATATCAGATAGGGTTTGTTGCCCGCACCCTCGAAGCGGACCGTAAGCCAGATACCCACGCTCGGAGGCCCGCTGGCGCTTTTTCCGAAGGAAAGGATGCGGTATATGCTTCCGGGTTTCCACACTAACGATTTTAGCATGGATTCCTGCTGCTCATCCAGAGATTGTGGCAGGCTTACATTGTTGCCGTACAGTGTCAGCATGCTAAAAAGTGAATTCTTGGCAGGAATCAAAATATCCTGAAGAACCTCGGGAAGCTCGCTCATCTTTTCGTCTGTCACCTGATCGTAACCATAGAAGAGCTGCTGGCTAATGCCGGGGACCAGCAGGAGTTGGTCCAGGCTGGTGAGCGGGCCGTCGAATGGAATATAGTTAAGGCCGGCCGCAATGTAACCGTCCTTTTTCATTCCATGGAGCCGGGGGAAATCGCCGGGATGGTTAAAATCGAGTATCCGGTCAGCGAGTGCTTCCGAACTCAATTCATCGGCGCCAGCCATCTGAAGCACCTGTCTGAGTTGTAAATCCGGAACGGCATTGACGTTTATCTTGAGATCTTCGGATTCGATAATCACAACGGCAATGCCGCTTTGGTATTCGACTATGCGAGGCGCCCCGTCCGGCTGCCAGCTCAAACCGGAGGTTTGATTCATCATAAGAGGCGGCGGCTGACCCATCCTTGCAAGCGCCTCATAGCACCCCCCTATTGCCAAATAGAATGCGTGCGATTCCCGTATCGCGTGGAGACGGTCTTCTCCCAGCAGGCGGACTTGGGCGCTTATCTGAAATGCAAACCACATGATAAGAGCGCAGCACCAAAGTACAGCAATAAGCACCACGCCGCGCTGGCACGGAACTGGAGACCGCAGACGGATGACTGACGAGAGGGCGCGGCTTTTCTTTTTCACTGCTCACTGCTCACTGTGGACTGTCCAACGGGTTAAGCCCACCGGTTCCGGCGGCCTGGGCTTCCTGCTCCCTGATCGCTTCCTTTTCGAAGGGAGCGTTCACCATGCATCTCATGGTATGAACCACTGGATCGGTTCCTCTCCATACGACAAGAATTTCCAGTGGGAGTTTGTCCGAGCCTTCCCATGATTGGGAGAACTCTTTTGCTCCTCTGCCGGAATAGGCCATTTGGAAATCAGAGAAATAGGTCCCATAAGAGGCAATCTCCATCTTTTTTTCGCCGGGAGAGCCGCCCGCCATGAATTCCTCAATGGCCTTCGGGTAATAGGGGTTGAGCAAAAGCTCCGAGTACGAGAGCATCTTCGACCCGGGATTATAATCGTAACGGGCGACGACGGGCACTCCCTGTGAGATCGCTTTTACGGAATGGGAAGTTATAAAAGTGAGCGAGTTCGAATGAGCCGAAAACAACGAACGAACGGAACCGTCCGTGAATTTGATTGGAGTTGGATCGCTTTCGGCCAGTTGCCGTTTGAGCAGATCCGTCAACAGAAAAGACTGGTCAGGCTGTAGATTGGCGGAAACTTCCCATTCGCGAATGGTAAATGAAAGGCAAACCGCGAGAATACCAAGCACCAGCGCCGAGATTGCCGTCGCGATTATCAGTTCCAACAGCGTAAAGCCTGACTCACTATTCACTGCTTAAGCCCTTCATTGGGAACAATTATGCTCAATTCAAGGCTGGAGGACCTATAGTTTAGAAAGGCACGGAATAACCGGCCGGATTTGCCGCCGCCCACAGTCTGCTCATCGAGGGGCACCGGAACCAGGAAAACGCCCACCTCGGGAGATCCCTCGAACTCATTGAGCTGCACGAATCCTTGCATCGCCTTTTCAGGGTCGGCCAGAATCACCTGTGCGGCGGACTCCAATATGGGCTGAATATACGCTTTATCATTCAAATTGATCCTGTAACGAAGCGACTCGGATATAATTCCCATCACACCGCCGATGATAAGTGCTCCTATTGCCAGGGCGACCAGCATCTCCAGGAGTGTAAAGCCGCTTCTATTTTGTTCTCTCAAGGTTCACCGTTCCAAACAGCGGATGTATATAAACGTGGTAAGTTCGTTCGTGATCAAAGACTACTTCGAAGTCATTTCCGATAAAGCTGCCGTCCGGATAAAAAACAATAATAAAATCGCCTGATTCCGGCTCCTTCTGGAGATTCTCGGAAAATATTTCAGCATTGAGCGGTATGGGCTGATCCGGCGGGTTTTCAACGCCGTAGGCCCGATTGCCCCCATTGAGCCTGAAAGTAACCGGTCGCCCGGAATTCATGGCGAAAAGGCGGCTCCGCTTTAAGGTCTCCGTGAATTGCCGGAGAAAGTCGCGGTCTTCAACCTGTTTCCAGTTGGTGCCAATCCTGGTGGCCGCAAGGATCATAGTCAATGAAATGATCGCCAGCACAACAATCAATTCGACAAGTGTGAAGGCCCTAACCGAGGAATGCGGGCGGAGGACGGAAGAGGCAGGACCGGCCGCAGGAGATGAAGAATGATCTACGGCGGAGGACGCAAAACGCAGGGAAGAGGATGGAAGACATATGGCGGCGCGGGAGAGAACGGGGGCAAATCCACCTGTCCACTTCCTCGTTTTTCTCTCTCCGGATTCAGTCTTCCGTAAACATCCTTTATCCATTTTTTCGTCCTTGTCTTCCATCCTCCCCTTAAAACTTTATGTCATTGATTCCAAATATGGCCTTGAACATACTGATTACCATTAAAGCGATCGCTCCGCCCGTGCACAGGATCACCACGGGTTCCATCAGGGTCATGATCCTCTGTAGCCTTCTTTGAAGTTCTTTTTCGAAATATTCCGAAAGTGAGAGCAGGCCTGCCCCTATGTTGCCCTGCTCTTCGGCTATGCGCAACATGGTTCCCATTCGAGCGGGAAAAGCTGAATGGTTACGAAAGAAGTTGCTCATCGACCGCCCGATCTTTATCTCCTGGTGCAGCGGGACGATCGACTCTTTCAGAGCCACGTTCATAATCATTTCCCGTCCGAGGTCGAGCGCTCTGAGAAGAGGGACTCCGGACTCAATCATCGTGCCCAGCGTTCGGCAAAAGCGTGTCAATTCGCTGTGCAAGATTAAATAGCGTGAAAAAGGAAACCAAAACAAACCCTTATCCAAAAATTTCTTTGCCGCCGGACGGCGAAGCACATATTTGCCACCCCAAAAGCACGCCGCAATGGCGATGGGCGCCGCCCATCCATAATCTTTGATCCACACGCCGATATCGACCATAATCTGTGTGGTGAAGGGGACTTTCTGGTTGAGGTCGTGAAAGATTTGAGCAAACTTGGGTATGACATATACCAGCAAGACCACCATAGAAACCAGAGAGACCGACAGTAGAATGACAGGGTAGATCATCGACGAAATCATCGACTGTTTAAATGCGCGCCTCTGTTCGAGGTACTGAGCCAGACGCCTGAGAATGGGTCCGAGCGTTCCACTTGCTTCACCGGCCCTAATCATGTGAGCCGAGAGGGTGCCAAATACGTCTCGATATTGGTCCAGCGCGCTGGACAGATCGTTGCCGGCTTGAACGCTTTCGAACAGATCCTGCACCATGTGCTGAAAGCGTTTGCTGGTTTGATTCGCGCTTATAAGACTTAGTGCTCGATCGAGCGGCAAACCTGCAACGAGGAGGTCGGAGAGATCGAAAAAGAAACGGATGATATACTCTTCCGGAACGCGCCTTTTGATCTGGCTCCCTGTCGCTTTGATTCTGACAGGGAAGAGCCTGCCCGACTTGAGTTTCCTGGCGGCGTCCAGTTCCGAGAGCGCTTCCATAACTCCGCGATGTGTCGCCCCGCTCGCATCACGCGCCAGATATTGGAAATAACCCATAAGGACTCCGTAAACGGCGAATAGTGAACTGAAAAGGCAGGTCTTTCCATTCTGTTCCTCTGGTAGGGCCGGGCATCAGAGGTTGGGAATCAAGGGTTGCCTCTCGCCCCTCACCCCTCCATCGAAAGGCTCGTTACCCTCAAGACCTCGGAAAGAGCTGTTATCCCTTCCACAACTTTCAGGAACCCGTGATAGACAAGCGGTCGATAGCCGAGCTCATAAGCTGAACGAGAAATACTCCCGGCGTCCTTGCCCGCAACGATGGCCGACTTTATGGTCTCGTTTACCGGCAGGACCTCAAAGATTGCCTGCCTGCCCCGGTAGCCGGTGTATCCGCACCTCTCGCAACCCTTGGGGCGGTATATGCTAAGGTCTGGCGGCAGATCGGGTAAAATTTCGCTGATGCGGTCCCTGTCTTCATCACGGGCCGTGTATTCGGATTTGCAATGAGGGCAGAGGAGGCGGATAAGACGTTGGGCCATTATCGAAAGAAGCGAATCGGCCATGAGGAATGACTCTATCCCGATATCCCTCAAGCGGGTTATTGCTCCGGGAGCGTCATTGGTGTGGAGAGTAGATAGAACAAGATGTCCTGTCAGCGCCGATTCGATAGCTATATCCGCTGTCTCCTTATCGCGAATTTCACCGATCAGCAAAACGTCCGGGTCTTGTCTAACCAGAGAGCGTAGTGCGCCTGCAAAAGTAAGGCCAATCTGAGGTTTAACCTGTACCTGGTTTATTCCGTTTACCTGATATTCGACCGGATCTTCGACTGTTATTATCTTGCGCGTGACGGTGTTGAGCTTTTTCAGAACGCCGTAAAGCGTCGTTGTCTTGCCCGATCCGGTCGGCCCGGTCACAAGTATCATCCCATACGGGCGCTCAATCAGGTTGCTGATATAACCAAGGTCTTTGGCGTTCATGCCGAGATTACTGAGGTCGTATTCTACGCTTTCCTGCGCCAGGAGCCTCAGGACCACGCTCTCACCGTAGATGGTGGGCACAGTTGATACACGGATATCCACTTCGCGATTTCCAAACCGTATTTTTATCTTGCCGTCCTGGGGCAGCCGGCGCTCGGCTATATTCAGATTGGCCATGAGCTTCAGCCTGCTTATGATGGCTGGCTGCATGGACTTTTGAGGCTGGTCGAGGTCGAACAGAACGCCGTCAACCCGGGATCTAACCTGAAAGGATCGTTCGAACGGTTCGAAATGGATGTCCGATGCCCGCATATCGAGTGCTCTGGATATAAGAACGTTCACGAGCCGCACGATAGGAGCTTCCTGGGCCAATCCTCTGAGGTGTTCGAGGTCTTCTTCAAAGCCGTCGCCAATGGAAATCCCTGATTGCTCTTCCGCCTCGCGAGCCGCCGTGCCGTAAAGCCGGTCTATAGCCGTGCGGATTTCCTCGCGCTGCCCTATGCAAAGGCTCAGCTCCATTCCTCCAAAGTAGTTGGATATGATGTTGAAAATCGGCAGGTTAAGGGGATTGTTCACTACCACCCGCACCCGCCCGCTTTCTATCTGAATGGGCAGAACGGCGTGCTTGCGCAGAAAAAACATCGAAACGCCTTCCAGAAGCACGGGCTTTTCCGGGTAGTCTTCGCGTTCGAGAACCGGAATGCCAAGATGCTTGGCCACCACGCGAAGAATGCGGCTTTCATCGGTTATCTCGATGTTTTCGAACGCATCCATAAGCGGCAGGCACTCGACGAAAAAAAAGTGCTGCAGAAGCCGTTTCTGCTCTTCAGGCAGATTGAATTCCTGCTCAAAGGCATCCAGGAGAGAAATTTGCTCTTCCACTGCAATGTCCTCGGTTGCTCGGTCCTGTTCACTCTTACAGTGGGTCGATGTTAGCAGTATCCGTCAAAAAAGTAAACGCCCCCGGGAAATGCAGGTTGTTCCCTTCACATAAGAGTTTACAATTAACCTCGATGCCGGACAAAATGAATCTTCCTGCAGCGCCCGGCAGTTGACTTCGCCAATTATCTCTTCTAATGTGACAGACCTTGATTTATGGGGGCTGATATGAAATGCGATCAGAAATCGTGCGCGGCTTGTCCGAGCGCCGCGCAAAAGAAAACCAGAGAAGAACTTATCCAATGCAGGCTCTCTCGCATCAAGCACAAAGTGTTGGTGATGAGCGGCAAGGGGGGAGTCGGCAAAAGCAGCATTGCCAGCTACCTTGCCCTGGGGCTGGCGCATCGAAAAGGGTCTCGGGTCGGCCTTCTGGACATCGACCTGCACGGGCCTTCTATACCAAAGATGTTTGGGCTGCGTGGGCGCCTCGACACCACCGAACATGAAATCATGCCGCACGAATATAGACCCAATTTGAAAATAGTCTCCGTCGAATCCATGATGGAGGAGGCCGATTCTGCAATTATCTGGCGAGGCCCGTTGAAGCATGGCGTAATTCAGCAGCTACTGGCCGACTGCAGGTGGGACGACCTTGATTTTCTGGTAATCGATTCACCGCCGGGAACGGGAGATGAGGCCCTGAGCATCGCCAAACTCATCCCCGATGCAAAGGCCCTGATCGTTACCACACCTCAGGAAGTGGCGCTTGCAGACGTCAGAAAATCGATAAATTTCTGTCGCAAGGTGGGCCTGGAAATTTTAGGGCTGGTGGAAAACATGTCCGGACTTTTGTGCCCGCATTGCAGCAAGTTTGTTCCCATTTTTCGGACAGGGGGCGGGCGTAGGACTTCCGATGCGATGGAAGTGAAATTCCTTGGCGAATTGCCTTTCGATCCGAAGGTCGTGGAGGGAGCAGACCGGGGGGACCCGGTGCTCAACGGCGGCGCAGATACGCCCTTCGTGCGGGCTGTGGAAGGGTTTGTATCTGCGGTCATCGAAAGCCTGGGGGAAATACAGCAGGAGTGAAAACACTTGACAGGATTAACAGGATTAATCCTACAGATCCTGCCCGGGGATCTTTCCGGAGGGGGCAATGTTTAAGGTTTCTCTTGATCAGGCTTATCTGCACGAGCAGCAAATAATGTCGCTGGGTGACATGTGGCTTCGATGCATGCGTCGCATCATAGTCAGCACGACTCTTGCCGGCAGCGGTCACCCCGGCGGTTCCATGTCCTCGCTTCATCTCCTGCTTACGCTTTACGCAGCTATACGGCACGATCCGGTCGACCCTTGCTGGGAGGAACGCGACCGGCTGATCGTGAGCATGGGTCATATCAGTCCCGGTGTCTACTCCGTACTGTGCGAGTTCGGTTACCTCAATGAAGAAGATTTTATCACCGAGTACCGGCGTGCAGGGTCCGCCTTTGCCGGGCATGTCGAATCCTGCGTCCCGGGTATCGAATGGAATACCGGCAACCTCGGGCAAGGTCTGTCAGCCGGGACTGGAATGGCGCTCGCCCTCAAACTTCAGGGCAAAAAGAACAGGGTCTTTGTGCTCATGGGCGACGGAGAACAGCAAAAGGGCCAGATCTCGGAAGCCCGCCGGTTTGCCTCGAAGTACGGCCTCAACAACATGGTGGTCCTCATTGACCGCAACTACCTCCAGATCGGCGGGAGCACCAATACGGTGATGCCGCAGGATATCAGGGCAGACTATGCGGCAGCTCACTGGAACGTTGTCTATGTCGAAGACGGCCATGATTTCCAACAAATTTTTCAGGCGTTGCGCAAGGTTCACCGCTTTGAGGCGGGAGATCCGCGTTTTCCGTCGGTTATCATAGCCCGAACCACAATGGGTAAGGGCGTTTCGTTTATGGAAAACAAAGCGAAGTACCATGGCTCGGCTCTAGGCGAATCGGATGCGGCAAAAGCCCTGGAAGAGCTCGGGATCGATAACGCCATAGCCGAACTAAAGCAAAGGCGTCAGGCGAGCGTTGTTTTTAAGAAACACTACTCCAGAGAGTTCGGCTATCCGAAGATAGAAATCGGAGCCTCCAGGACCTACGGCCCCGAAACCCTTACCGACAACAGGTCGGCTTACGGTGCGGCCCTTGAGGACCTCGCCGTGCTTAATAACGCCGGGACGGTCCCGAAGATAGTCGGTTTTAGCTGCGACTTGGAGGGTTCGGTAAAAATGGACGGGTTCCACAGAGTTTCGGATAATGCCTTCTTCGAATCCGGCATCCAGGAACACCATACCGCGACTTCATGCGGAGCCGTCAGCAGGGAAGGTTTCGCCGCCTTCTTCAGCACCTTCGGGATTTTTGGAGTAACCGAAGTCTTCAACCAGATCAGGTTGAACGACATCAACACAACGAACCTTAAACTGGTTTGCACGCACCTCGGGCTGGATGTCGGAGAAGACGGCCCGACCCATCAGTGTATCGACTACATTGGGCTGCTGCGGAACCTGTTCGGTTTTTCGATATTCATACCGGCCGACCCTAACCAGACTGACAGGATTATCAGGTATATCGCCTGTCACCCCGGCAATTTCTTCGTCGGGATGGGCCGATCCAAAATCCCTCCGGTTCTGGATGAATCCGGCCGGTTGGCTTTTGCCGGAGACTACAGTTTCCGCCCCGGCAGGGCCGACTGGCTCCGAAACGGAGACCATCTGGCAATACTGGCGCACGGTCCGGCAGTCAACGAAGCACTCAAAGCGGGTGAAGAGCTTGCCAAAAATCACGGTCTCCACGCAGCCGTGCTCAATTGCGCTTCGATCAGACCTTTAGACGCAGAATCAATAGCCAGGGCCTCTCAAACCGGCCTCATTCTCACCGTTGAAGACCATCATGTCGATACGGGTCTCGGGGCGCTGGTCGCGCTGGTCTTGGCCGAAAACGGACTCCCGTGCAGGCTCGTGCGGCTGGGAGTAAAAAGATACGGATTTTCCGGAAAGCCCGCAGAACTCTACCACTCAGAAAAGATTGACCGGGAAGGAATTGTGGAAGCCGCTCTTGAGGCAAGGCAGGCGAACCGGGACCTTTGAATGTGACCGTTCAGGGACACGGCATTATATCTATTCGACGTTACGGGGCAGGAATTTGTGAGAGCTTTTCCGTGAGCCCGCAGAAATGAAGTTCCAGATAAGCAAAAGACTGTTCCAGGAAGCAATCGCTGAATGGATTTCGGCAGTCCGGGAAAGCGCCCGAAAATGGGCCCGGCAGAATCGGCCGCCCGGGTGTTACGAGCGATCCGAGAAACGGCGAAATCGAAAGCAGAAGATCCCTTTGCCGGCCCAGTAATTTGTTTGCAAACAACCGGAGCAGAAAGCGCTGGAGGAGAAAACATCTAACTATCCGCCTTTCGAAGACCTCGGTATCCGGCGTTGAGAGTCTCTCAACCCGCCTACACGCCCGGTCCCGGGGTCCAACTTGCGGCGGAAGGCCGGCGAACTCAAGGAACCTGCGGTAATAGGAGGCTATCTTATGAAGCCGCCTTTTGTCCGTCCCGAATGCCTTCAACAGAGCGTCATACTTCGACGGGTCGAGCGAGCCGGCAAGCCTGAAAGCTTCTATTTCGGATTCGAGCAGCCGGTGGCACACAATCCCGGAAACACAGAATCGAGAACCGGGAAAGGGGGAGTTGAAAAAAACTGACGCGGAGAAGCAGCGAGGCGGTAAGAGACCAGTCTCCCCCTTTGCGCGTAGCCCGCCCCCGGCATCATGCTTTTCTCTCTGCCCCCCGCTTTCTGCTTCAATCTGTAGCCCGTGCCTGCTCAACTCCTCTATTACAGGATGCCATGCCGCATCGGCCAGAAAATGGCTTGCAAGGCCAAGTCCCCATAGGACCCCGCCTGCCTCCAAAGACTTTTCGCGGTTACTGACCATCCAGTCGAAGATGATGGAGATGCCTTTACGGTCCATGAGATCATGAAGAGCATCGCCCAGAGGGGACAGGGAAAAAAAGGGCAAATCGTAGAAAAAAATGTCTGGTGAAATCGAGCCGATATAAAACGTCAGGCTTTCCGGGCCGGTGATGCACTGGCGAAGGATGCCGCTTGACAGGCTGCTCGCGCACCTATGCACAACTCGATCCGCCAGATAAAGATGGAATCGCTCTTTGGGCATGAGCGCAAGCTCCCGGGGGCGCTGATTTCATTTCTTGCTGCTGAAACCTACGTTACTAGATCATCTTCTGTAGCACAGAAAGTTTTTATGACCTCCGGGATGAGTTTTCGAATGAATGCAGGCCTGTCACTCTCTAATTGAGCCGAGTATTTCGGGTAGAGTGGGTGGGCTTTTGAGAGGGACGGCGGTTTATGCCGGGCTGCCGCAAACTGATCCTGAAAAGTCTGGACAAGGTCGACAAGGGCAATGTTCAGAAAGGGATAGTCTTCGATCCAGCCCAGCCGATACATCGCCTCGAAACGAACCAGGTCCAGCAGGAAGATCGTAACGTTCGTCAAGCCCATTTTCGATTTGCTGTCAAGGTGATGGAAATGGGGTGCATGCCCGAGTCCTTTTATTCCCATAATAAAATCGTAAAATGCCGCAGAGGAACCCTCTTTCCCGTTGGCCAGATACTTTATCACCGGGTCTTCAAGTCCGCGTATGGAGGTATTCTCGTCGAAAAACGTCCCGAAACGGCGTCCCCAGGGATCGAATCCTTTTCTTGCGGCGATGCGCCGCCGGCCCTCTTCAATGTAAATTAACTTTCCCATTGGAACCTCATACGGATCTCGGAACTCGGACACCGGATGGAACCCTTAAGGCGCACAATTCCTCCTTCGATTCCAGAGGCCCGGCCTCCATTATCAAAAGACATCCGCAGAAAACACATATACCTCAACGTCTTTTGTTTTCCAGGCGTCTTCGGGGAGTCCAGCCTTTAGACAGGTCCACTTGAGAAACTGCTCCCGGTCCCAGCAATGATCAGTCGCCACCTGGGGTAGCAAAAGGCCTGATCGATATCCCTTGCGGATGAACAAGCCGTCTCTTCCGATTTCGATTTCCGACGGATCGCTGATCGGCCGCATCGGGGTCAGGACGGATATCTCTATATCGATTTTGTCAAGTTCATCGGAGGAAAGGGCGCAAAATCGGGGGTCTCCGAAAGCGGCCTCCACCGCCATAGTCTTTACAGTCTCCAATAGAGAGGTGCGGGCTTCGATAATTCCAATGCACCCTCGCAGATCCTTCCCTTTGTGTATGCATACGAAGGCTGCACGCGGTTCTTTGAGCCCGGGGGTCTGCACCGCAATGTCGGGCATGGCTTCCCCCATACAGCGGCAGCGGATCGCCTGGAAAGCTGCCTCGCGAAGCAATTCCTTCTCCTCGGCGCTGAATCCCATGTCCACTCCAACTCGCGGGTGCGGGTTGCTTCGGGCCAGGTCCCGGGGCCTGCCCCTATTGTCTTTGCGATTCTCCATGGCTGGCGCTCCGGTAAATTGCGGCTGCGGCGTATCCCACAACCCCGGACCTGTCACCGGTCACATCGCCTGAATTGGCATATTTGAGCACTTTGCAGTGATCGCCGCCCACTTTTTTGGCCGCAAGCATCAGAGTGATCAGCGGTCCGGCGCCGCAGGCCTCCGTCCTTTTGCTTTGCACATCCGCGGCGAATCCCTCCGGATCGAAGCGATTCAGCCGCTCCAAACACACCCCATCAAGCAGCATCGCTTTTTCGTAGGGATAATAGTGCGAAAGATCGCTGCTTGCGATAATCAATACCCGTTTGCCTCTGCATGCGCCCTCGATCGCCTCGGCCAACTCTTCGCAAAACTCAAAATGCTGAGCACCCATTAAGACAGGCGTCAAGCTGAAGGCATCCAACACTATCTGAAGGAAGGGAAGTTGGATTTCAAGGGAATGCTCCGCGGATTCGGCCTGTGGGTTGAAACGGAATAGAGCGGTATTTTTATAGAGAGCGTCGATGAGTTCACGGTCCAAGGGCACCACGCCCAACGGGGTGCGATATCCGCCCAGATTGTAAATGCTCGCTCCTTCGAAATATGTGCGGTGGCTGGGGGCCAGTATAAGGACACGGTCAAATCTGTTTTTCAAAAGAAGCTTATAAGACCAGGCGGCTACGCCTCCCGAATAAACATATCCAGCGTGCGGCACGGCAAGACCGATGAGGTCTCCCTCAAACGCGGAGGGGTGTGCCCGGTCCAGAAACGTGACAAGTTCCTTTTTCAGACGAACGGGATCGGACGGGTACCAAGTCCCGGCAATTACCGATTCACGGATTTTTCCGGTATTCATGCCTGCCCCGGTTAACTAATAACTAAAAACTGGAAACTACTCGATCCTTGGCATCAGCGCCCATTTTATGAACCACGATGCGGCCTCAGGGTTTTTGTCCAGGCAGACGATGCCTCCATTCTGAAATTTAAAAACAAGCCTTTCCGCCGACTCGGCTGTCAGCAGTCCGGTAAGCCGCTCCATGAAAGGCAAGTGCCCCACCAGCATAAAATTATCGCCGCTCTTCAACGTTGAGGCAACCACGGCGACATCATCCGTCGGACCAATGCCTGAAATAGGCTCCGCCAGGTCCTTTTCCCCCCAAAGCGCTTCGGCAAAAATTTCCGCGGTCTGCCGCGCTCTCTTCCTGCCGCTGTGCCTTATAGCCGCGGGCCTCACTCCGTATGTAGCGGCAACCTCCGCTATTCGGCGTACATCAGAGAAGCCTTCCTCAGACAGGCCTTTTTCGGGGTCCTGCTCTTTCGAAAGGCTTTTTCCGTGCTGAACGAGGTAAAGCGCCATGATCTTCCCTCCTGCGGGCTATAGGGAGGCATGAAAAGATGTGAATGCAGCGGGCGGATAAACATAATGCACTGTTCACTGCCGAAGCGTCTTTATCGCCTCGAGCACATCCAGGTAGAGCTGAGCTTGAGAGGGACTGATGGTCGGATGGCGACCGGTCAACTGCAAGTCTCCATTGCTTTTGACGGTCCCCAAGTACTGTTCGCCTTTCGGCAATATGCTGTAGGCTCCTTCTTCCACCTTTGCAAGCGTCCCGATTTCGTGTCCTTCTGAGTCAAGGA
>Ga0326728_10004363_pt1 | contig 42038 bp, 28 predicted proteins | sample MB3enrmetagenome_FD_207602 | JGI IMG/M metagenome (GOLD analysis project Ga0326728, IMG submission 207602) | Lab enriched peat soil microbial communities from McLean, Ithaca, NY, United States - MB31MN | ecosystem: Environmental > Terrestrial > Soil > Wetlands > Peat | place: USA: New York... | reverse complement strand
CGGCCGAGAGGATTGATTAAGTAAAGGAGGGACGGAAAGAGACAGGAAAGCACAACGGAATAGATCAGCTCGGCACCCCCCGAAACCCCTCCACTGCTTCTTGAGCACAGTTTTTCAACAGAATCAGATGTTTCTGGGCACCCGCCCGATAGCCTAATGAGCGTCGTCTGGCATCACCGACTGGATTGAACCCATGTTACCGCCGTGCAAGGCGATCCTCTTCGGACAAGACTGCCCTTTCCATGTGCATATGCGCGGCGGCATAGTGGGTTACTGCTTCTCCTATCCGTCGTCCGGGCCTCCCCCCGAAGTCAAGCGCCACTCCCTTTGTCAACTTACCGGGCCTCAGGCTGATACGTGAGATTGAAGTTGGAATCCCTCAGCCACTTTTTGAATGAGGGGTTTTCGCTGAACTGTTTGAACAATTCCATGTGGTCGGTCAGAAGGTCCACGACCACGCGTTCCAGCGCCTTGTCGTGTTCAATACGCGCGTTCTGCCGGTCCGAGTTCTTGATCGCATTTTGGTAAGCTTTATCGGCAGAGACTTTTGCGGGGATTTCTTCGGCAATAAGTTTCCTGATTTTATCAACGTCTTTCCATTCGATGTTCCCAAACTGGTCGTTGAAGTCCTTAATGATGTTGCTCAGTAGGTCGAGTTCTGGTTCCGCTTTTCTGCCGCCGCCGCTTGTGGGGACCGGCTCAACCTCCCCGTTCTCATCTGGCAGCGCAATCTCTAGCGATGCTCTTACCTCCACGCGATAGCTGTCCATATCTACGGTTTCAAGAATGCCCTTTGCGAGGTCCTCCTCCTTCGGAGCCGGCAACTTGGGGATCAGAAAGTTCAAGAAGATGGACAACACTTCCCACTGCGCAATGGAATAAAGGAGAATTGAAGCGAGAAAGCTATAAGTCCGCACAAAGGCCTTGGCCTTCCCCTTAAAATCGACTTGGCCGTCCTCGTCAAGGTTCTCTTTGTACACCCCTACGCAGGCGTCGAGAATCGGGTCCAGTTGATCCCGTTTTACTCCCTGCAGATACATGGAAACCAACTGCTCCACTTGTTCGCGCGAGTAAACCTGGTACCCGTCCAGCGCGGCCTTGAGGTCGTGGACCTTGTTCGGGTCGGTCTCCTTGCTAAGGATGGTGGTGCGGTAATATGGCTCGAAGGCTTTTTGAATTGTGTCCGCATCGTTCATGAAGTCGAGGACGAAAGTGTCATACTTTTGAGGACGTGCCCGGTTCAGGCGAGAAAGCGTCTGCACGGCCTTTATTCCGGAAAGCAGTTTGTCCACATACATCGTGTGCAGCAACGGCTCGTCGTAACCCGTCTGGAACTTCTCCGCCGCAATCAGGAAGCGGTAGGGGTCCTCTTGGATCTTCGCCGGCTTTAGATCTCGGTGATAGACACGACGTTCGTGGGCTGCAACTAGACCGTCGATCACTGGCAAGAGTACTTCCGTGGCTCGGCGCATGTCGCCGAAAAATCGTCCAGCTTTTGCTTTGTTAAGCGATTTCCCCTCGCAGTACTCGGCCACGTAGTAAGGCCGATCTGTTGCCAACTCGCTCTCATAAATGCGGAGGATGTTCCGGTGCCCGATCGCCAGGGTCGCGGAGACTTCCTGTTCAAATCGTTTTCTTAGGGTTTCGTCAGCGGAGTTTCTTAGGGGTTTGAGCGCGAACTGACCTGGAGTCTGGCCTGTCGTATCCACGACGCGGTAAACTTGGGCTTGCCCACCCTCGCCAATGGTCCCGAGGATTTTCCACTTCCCAAAGGCTTTTCTTGCCACGTTGCCCAAACTACGACGAAGCGACTAAACGTCGATCTTGGGTTGGTCCTTTCGGAGGGTTATGTCACAAACCACGTCACAAACACGCTTCCTGTAATAGCAGCAATCATCGAAGATGTTGAAAATAATGGTCGGGGCGCCCAGATTTGAACTGGGGACCTCTTGGTCCCGAACCAAGCGCGCTACCAGGCTACGCTACGCCCCGATATTCCAGTGAAGTGTGACGAGCAAAAGCCTGGTTGGCTGGTCACTCGCCACTTGTCACCGCTTCACTTCAGTGACAAGTCTCCCCTGACGAGCAAGGAAGAGAAGCTCTTCACTCTTTACTCGCCACTTGTCACTGCACTTTTGGTCGGGACGGGCAGATTTGAACTGCCGACCCCTTGCACCCCAAGCAAGTGCGCTACCAGGCTGCGCTACGTCCCGGAAAACCAGGTGTCAGGTACTCGGGGTTAGGTGTAAGGGATGAGAGCACCATTTCTTTCTCTGGCACCTGAAACCTGAAACCGAATCTCTCACGCTAGCACTTCTGTGAAAGCATTGTCAATATCGTCTGCAACTCCTGCCGTATAGCCTTGATTTCCGCCACTTCCAGGGGAGGTTGAAACAAGTGGGTCTGCTCCGCGGGATTCTTGCCATCGCTCGCCAAATGTCGGCGCGCCCCTTCAATGGTAAACCCCTTCTCGTAAAGGAGGCGGCGGATTTGGAAGATCAGTTCCACATCCTTGCGGCGGTAGAGCCGATGTCCCGACTTGCCCTTCACGGGCCGCAGCGAAGGGAATTCCGTTTCCCAGTAGCGCAGGACGAAGGCTTTGGTGCGAGTCAACTCGCTGACCTCGCCGATGCGAAAATACAGCTTGTCCGGGATCGCCACGTCGGTGGGGGAAACCTGGATCAAGCGTGCATCGCGGCCTCGAGACATAATCCACAGATTACGCAGATTTCACTGATTAGGCAAGCCGAAGACAATCCCCATTCCCGATTACCCGAAATCCCAACCTTGCGTTATACTCTGCCACTTCCAGGACGCTCGCGCTCCTGGGTTGGAAATTACCGCTGGACTCCAACCGAACACTAGGTTGGAATAGCCTTGAGGCAATAAGCCTTTTCGCGAAGGGAGACCACAGCTTATGGGGCAGTTGATTATCGGCATCGATGTGGGTGGCACAAAAGTGGCAGGAGGGCTGGTCAATCAGAAGGGGCGGCTGGTGGAATCGCAGGTCGTTCCCACGCACGCGGACAAGGGGTTTAGCAAAAGCTATGCCCAGATCATTCACCTCATCGGGCGCTTGCTGCGCGCGGCGGGAGGCAAGGAAAACGTGGGAGGCATCGGCATTTGCGCGCCCGGTCCGCTCAATCCCAAGACCGGGGTGGTGCTCAATCCCCCCAATTTGCCGGGCTGGCGGAACATCGAATTGGCGAAGCTTGTGGGGAAGGAATTCGGCCTGCCCACCAAATTGGAAAATGACGCCAATGCCGCCGGCTTGGCGGAAGTCCTGTTCGGGGCCGCCGTGGGTTACAAAGATGTGTTCTATGTCACCGTCAGCACCGGCGTGGGAACCGGCATCATCATCAACCGGAAAATCTATCACGGCAAAAACGGTATCGCCGGCGAAGGAGGCCATGTTTCCATCGACTATCGCAGCCCCTATCACTGCGGCTGCGGAACCTATGGCGACATTGAAGCGCTGGCGGCCGGCCCGGCCATGGCCCGGCGAGCGCGCGTGATGCTGGAGCAGGAGCATAATCTCCCGAGCGTCCTGCGCGAGCTGGCGCACGGCCACGCCGAGCAGATTTCCCCGTTGATGATTCAGGAGGCGGCCCGCCAGGGTGACTGCGTGGCGAAGACCATACTCGATGAGACCGGCTTCTTGCTAGGCTTCTGGCTGGCCCAAATGATCAGCCTGTTTGACCCCGAAGCCATCGTGATCGGCGGCGGCGTTTCACATATTGGCAAGCCCTTGTTTGATAAGATCAGAGAAACTATACCCCACCACACGATCAATGGCTTGGCAGCGAAGACGCCGGTGTTGCCCGCCAAACTGCGGACAAACGTCGGCGTCTACGGCGCGGCCGCGGTTTTCTTGCCCGCAGGAGAAGAAGCGGAGAGCTGAAGGTGAGCCACGATTTGACGACGGGAATTCTCCTGTTCGCCCACGGCAGCCCGGTGGAGGAAGCCAACCGCGGGGTGCGAGATTTAGCCGAGAAGATCGCGGCCGCCGGGCCTTACCGCTACGTGCGCGCCGCGTTTCTGGATGGCGGGCAGCCCGACCTTCTCTCCGGCGTCATGGAAGCTGCCGAGGCCGGCCTCGAACGCCTCATCGTGATTCCCTATTTCCTGACCGTCGGCCTGCACTTGCGCCGTGATTTGCCCAAGCTTGTCGCGGCCGCGCAGGAGAAACATCCCCACTTTGAAATTGCCGTCGGGCAATCGCTGGAAGGACATCCCTTGATGCCCTCGATCATCCTCGGCCGCGTGCAGGAAGTCCTCCAGCATGAAAGCGCTTCGCCCGGCTAATTCTTTACAGCCGCGCATATTGCCCAGGGTGGCGCATACATTGGCTTCTACGTATGCACCACCCCCGGTCAACTGGAAAATCCTAGACGGACGGTACACTAGTTCGGTGCTTGGGGGGGTTCTTCCTTGGAAGTCTGCCTTAGCTCTTTCGGTTTTCCGATTTTTTCCGTGGCGCCGACATTGAATAGCTTGAAATCCGAGTATTCATGCTTGTTACGGAGACTCTTGCCGTTCCAATCCACGCTCACCTTCACTTCCCGCGGCAACCAGAATCCTTCGGCAATGGATTTAAAATGGTTTTCGCCGAAATCGATCTCGGTGGTTTCTTTCTCCAGCCGCACTTCCGGCAAGGGCTTCAGCAAATCCGTATGGAGACGGATGATTTCGTAACTCGCGGAATCAATCCAGGCCAGACCCTGGGAAAAGGTCGCCATGCTGGTTTCACCCATTTTAAACACGCCATTCAATCGCGCTTTTTCGGGTCGCTGAGCGAAAGCGACCACAAAGGTGTCCTGACCGTTAATCTTCTGTCGCCCGAGGTACCGAAAAGTGGATTCGGCTTGGTAGACGGGATGGAAGATGAGAGAAGCGGAGGCGAATCCCGAAGTCAGCATGTAACCGTCGCTCAGGCCTTGGGGCTGGCCTGCATCTCCCGACAAATTGGCACGATACTCGGTAAAGCCCAGTTCCGATTCCTCCGTCGGCGTTAAACACAGATAGTGAAACTTCTGATCCAAGGTCCCACCGACCTTACCTTTGCGGGAGAGCTTTTCTTGATGAATGGCCTCCAGCGAAACCGTGTTGGGGAAGTTCCGGAAATACGCCTCCACCCTCTTGCCTACGGCGTTGAGGACGGAATCCAAGGGCGCCTGGTCCGTCGCTGGCACCAGGTCCTTGAGCTCCGGTACGGTGTTGTGGAGATAGTCGAGGGGTTGATTGACCCTCGACTTCACCTTAGCGTAGACCACCTCGATCTTCTTCTTCTCCCCAATCCGCGCCCAGAGTTGACGGACACGAAGGGGCATGGTTTTCACGTCCCGCCCGTCCAGGTAACGGGTCAATTCCTGGTTCGCTCCGTCAAATTCACCCTCATCCAGCAAGGCCTCGGCACGCAGGAGTCGCGCCTCCGGCGATGCGCCGGCGGCCACCGCCTTGCCCAGGTAGGTGTTGGCCGCTCCCCAGTTGTGCAGGAGCAACTCCATCCGGCCCATTTCCTGGAGGCCCAGGGGATCTTGCGGAGCGAGGTTGAGCGCCTCCTCGAAAAACCCGGCCGCCCTATCCTCCTGGTGTCGCCAGCTCTCCATCACCCCAAGGGCCAACGCCGGCTCAGGCCGTCCGAAGCCGGGCGGCGCGGCAGTGGTACGCTGGCCGGCTTGACTTTTGGAAACCTTCCGGACGTCATCGACTCCCTGCGAAAAGTTGCGGTTGGCGCCGTCCCAGTCTCCGGACGCGAGCTCGGCGAGGCCCAGCATCATACGGCATCCTACGCAGGAAGGGTCGCGAGCGATGACTTTGGTGAGAAAGCCCAAAGCCCGATCCGGACGGCTCTGATCGAGAAACTCCTCCACGCCGTGGGCGTAGTCCTTCTCGCTCTTGGCCGAGAGGCCGTCCGCGGACCCGAGCTTCTTCAGCCGGGGCGCCAAGGCTGAGACCATGTCGGCCTGCGAGAGCAGTTCCGGGTCCGGATTCGGGTCGCGGAGCGTAATGGGGATGGCCCAAGTCCTATCCGCGTTGCCAAAATCAATCAGCGCGTGAGCCTTGAGAAAGCCCTTCTTGTTGGTGGTCACGACCACGCTGAACTCTCTCACCAGATCCGCATTCAAGTCGTATTCGGTCTGGAACTCGCCTTGGAGGTTGGTGGTGAGAAGCCGGAATTCACCCTCGACGGTAGGTTGCACCGCTACTTTCGCGCCGGCGACCGGATCACCTCCGAGCGTGGTCACCTTGCCGGCCACGATCCAGTGTTTCTGAAGGAGGTTGTACGGGTTGATCGCACCAAAACCGCTGCTTGGCGCACCAACCATGTCTACACCCTGGGCCATCAATGCCGCGGGCAAGCAACACAGCGCCGCAAATATCATCAAAAAGCGGAAGTGACCTTTCATGATGACGACCTCTTGAAATGGTTCTTCGGGAAGCCTGGGCGCGCAACTCGGGCCTTCACCCCCTTCTAGCATACCACAAAAACTGGGAGGAAAACTCTGCGGCTGGGAGCGCGGGCATCCTGCCCGCCATTGCAAGGGCATCCTCCCCGCGCCCTTTCGCCCCTCGTTGGGCCCTCGATCTTCTTCGCGTTGCCGGCGGAGTGCGGGACTTCCAGGTGACGGGAGCGGGACGCTCCCGCCAGAGCGGGCAGGATGCCCGCGCTCCCAGGTGCTTCGCACATGGCAGAAAAAAAAGAGGGCCAGCAAGCTGGCCCTCCCCAAGTTAATGGAATTGTGAAACGTCTTAGAACGCTACCCGCAGGCCAAGTTCGACGACGCGCGGGCTGTTGTACTGGCCGTTTAGCGACCCGAAGTTAGACGGCGAGAGGAAGTTCATGCTTGGGTCGCCGTACTCCATGTGATTAAGCGCATTGAGGAACTGAGCGTAGAACGTCGCATTCCACCGTTCCTTGATATGGGTCTGCTTGGCGATGGTAAAGTCCACGTTCCAGCGATGCTGACCGTGGTACGGGCCCAAGTCCAGGGACCCGGTATCCACGCCCAGCAACAGAGGCCGATAGCTGTTGTATACCTGTGCCGGATTCTTGAACAGATTGGCCCCGGAGGCGCCGGTCGTGCACACCTGACCCCCGCAGTCCGGATACGGGTCGTCGGCGTAGCCGACCAAAGTGCCGTAGGTAGGTGCTGGGACGATAGAGGTGCTCGTGAGATGCACATTGGTGTTGGGCGAGTGACCGAAGATCCCGGTGTTAACCAAGGGTACTTCTCCCGAACACCAGGGGATATTCGGGTTCTGGCCCAGTTCCTGGCAGGAGCCGGTGTAGGTTTCGATGGGAGTCCCGGTGCCCCAGGTATAGATCGGTGAGATGGTCCACCCACCAACAATCCGGTCCAGGACCGGATTCCTGGTGGCAAAGTACTTTCCCTTTCCGAAGGGCAGCTCATAATGGGCCAAAATATTCATCACCAAGGTGCGGTCCCAGGGAGCCGGTCCGTAGTCGTAGTGGAGGTTCCAGGGGTAGTTCGGCGAGTCCTCCACAAACTCCTGGTTGATCCCAATGGTGTCGAGGCTGTGGGAGTAAGTAAAGTTGCCGCTGACGGTCAGCCCCTGGCCGGCGCGCTTCTGCAAGCTCACGATCAGCGCCTGATAGTTGGCGTAGCCGGCGGTGGTTGCGTCATTGATCGCGGCATAGTGCTGGAGGTCGGCCGGAAGAACGGGACAGCCAGCGCAACCCGGGAAATTCCAAGAGCCCCCGGCGTCGATGTCCGCAAACACGCTGTAGGCGCTGTAATAGTTAAGGTTCTCAGTCCCGGTGCTTCCTTCGTTCGCCACGACGGCGGCGCTGCAACTCGAGTAGCCGCTGCAATACTTGCTGTTGGGGCCCCCCAAGGCGGTTTCGAAGAAGGGCTGCGGGGTGACGGGGCCACCTTTCAGATTGGCCTGATACAAGCCATTATACGCCTGAGCGTACGTCTGCCCGCCCAGGGTCAGCATGGGAGGCACGCCGTCGAGGTCGGTTCCCAGATAGAGGTGTTTGGCCCAGCGGCCGTTGTAGCCCACCTCCAGAATCATCTGTCCGGGCAATTCGCGCTGGATGCTGAAGTCGATTTGGTCGTCGGAGCCAGGCCGATAATTGGGGTCGAGACTAAAGAGGACGCTGGCGCCGGGAGAGTTGATGCCAGGCTCCGCCGGAACGGGAAGGGTTTGCGTAACCGTGGGGAACGGAGCCGTATTGCCGTCCACGCCGATGCGGAAGGCCGTATCGGGGGTGGTGGAAGCGGTGGTGTTGGTGCAGGCGCCCGCGCTCGTCATGCCGCTGCACCGGATGGGCTGGCCGAAACCATAACCCAGCAAGGGCGTCAGCGCGTTGTTCACCGCGTTGGTCCGGTCATAGATGCGCACGTAACCGCCGCGAATGACCGTCTGCTTATTGCCGAATATCTTGCCCAAGATGGTGTCCGGGTTCGCCTTGGGGCTGTAGGCAAGCGACACCCGGGGGCTGAAGCCGCCCCAAAATGTGCTGTAAGGATACTTCTGGTGGGTGCCCATGCCGAGAATCGGTACATAACCCAGCACGGGGTTGTACACCTGCCCGTTTTCCGACGCGGCAATCTGGTTGTTGACAAAGCTTTGCCAAGCTACGGCATTGCCATTGGCGTCGGTGAAAATGTCTTGGATGCCGTTCTTCTCGAAGGGAGGCATCTGCACGCCCCACTCGAGGCCGTAGTTGAGCGTCAAGTTGGGCCGGATCTTGAAAGAGTCGGTGAAGAACAAGCTATAGCCATCGGTAATGGAGTGGTCCTGAAGATAGGGGGCGCCGGTCAGAGAGAAGTTGCTGCCGCCCCGGACAAACAGTTGGGAGGCGCTGCCCACTATTCCCGCCATTTCAGCATAGAGCCCTTTCCAACTGCCTTCTAAGGACGGATCCATGCAACCGGTCTGCCCGGACCCAGTGCACTCCATGGGTATATTGTTGGCGTTCCACAAGAGACTGCCTTGGTTGTTAATCTGGTAGACCAACTGGGTGAGCGACCCGGTGACGTTGTCGGGCCGCACGTGGTTGTCCCACCAGTGGAACACTTGGCCACCCACCTGGAGGAAGTGGTTGCCCCTTAACCAGTTCAGGCTATCGGCGATGGTCCAGTCGTGCCCGTCCCAGGTGCGAAAGCGGGCGTCTTGGGTGTCGAAGTCCATGGGGCCGAGAAGGTTGGCGGTTTCGCCGCCGACCTCGAGCCCTCCGGGAATGCCCAGGACTCCGTTCGGGACGCCCGCCCGTTTCCAATTCCAATCGTCGCGCAAATAACTGATGTGGAACTCGTTGGTGACCGCCGGGCTGAGAGTTCCCGTCAAACCTAACACGCCGTAACGCGGGTGCGCGGGGTTGGACGATTGCGACGCCAGCACGCCCAGGGTGTCGCCGGGCTCCACGCCGCCGATATCCACCTGGTTGGTGGACGGGTAAGTCAAGTTGTAGAACCTGTAGCTGGCGTAGGCGCGCCACTTGGCGCCGAAATCGTGATCCAGGCGCCCCACCAGGAAGTCATCGCGGATGGGCAGCTTCAAGGCGCCGTAATAGCCACAAACGTTGAGGTTGTCGCCGCCTTCCGGGCCGGAGTTGGAGCAGTCGTTAGGCGGTGGCATGTATTTGCTCCACAGGGTGCTTATGACGGGGGCGATCCCAATCCCGCGCGGGTCGCAAGCCACCCCGCCCGCCGTCCCGCATGCCGTGGAGGTCGCCAAGTTATACTGAACGATGTTGCCCGAGGTGTCATACTCCTGGATTATTCCTTCCCGCAGCATGGCGCTCGGGTCCGCGCGCTCAAAGCGGCCGTTGGCGTAAGGGTATCGCCGGCCCTCATAATTGCCGTAAAGATAAGTTTTGCCCCCCAAGAACGAAGGCGACACCGGTCCGCCCAGGCTGCCGCCGAAGCGGTTCTGGTGCTGTTTCACCGTGGGCACATCTTCTCCATAGATGGAATTAAGGTTCCAGCCGCGAGCATCTAGCCAGTTCGCCTGGAAGTAATCATAGGCGGAGCCATGCATCGTGTTTGTACCCCGTTTGGTCACCAGCATCACTTCGCCGCCGGCGGAGGAGCTGAAATCAGCGGTCTGATTGTTGGTTGCGACCTTGAACTCCTCAATGCTTTCCACGGGGGTGGGGATGGCCGCTTGCGGTCCCACGTAACCGCGGTTGCCCGCGATATAGTTGTTGTCACCCGCCAAGTCATCCGTGGCGTTGCCGCCGTCGAGCGTGAAGGTGTTCTGGTCGCTCATGGCGCCGGCCACCTGGCCGCCCGTGGTGTTGCCTTCCGCGCCGCCAAACGTCGGAGCGGTCATGGGCTGGAAAATCAGGAGGCTGGTCGCGTCGCGATTTTGGTTGGGCAGCGCCAGCATCGTATCGCCGCCGAGGGTCGTGCCCATGGTGGAGTTCAGGGTTTGCAGTTCCGCTCCGGGGACGGCCTTTACTTCCACCGTTTGCGTCGCGGCGCCCACCTCCATGGTCAGGTTCAGCGTGAGCGACTGGCCCACCACTACCTCCTGCGAGGGCACCGTCAGCTTTCGAAAGCCCTTCGCCGTCACCGAAATGTCGTAAGTGCCGGGCTTGACGTCGACGAAGACGAAACGGCCGACCGCATTGGTCGGCTGTCCTTGGATAGACTTGGTTGTAACATCCGTGAGGACCACTTGAGCGCCCGGCATCACGGCTCCGCTCTGATCCACGACCTGCCCAGTGACCGTTCCGCTAGTGGCCTGCGCCCATAGCATTGCGGGCGCAAAGGACAGAGTCAATAACACGACGATCGTGAGTCTGGATAGACTACGCATGGTTTCCCCTCTCTGATGGAAATTGGAACGCCTAACCTGGCGAAAAAGGAGTGGAGCCAGTGGAGAAGTGTAAGAAGACAGGGTGGGAGCGAGCGGGCCGGATGGTGCAATGTCAGTGAAAACGGCGCCCCAAGAGCGCCTGCGGATTGAAGCAGTCTCAGAAGCTTTCAAACTGGTCACCGTCCGGTGGGACTAGTTAATGCGAACTCGCTGTCACCGGCCAACCATCACCTGCTGACTATCGCGGAATATTAAAGGGTCTTGGCACTACCGTTAAATCCCGACGAAAATATAGAACCTCGAGGTTGTTGTCAAGCAAAATCTGGGCCATTGTTCCAGTGTAATATGCGACCTTTATTTCATTGAAAACAAGCTGGGAACAAGAAGGCTCAGGATCGAATGCTCCATTTCTACAGAATGTCATATACAGAAATTAGTAATCGAGAGACTTGAGAGATTTTACAAATTACCCGAACTGCATTCCTGTTCCCTTCAGGTAATGCACATAGCGCTTCCTGCGCCCTACTTTGACGCCGGCTTTAATGTCCATGCTTGGAGCTTGGCGAGCCCCATTAGCTTTGGCGCATGAAACCCGTGGGGGAATATTATCCAGTCCCAAAGGTCAGGTGAGTCATCGGCGACATAATCCGCAGCAGCGAGACGGGCAGGCGCAAAAGTGACCGTATCCGGCATTTGGGCTCTTTGTATAAGGCCCTGGGCAACTTGGGCAATGCCCACAAGGTAGCTCTCCGGGGGGACAGATTGGCTGCCCAGCCAGATGGCGCTGGGAATCCGTCCGGTTTTGCCAAGGTCGTCCTGAACATCCAACACGGTGCGCGCCACCTGTCCCCAAGGCACCACAAGTTTGGCAATGAGCGGCTCCGGCGCCGAGGCCGGGCCATAGGCGGTCCGTTCCAGCAGGATCGGCTCCGTCCCATTCCGCTGGACGATTCCCGCCAAGTATTTGTTGATCACATAAAAAACTTCGCTCGCGCTCAGGTCGAAGCTGTCACCCACCTGGAACGACACCTCTGAATCCACCTGGCCGGCGATGGCGCCGACTTCCTGTGTCGAGAAAACATGCATCTGCGCGTGGTCACGAAACTTCTCGGCGGCGCCGGAAGCCGTAAGGAACTGGACGCGCGGGAATGACTTCAGGAAGTGCACCAGGTCTTCAAAATACCAGAAAGCCTTCTCGGTCTCCTCCGGCGCCTTCATCGCCGGCAATTTCCACTGATCCGGCGGGGGATTCGCTCCGTCGCGGAAATTCACCGCATCCCAAAACTCCTTGTGCACAAATTCGCAGGGATGGAAGTGTATGCTGATGACGCCGCCGGCTTTCCGCGAGGTCAGCGTGGCGTAGGTATCCTGAAATCGGACCTTGACCATGTCAAGGTTGGACCAATTTTCGTCGGGGCGAAGCTGGTCCCCCTCCCGCGTGTTGAAGATGTTGAGCAAGCCCCCGTACCAGAAGGGCCGGCCTCGCAATCCCACCTGTTTGCCTTCGTCCAGATAAACGCGCACACCCCACTTTTGCAGCGCCGGAAAAGCCTGCGGCGCCCAGGAAACGCCCGGCTGTCCGTAAGCCACCGGAGCCTTTCTGAAGACGTGCGCAACATCGTCAAAGCCCGGACGCTCACGGCGGCTGAATTCCTCAACACCCGTCTCCCAGTCCAGGTTTGATTCGTATTCGGCCGCGGTGGGGTGTTGGCTGTGGGTGTTGGAGTGATATCCGATATCATGCTGGGCTAGAGCGGAGATCACATCCTGGCGCTGGCGCCGCTGGAGCACGCGCGCCTTTTCCCCCACCACCTTGAAAGTCGCGGGGACGCCCTGCTGCGTCAGGAATACCGCAAGGCGTTTGGCGGCGTCGTCGCTTTGCGGCAGAATATAGTCTTCCGTGTCAAACCAGAGCAGGACGTAGACCTGCCCCTCGGTGGGAGCCTCCGGCTGGGGCCGCTCCTGCCGGGAACCTCCAATGTGGGGGATGTGGATCGGCGGCGGGGGAGGATTTTGGCCCGGCCCCTGCCCTGGTGCTTGCCCCGGCGCTTGCCCGGATGCCGGCGCGACCCCCCCGAGCAGAATCGCCGCCGCTGCCCAACCGCCGACTAACATCGCCGCAAGAAAGCGACGCCCGAAGGCCTTCCGGCCCTTTATCATTCCCGTCACGATGCCTGCCTCCCCAAAGATCGCGATAAGAAAGTATCTCGTCGAGAAAGCGGATTTTACTCGCGCTCGCGGATGTTAGCACTTTTCCAAGGGGAGAAGAAGATGGATAGTGAATCAGTCTGAAGTCGAGTCGGCTTTGCGCCGCCATTGGGCGAGGTAAACTCGCCGCTACAGCATCTCGAGGGGCCGATTAATTATTGAATCTAAATGACTTACACGTCAGATTAGCGCAGACAGCGGTTGGGCGCGGGCGCAATCATTATCTAGAGCACCCTCAGGAAGGGCGGGGGAGTACGGGTAGCGAAAAACGCTTCCCCGCTGTCATTCTGAGCAGTTAACTTTGGCACTCGCGTTGCGTGAATGTGTTTTTTTTGCAATAATTTAACATGCCTCGGGAAACTCTTGCGGGAAAGGGACCGTCCAAGCAAGAGCTAAGGCGAATAACCTAAGGAAAGGCGGGGTAGCATTTTATGAAAAGTATTTTTGGAGTTCTGCTCATGCTGATGATGGGAAGTCTTCCAGCCTGGGCGGCGCTTGGTAGCGATGTCGCGTCGGTGGAATCCGATGCACAAGTTTTGCATGGCCAGCACGTCATGGTGGCCAAAGTGGGTTACAACCTGCACCAGATCACCTTACAGGACGGCAGCGCTGTAAACGAATTCGTCTCGCCGGCGGGAATCGTCTTCGGAGTTTCCTGGACCGGCCATTTCATGCCCAACCTCCACCAGTTGTTGGGATCCTACATCACCAACCTGCAACAGGGCCAGCGCACGCAAGTTGTACCGCGGCGCGCGGTAACCATCCAGGGTGACAACTTTGTGTTTTCCAGCATGGGGCACGCGCGATTCTTTCGCGGACGCGCCTATGTGCCCGGCTTGGTTCCCGCAAACCTCACGGCGGAGGTGGTGCAATGAACCCTAAGAATCTTTCTCTAGCCACGTTGAGCCGTCTCTTTGCCATCCTGGTGGGAGTGATAATGTGGGCAAGTTGCGGCGGCTCAAGCAATACTACCACCACTACCACTGGCAGCCCGGCGGTTACCCTCTCCGTCGCCACCCTTAACTTCTCAAGTGCCGTGAATGTTGCAAGCGCTCCTCAGTCGGTGACCATCACCAACTCGGGAACCGCCACACTGACCTTCTCCAGCATCACGCCGAGTACCGGTTTTTCCCAAACCAATACTTGTGGCACTGGCATAGCTGCGGGCGGAAGTTGCGCAGTTAGCGTGACGTTCACTCCCACGTCTACCGCCACGGTACCCGGTACGCTGACCATTACGGACAATGCCAGCAACAGCCCGCAGTCGGTGACTTTGAGCGGAACGGGCACCAGTGTTTCAATCTCCACCAACACACTTTCGTTTTCGGACGTGGCGGTTGGAACTACCAGTCTGCCTGAGTCCGTGACGGTTAATAACGCCGGCACTTCCCCAGTTGCCATTTCCACCCCCACGATAAGCGGCGACTTCGCCATATCCACGAGCAACACCACTTGTAGCACCAGCCTCGCAGCCGGGGCGAATTGCGCGATCGGCGTTACCTTTAGCCCTGTCGGGAGCGGTCCGTGGACCGGTACGCTAGCTTTCGTTGTCGGGGGCGTGCCCGAGAACGTGACCTTGACGGGAACGAACACTGTTGCGAACACAGTGCCCGTCAGCGTCAACTTCGGGCCCACAGGCTCGTATGCGAACGGGATCTATACCTCGGTGACCGTATGTGTACCGGGCAGCACCACCAATTGCACCACCATCCCCAACGTCCTGGTGGATACCGGGTCCGTAGGCCTGCGCCTCCTTTCCTCGGGAGCTGCTGGCGTGACTACGCAGGTTGGCAGTCTGGGCCTGCCGGGGATCACCGACCCCACGACTAGCCTCCCCATCTATGAGTGCGTCCAGTACGGCGATTTGTCTTATACCTGGGGGCCGATGCAGATGGCCACCGTCCAGGTTGGCGGGGAAACGGCTTCGCAAGTCCCGACAGCCTCGGGCGGAACCGCGAATGCGGGGATTCCCATTCAGGTCATCACGAGTGCAACTCAACCCCCCCAAGACGTCCTCTATAATGGTACGGAATACGCCAATCCATGCACGTACAACTCCGACGGCACAGCCACCGGCGGAGCCGATGACGATACCGTCGCAAATCTCGGGTCTAACGGCATTCTGGGGGTTGGCCTTTTCCCCCAGGATTGCGGCCTCGACTGCACAACGCTAGCCAACGCCACCGGCCAGTACGTGGCGTACGGCGCCAGCAACGGCACCGCCGATGTAGAACCTACTGCCTTGGCCGATCAGGCATGGAATCCCGTTGCGGCGTTTCCTGTAGATAATAATGGCGTGTGGCTTTCGCTACCGTCCATACCTGCGGCCGGGCAAGCCACGGTCGCGGGCACGCTAACGTTCGGGATCGGCACCGAAACCAATAATGCGATTCCCAGCGGCGCGAACGTCTATGAAATCGACGATTATGGTAACTTCGCATCAGCCACCTACAATGGGGTCACCTATAACTCTACCAACAGTGGCGGGAGCTTCATCGACAGCGGCTCGAACGCCCTATACGTTTCCGATGAAACTACGCTCGACACAACCGACTGTAGCGGTGAGGAGGCCGGGTTCTACTGTCCCACCTCGACCCTGAATCTCTCGCTCGGCCTCGAGGGTACAAATAGCACTAGCCCAACCACGGTCTCGCTGCCCATCGCCAATGCCGTCGACCTGTTTTCCGCCAACACTTCGTACGCCGCGTTCAACGACTTGGCGGGCCCTAGCTGCACTCCCACTACAACCTCTCCCTGCACCTCGGCTACTGATATGTGGGACCTCGGGCTGCCGTTCTTCTTTGGCCAAACGAACGGCATTTTCGTGGGCATCTACGGCACGAATACGACGTACCCCAACGGTTACTGGGCGTTTTAGTCTGCATTCCGGGTAGGGGCGCAAGCCGATCTTTCACCGATCGGCCCTGCGCCCCTACTGACGTTCCTGCTTTTCTCAACTTGCCCGCTACAACTGTAATGGGTCGATTTGACGTAGAGGCGGCTTTACGCCGCCAGTTGGCGAGGTAAACTCGCCGCTACAACATCAAATTGGCCCCCTACCGCTACAACCACGGCTGTGACCGCGGCATCCAAGTTCAAAGTTTCGTTCTTTACCGCAGAGGCGCGGAGACGTGGAGAAAACAGCTTTTAGTTTCGAACCTCCGTGCCTCCGCTATGAAAATGGATGTGCCGAAGGCACCTTGGACTGCGTCGAGCCGCCGCAGTCCAAGGTGCTTCGCGCATTTTCATGTACAGTGGCAAGCTGAAGGCTCAGGGGAACGTGCGGTGAGAAATCCGCACTGGCCGGTTTTCTCAGGACTGGATGGCTTGTGACAGTCTGTGGTATTTTGATGGTGCTCAGCTCTATGCGGGGAGCCCTGCAAAGGGAAGGGAAGTTCGAGAACAAGGCGGCGCGGGTCAAGGGAAGAAAGGCACGGGTGGAAGTTCATGAGAACCTTTTTGGGAGTCTTGCTCATCCTGAGCCTGGGAGCTGCTCCAGTGTGGGCAGCGCTCGGCGAGCCGGAATCGTCTGTGAGCGCGGACCGGCAAATCCTGCGGGGTCAAATTCGCGATGAAGTCCACGAGGGCTATCGACTCCACCAGATCACTGAAGCCAGCGGCTCTGTAGTCCGCGAGTATGTTTCGCCGGCGGGCAAAGTCTTTGGCGTCGCCTGGCAGGGGCCCTTCGTGCCCAACATGCAACAGTTGTTGGGAGCTTACTTCCCTTATCTCCAGCAGTACGCGCAGGCCCAGACGGGACGGCACGGCGGCCCCCTCATCATTCAGAAGGACAATTTCGTCTTTTCGAGCGGGGGACACATGCGGTGGTACCACGGCCGCGCTTATGTGCCCAGCCTCTTGCCCACCAACCTTTCCCCGGAGGTGGTGCAATGAGGCGTAAGAATGTTTCCGCGCCCGCGCTGGCGAGCCTTTGGGTGGTGATGGCCGGGGGGATGTTCCTGGCGAGTTGTGGTTCAGGCGGCACCGGCAACGACATCGCCTTGCCGGTCATTACCCTCTCGCCCGTTTCCGCTTCGGTACCGGCCGGAGGGCCGCTGCAATTCACCGCCACCATTGTCAGCCCGACCAGCACCACCGTGACTTGGTCAGTGAATAACATCCTCGGCGGAAATTCTACGGTGGGTACGATCAGCTCCTCGGGATTATACATAGCGCCGGCTGCCGTCCCCAACCCGGCCACGGTGACGGTTCGATGCACCAGCTCGGCGGAAACCAATCCCTACGGTTCGGCGATCGTCACGATTACGCCTCCAGTGGTGAATGCCGTGGTGGCCGTTGCGCCCACCGACTCTTCGACTCCGGCGGGAACCAGCGTGCAGTTTACGGCCACCGTCACCGGAACCACCAACACCGCGGTCACTTGGTCGGTGAATGGCGTGGCGGGCGGTAATTCCACGGTGGGCACCATTAACAACGCGTCTACTGCCGGACTTTATACCGCGCCCACGGCCGTACCGAACCCTCCGACGGTGGTCGTGACCGCCACCAGCCAGGCCGACACCAGCCAAATGGCCTCCACCACCCTAACGCTGACGGCCAGTAACACCGCCCCCCTCTACGTCAACTTTGGGCTCAATGGGAACACCGGGAATCCCAACACGGATTACTACAACGGGCTTTTCACCACGGTCGCCGTTTGCTTGCCCGCCACTGCAGACTGCCAGATTATCCCTGACGTTTTGGTGGATACGGGTTCCGTGGGCTTGCGGGTTCTTAATTCCGTGCTCACCACGGTTCCGGCCACTGAGCTCACGACGGTCAGAGACTCCGATGGGAATCAAGTGCAGGAGTGCGTGCAATTCGGCGATACCTCTTACGCCTGGGGACCGGCGCTGGTGGCCGATGTGGTCGTCGCCGGCGAAAGGGCCTCCTCGGTTCCCATTCAGGTGATTGGCGATACGACGTACACCGTGCCGGCATCCAGTTGCCTGAGCCTGGGCCCCGGCCCCAGTCTCGACACCGTGGCGGCGCTGGGCGCCAATGGCATCCTGGGCGTGGGCAGTTTCATTCAGGATTGCGGCCTCAACTGCGCGGGGGGCCAGACCTTTTCCGGGTATCCCTATTACGTCTGCCCGAATAACGTTTGCACAACTGCGGCCGTCCCGGTGGTGCAGCAAGTGGCGAATCCCGTCGCCTTCTTTGTCAAGGATAATAACGGCGTGGAGATTCTCCTGCCGTCTATTTCTTCGGCAGGAGCGCCCTCGCTTCCTTACACGAATGCGGCGGGCACGAGCCTGATTCCCGCCGGACAGTTGATTTTCGGGGTCGGAACCCAATCCAACAACGCCCTGGGGAGCGCCACTCTTTACGCCACGGACGAATACGGCAACTTTCCAAACGTCGTCTACAATGGTGCTTCCTATCCCTCGGATGGCTTCCTCGACACGGGCTCGAATGCCCTCTATGTCTCGGATGCTCTGACCCTCGGGATTGCGGATTGCACTGACAACCCTTACTACTGCCCCGCAACGCCCTTGTCTCTTACCCTCACCACGTACGGCGCCAATGGCGCCTCGGGGACGGTCAACCTGAGCGTCGCCAACGCCGATACGCTGTTTGGCGGTAACCCCGGTTTCGCCGCCTTCAACAACTTGGGGGGCGCGAGCGGCGATGGTTTGTCGAGCGACTATTTTGACCTGGGATTGCCGTTCTTCTTCGGCCGCAGCGTGTTCGTGGGAATTGCGGGCACAACCGTCCCCAATAACGCGAGCGCCCCCAACGGGTACTTCGCGTTCTAGCAGGGGTACGCCTTTCACTTCTATGTCGCCACCCGTCTCTCCCGCAGGGCTGGATAGCCCCCAGCAAACTGTGGTATTTTGGAAGAGTTCAACACACTACGAAAAATCGATCAGTGAAAAAGCCCCCTGGGCCAACGGGCAGGGCGATAGCACTGGGGAAAGACAGGGGTTCCGCTCGATGAAAGCCACATCAAAAATCCTGCTTATTCTGATGATGGGAGCTTTGCCGGCGTGGGCAGCGCTGGGCGAGTATGAGGGGTCGGTGAGTCTGGACCAGCGAATCCTTCGCGGCGAAACCCGCGAGGAGGTCCACACGGGCTACAAACTTCACCAGATTATTACTGCTGACGGCGCCGTCATCCGGGAATATGTTTCGCCGGAAGGCAAGGTCTTTGCCATTTCCTGGCATGCGCATTTCCTTCCCAATTTGCCGCAGTTGCTGGGATCTTATTTCCCGCGAGTCCAGCAGGCGGCCCAAGCCAAGGTGCAGCGTGGCGGGCCGCTGGTGATTCGGACGACGGACTTCGTTTACTTCAGCGGTGGGCGCATGATGAATTTCCACGGCAGCGCCTACGTGCCCGGCCTCTTGCCCAAAAACGTCACGGCGGAGGTGGTGCGATGACGGCCAGTCCAAAGTCCCCAATCCAAAATGGATTTCACCACAGAGGCCACAGAGGTCACGGAGAGCAGACGGAGAAAAAACTTTGGGTCAACAATCAAGGAAGCGTGATCTCTACCCGCGCCAGCAGAAGTTCTTTTCTCTGTGGTCTCTGTGCGCTCCGTGGTGAATCTCTTCATCGCGGAACACGGAGAGTCGCATCTTGGTTGTGGCTGGGCAGTGCCGTGTTTCTGGTGGGGCTGATGTTCATGCCGGGTTGCGGCAGCAGCAGCACCACCACCACCACGACTACTACTGCCCCGCCGCCAGTGGCCAACTCGATTGCCGTGGCGGTCAACGGCGGACCGGCCAACAACGCTGTGAACGCTGCCTACGTCTCGGTGGAAGTCTGTAACCCGGGCGGCACCACTAATTGCGTCACCATCCCCGACGTGCTGGTGGATACAGGTTCATCGGGGTTGCGAATCCTTGCTTCCGCGCCAGGAGTCAGCAGTCTTACTTTCACTCCGGAAATGGGGAGCGGCTCCCCGGTGTATGAGTGCGTCCAGTATGCCGATGGCAACTACATTTGGGGACAGGTGGAGCAGGCGGATGTTTCGATGGCAGGGGAGAATGCAACTAGTGTTCCCATCCAGGTCATCGCGACTGGCAACGCCCCCTCAAGCGTTTCTTGCGCCTCAGGTGGCAGCAACCTCAACACTTCCACGGCGCTCCAGGCGAACGGCATTCTGGGCATTGGCACTTCTATACAGGATTGCGGGAGCGCCTGCACGGGAAGTTCGGTCCCGCCCTATTACTGGCTTTGCCCCAGCAGCGGTTGCACCAATGCGGCAGTCGAGCTGGCGACGCAGGTTTCGAACCCCGTCGCTTTCTTCAACGGCAGCGACAACAACGGGGTAGTGCTCACGATGAACTCTCTGGGTACGGCGGGCTCGGCCAGCGGAGCGGCTACCGCCAGTGGAACCCTGTATTTCGGAATCGCAACTCAAAGCGACAATGCCCTCAGCAGCAGCGTGAAAGTTTACGCGCTCTCCCTAAACGCCGAGGATTCCGACTCGATTTTCGCCATTTACAATAAAGCCACATACCCGGCCTATGTTGACAGTGCCCTTTATCTCAACTTCTTCTTGGATCCCGCCACCGTGGAGGCTTACTCCGCCGGCGCAGGAATATCCAATTGCGAGGCGAATAATGGCGTCAACTATTACTGTACAAGTTCGCCCGTCAGCCTGCCTTTCACGGCCCAAGATACCAGTGGCGACTCGGCGTCGCAAACCCTCTCGATTGGCAACGGCGCAACGCTGTATAACAGTTCCGTGGCGGAAGGCGGGAGTAACACAGCCTTCAGCAACCTGGCCGGAGGGGTAGCGCCGGCGAACGATGAGGTGATTTTGGGCATGCCATTCTTCTATGGCAAAACCGTGTACGTGGGGATTTCGGGGAAAACCGCCCCGTCCGGCGTTCCCACTTCTGCCGTTGATTTCGGGTATTGGGCGTTTTAAAAAACTAGGAGTAACCCGCCGGAAGGGCGGGGCTCCAGCCCCGCCGCAAACGCGGAAATTAATGTTCGATTCGCCTCGCGACTCGCGCCGCTTGCGGCCGCAAGCGGTCAGGGGGGATGGGGCTTCAGAGGGTCTGCGAAAACGATCCCGGGAATGCCCTGTATTCCCATCGGGCGCGGATGCGAAGCTTTGGAGTGCGGCAGCTTGCTGCCGCTTTCCCTCCGCGAGCTTGCTCGCGCGGATATCGCCTGCAAGCCAAATCCGGGAGTGGGTGAATTTGAGGTTGTAGCGGCGAGTTTACCTCGCCAAGTAGCGGCGTAAAGCCGCCTCTACATCAAATTGACCCTACTACGCAGAATTCCCAGCCAGCAAGCTGGCTGGCGACAAAGCGGCAGCAAGCTGCCGCACTCCAAAGCTTCGCACGCCTGTTGTAGCGCTGGGCTTCAGCTCAGCATGTGCCGACCTGAAGGTCGGCGCTACATTAGTTCAGGGCTATCATAAATTGGTGCATATGGCATAAGTAATTATGTTTGCCGAACGCAACATGAGGGTCGAACAAGGAACAGTGACAAAGCTTAAGTGAACGGCATTCGGCCTAGCAGCACCGGCCCCAGGCAGGATTCACACATTCCGGCAGGATTAGGGAAAAGGTCTTACTGCCTACTGCTTACTGCTTACTGTTCTTAGGAAGGTCGATGCGGCGCAAAACTATTCTTGTTCTGAACGGGCTGGCGGTTTTGGGGCTGGTCTTCTGGCTTACCCGGATTTCCTTCACGCAATCGCCCAAGCAGGATCGCATTGCCGGGCCGATTGCCGGATCCGCGGCCGTGTGGCTCGAAGGCAACCGTCGCCCCATGTTCCGCCCTGAAAACGACATGGGGCCGGTCGAGGGCTCCTTGAAGCTCGAAGACATCTCCCTCATGTTCAGGCTCACGGCGAGCCAGCAGGCGGACCTCACTGCGCTCCTCGCAGAGCAGCAGGATCCCTCCTCGCCCAACTATCATCATTGGCTCACGCCGGAGCAATACGCCGACCGCTTTGGGCTGAGCCCGAATGATATTGATCAGGTCGTGGCCTGGTTGCAGTCGCAGGGATTCACCATAACCCAGACGGCCCGCAGCCGCAATTGGGTCTCTTTCTCGGGTACCGCCGCGCAGGTGCAAGCCGCCTTTCAAACGGAGATTCACAACTTCTCGCTCAACGGGCAGACGTATTACGCCAATGCGACGGAGCCTGCCGTGCCCGCCCCACTTGCCGATGTGGTGCTGGGCATTCATGGGCTGGACAATTACCGCCTCAAACCGCGCGGCGTCTTCCGCCAAGTGAAGGCTGGCCCCCACCCGAACTTTACCTCCAGCATCAGCGGAAATACTTTCCTCACCCCAGGCGACTTCGCCATCATTTACGATGTCAACAACCTTTACTCCGCGGGAATCGACGGCACGGGGCAGTCCATCGCGGTGATGGGGGAAACGGACATTGTGATGAGCGATATCACAACGTTCCGCAGCGTCTCGGGGCTGCCAGCGATTAGCCTGACCGTTATCGTGAGTGGAACCGATCCGGGCACGAGCACGAACTCAGAGGTCATCGACGAAGCAGCTCTGGATATTGAATGGTCAGGCGCGGTGGCCCCGAAGGCTGCGATTATCTATGTGAACTCGACGGACGCTATTTTTGGCTCGCTAAAGTACGCGATCGACAATAACACTGCGCCGGTCCTCAGTATCAGCTATGGCGCCTGCGAAGCGCAATGGGGTGCCGCGAACCTAAATACCTTGGGGCAACTTGCCGAGCAGGCGAATTCGCAAGGACAGACCATTGTGGCTTCCGCGGGCGACTCAGGCGCAGCGGATTGTGATTCCTCTACTTCGACGACCACCGTGACCTCTGCCACGCATGGTTTGGCAGTGGATGCGCCTGCCAGTGACCCCAACGTTACGGGGATGGGCGGGAGCGAATTCAATGAAGGCACGGGGAATTATTGGGCGGCCTCCAATGGAGCGGACGTTTTCCCTTCCGCCCTTTCCTATATCCCCGAGATGGTGTGGAACGACACATCATCACCAGAAGACGCCAGCAATGAACTGCTCGCAGGGGGGGGCGGAGCGAGCACGTTCTTCACCACCAAGCCGATTTGGCAGACGGGACCCGGCGTGCCGAACGACAATGTTCGCGACGTGCCAGACCTTTCCTTAAACGCCTCCTCCATCCACGACGGCTACTTGATCTGTGTCGAGGGGCGGTGCGTCAACGGATATCGTTACACTGACCAGACGCTCACCGTGGCCGGCGGAACCTCTGCGGCGACGCCCACTTTTGCCGGGATTGTCGCCCTCATCAACCAGAATACGGGCTCTCGACAAGGCAATGTTAACTACACTCTTTATCCCATGGCAGCAAGCTCCCCGGCGGCCTTTCATGATATTACGACCGGCAACAACATGGTGCCCTGCACGGCCGGAACCACGGATTGTCCCAACGGCGGCGAGATCGGCTACAACGCCGGCGTCGGCTACGACCAGGCGAGCGGCCTCGGCTCCATTGACGCTTACAACTTGGTCATGGAGTGGGGTTCGACGGCCACCGGCAACTTGCCGGCCCCGACCTTGACCGCACCTGCCAACGGGGCGACGGCGGTGCCTGTTTTGTCCCCCTTCTCTTGGTCGGCGGTGAGTGGTAACGCCGGTTACCGAATCATGATCGCCACCAGCCCGTCCTTTTTGACCACCATCCCCGCCACAATCACTTGCAGCTCGTGCACGATTGTTGATACCTCACCCACGACTTCCTACACCCCGACGAGCGCTCTGGCGGCGGGCACCTACTTCTGGGAGGTGCAAGCCATGGAGCCCTCCTCCAGCAGCGGGAACGCTGCCTGGTCAAACATTTTTAGCTTCACCACGACCGGCGGAACGCTGCCAGCGCCGACGCTGTCCGCACCCGCCAGTGGCGCGACGGCGGTCCTGCTCCCGCCCACCTTCGCTTGGACACCGGTCACCGGGAATGCCGGCTATCGAATATTAATTGCTGCGACGCAAAGCGCGCTGCCCACGAATCCTGCGGCAGGGACCTGCGGAGGCTGCTCGGTGGGGACGACGACTACGGCGGTTACTTATACTCCTTCCGCCACCGCGCTGGTCGGGGCTACTACCTACTACTGGGAGGTGCAGGCCTTGGCGCCCTCGGGAAGCGGCCAAAACGCATTTTGGTCGGGTGTGTCCAGCTTCAAGAGCGGCGCTCCGGATTTTTCACTCAGTGCTACACCGAGCACCTTGACGATAGCTCCTGGAGCCAACGGCACGTCCACGCTCACCTTGACATCCATCAACAACTTTTCCGCCACCCCGACCTTCACCTGTACCGCCTCCAGTTCGCTCGCGGGAATCACCTGCTCAGTCGGGATCCTCACCAACAATACCGCCACTGTCACCGTAAGCGCATCCTCCTCGGCGACGAGCTATCCGGCGCAACCCCGGAACCCTCGCCTCGGCGGATGGTGGGTGGCTGGCGTCGCCGTGGTTTGCTTCCTGCTGATCGCCCTGTCCAGACTACGCCCAGGCGGCGTGCAGGCGCATCTGTGGAACCTGCGGCAGGGGGCGCTCGGCGCGGTTCTTGCGGCCCTCTTGCTGGCCAGCCTCAGTTGCGGTGGCAACAGCGGCGGTGGCGGCACAACAACCCCTCCGCCGGAATCGGGGAGCGTCACCGTAACCGGCACATCCACCACCACCCATAGCGTCCAGATTTCCGTGTCGGTGACCTAAAGGCTTGCAGACATTATAGGAAGATGAAGGTCCAACCGGCTTTGATGAAGAAAACAAAGGGTGACAAAAACTGTCCAACGGCATATTGTCACCACATCCACCGACGCGAAATCAGCCTTTCCGGTTGGATTCCCAATTTCGGTCTCGCCCTTTTCGTTCACCCGCTTACCCGATCACCGGATCACCCGATAGCTTATCTTGGCCCGCAGCGTGCAGACAGTCAGAAAGGTGAGTTAATGTCCACGGAAGGACAAGTTGTCGCTAAGAACGCCGCCCCCGCGCAGGCTGTTGCGCCTATTTGCCCCGATGAGCCCTTTATCCACCTTGACCCCTGTGAACTCGAAATCGACCTTTTTTGTAAAGGCATGCGCATTGACCCTTCCTGCGCGCTCGAGAACGATGCGCGTTTCATATCCCGCACACGCGCGGGGCTGGGCAGCGGCCTGGAGTTGGTCATTCCCGGCGCCATCAAAGACGTCTGGGTGAACGTGCCGGTGGAGGAGGACTTCGCGCAGCAGTCGTGTTACGAACTGGTTCGCGAGCAGGGTGAATATTGGGTGAAGGACACGCGCCTCGGCCATCGCTACGCGGTGCGCATTCCACCGGAGCCTGCATGGTACACGCGCCAGACGTCGCGCGGCACGCCCATGCACAAGGTTGGGGTGCTGCAAGGGACTTACCTCGGCATCTACATCTCCAACTCGTGCGGGTTCTGGTACCACTCGCCGGCGGTCAACTGCAAGTTTTGCGCCACCGGCCTGAATGTGGGCGTGAACGAGGTGGCCCGCAAGGACATCGATGACGTGGTGGAAGTGGTGCGCGCGGCCAAGCAGGAATCCGGCGCCACGTTTGTGCATTTCAATTCCGGCTATCAGACCGACCGCGACTTGGACGAGGCGGCGCCCTACGTGAAGGCGGTCAAGTCGCGCGTGGGCACGCTGGTGGGATTGCAACTGATTCCCACGCTCGATTTCTGGAAGTATGACCGATTGATCGATCTCGGGGCGGATCACTTCAGCTTCTGCTACGAGTTTCACAACCCGGAGTATTTCGCGCGCTTCCTTCCAGGCAAACAGCAACTGGTCGGGCAGCAAACCTTTTTGCGCGCGCTCGAGTACACGGCGAAAAAGCTGGGCAAGGGATCGTGCTCGGGCGAAATCATTGCCGGCGTCGAGCCCCTTGAAGATACGCTGCGCGCCATTGACTACATCACCGGCATCGGCGCATTCCCCACCGTTTGCATCTTCCGTCCCACTATCGGCTCCGACATGGAACAGTGGCCGTCGCCGCGTTATGAAGACATGCTGATCGTCTTTCGCCACTTGTACCAAGCCTGTCGCCGCAACCATATTCCCATCGATGTGACGCCGAACATCGAGGTGAGCCTGATCGTGCAGCCGGGCGACACGCGGTATCTGGCCCCGCACAACCTGGCGTCATCTTTTTACCACGCCGAAATGGCCCTGGCGCGCTGGCTGGCACGCCCGTACTTCGCCTGGAAGATGCGGCCGAAAAAGATCACCGCTTCGGAAATCCTGACGCCGCCGAAGGACGGGGCAGGGCCAGTATGATCCAGAATCATACGCAACCCGCCGTCACCACGAAGCTCCGCGCGGAAGTCGAGGCCAGCCCCATTGCCGGCGCGGTGGCCGCGGCAGCAGAAGCTTCCACCGATCACTTCGAAATGGAAACGAGCGGCGCGGGCCTGGAAGTTGTGGCGCGAGCACCGCTGCCCAACGGCATTCCCAATCGCGCGCGAATGAAAATCTTTTCGCCCAAGCCCGGTCACACGCTGGTATTTTTCTTCAAGAAGAGTCTGGTTCCTTTCAGCCGTGACCGCTACAGCTACGGCGGGCTGGATTTGCGCGCGCCCTCCGCGGAGCCGCAGGAAATCACGGCGTGGCTCGACTTCCTGACCTCTGGCTTCCATCCCGACAAGCGCCCGGAAAATCTTCGCCGCGCCTTTCCCTACGAAATTCCTGAGTAAGGATCAGTCGCGTGGCACTCATTCTCGCTACACGCTGTCGGTGCAAATTCGCGGTTCGCCTTGCAGCGCGAGCACCTAGCGGCTGCGGCTTGTGGCGAGGGAGAGCAGGAGCTGCGCGAGGCGGCGGGAGTTGTGGCGGGCGACGTGGTCTTCGAGCAGCATGTCGGCGCATAAGGGTTTGACGCCCAGCTTGCGCACGGCATCGAGGTCCAGCTCGACGGGCGCGGCGCGCTCAGCCGCGTATCGTTTCAAAAGCGTAGGTGAGAGTGTCCCCGTGTTGAGCACGATGTGGTCAAACAGTTTGTGTCCCGCGTGTTGGTGGAGGGCTCTGATATGGTCGGCGGCGGAGTAGCCGCGCGATTCACCGGGCTGCGTCATGAGGTTGCAGACCAGCACTCTCACGGCGTGCGACCGAGCAATTTCTTCGGCGATACCCTGCACGAGCAGGTTCGGCACCAGCGACGTATAAAGCGAGCCCGGTCCGAGCGTAATGAGATCGGCTTCGTGAATCGCCGCGAGTGTTTCCGGCAGCGGCCGGCAGCGGCTGGGGACGATGTGCAGGCGCTGGATGGGCACGCGGGTTTTGGTGATGCTGCGCTCTCCCCGAATGACCACGCCATCCGTCCGCGTGGCCTTCAGGCGGACATCGGAGAGCGTAGCGGGGAAGATTTCGCCGCGAATGGCCAGCACTTCGCTCGACAGGCGCACGGCTTTAGCGAAGTCGTGGGTTAGATGCGTGAGGGCGGTGAGAAAGAGATTGCCCAGGCTGTGGCCGCGCAGTCCCTGGCCGCTGGCGAAACGGTAATTGAAGAGTTGGGTGAGGAGTTGTTCGTCTTCGGCGAGCGCCACCAGGCAATTGCGGATGTCGCCCGGGGGAAGAATGCGGAAGTCGCGCCGCAGGCGGCCGGAGCTGCCGCCCTCGTCCGTGACCGTGACAATGGCAGTGAGCCGCGTGATCTCAGGCCGAAACTGAGCGGGGCGTGCGGGCTCGGTGACGTGGTGCTTGAGGCCACGGAGAACCGTCGACAGCCCCGTGCCCCCACCGATGGCAACAACTTTCATTAACGGATACGAATCCTTGAGACGAGCTGGGCATGGCAGGGTCGAGCGTGATGCTTAGGACCCTGCCAGATAAATCAGGCGCCGGAAGCGGGGGTCAGCGGCGAGCCCCTGGAAGTCTTCGTCGCGGCGCGCATGGATGCGGTTTTCGGGACGCAAGGCAAAAGACGCTTCGAGATGAGCGAAGGCTGCGTCCGGGTTCCCTGCAAGGGCGTGCGACACCGCCAGAGCGTAATGGATATGATCCTGATGGGGTTTCATCTTGTCGGCCTTGCTCAGGTGCTCGACCGCCAGTCCGAACTCGCGCGCATTCAAGCAGGCAACACCCAGGGTGTAATAATCGTCGGCCGATTTGGGAAGGGGCGCCGGACGGCCAGTTCTTTGCCGGCAAAGACGTAAGTGCACGTGGGCGCGTTCGGCTATGTCCCGAGCATCGTTCTCGACTAGCTTTTCAAAGATCTCCGCTGCTTTACCGTAATTCTGCTTTTGAAAAGCTCGCACACCTGTTTCGAAATTCTTGATGGCAGTTCGGTATTGGACGTCAACTTGCGGTCTTTCGAGAATTGGGGACGGCGTGCCCTTATGTCTCGTTTTGGCCCTCGCGCGGGAAGCGGCCATTCCCGTGGCGCTGTGGCGTGCTCGAACGCTCGACTGCGAGGTGCTTCGTCCTCGGCTAACCGCGTGACTCAGCCGCGAAGCAGACTTTCGTGGCCCTTCCATGGTGTGTCGTTTTGTCGATTTAAGTGTTTTCATTTCAATATTTTAGGCAACCAGCCGGGGTAAACAGAAAACCTGCCGCGATGATTGCTATTTCTATCTATAACAAATTTAGGTAGTTGGAGTCAAATCGTCTCTTACGCGGCGCTCGCGCCGGGAAGGCCCCACTTCATTCCGAATAATTCCCATATAACGCGAAATCGGCTCCGCGTTCCATGCGATCAACGACTTGCGAATCATACCGCCCTTTACTTTCAAACCTGCGGCCTTGTATTCGTTCGGTTTTCGTATGACTCCCCCATGTCCTCTTCTGCGGCAAATAAGTTAGGGGAATTTTCGGTTCTTTCCTCCGACCGCAATCGGATCTCGCGTGAGGGTCGATGCACTGTATTTATGCAAAACGGAAGCGAGTCAATATGAAATTTCGGAGCGAACTACAGTCTGCCATAGGAAGTCAGATTGAGCTTTCCACAGTGCTGTACACTTAATCTTTGTGTTAATGACCCAGATTGAGCAGACCATTAAGCACATTAGATGTACGGCTTCGGAAGATGGACCCCATGTGACCTCTGGTGACAGACGGCTTTCCGTTCTGCGAGATGACGTGGTACAGGTGGCAGGATCAGATCCTCTTACCACCCTTCAATTCATTCCAGAGGGTGTTGCCAATTTGTCCATGACGTGATAAAAAGGGAGACGGTACTAAAAAGATTTCGTATGAATCTGCGCAAAACACCCTCTTCGGGCGAGGCTGCATCTGTGGTTGCAGCCGCCTCAACTCATTTGCCCAATCTCTCCCATTTAGAGTTGGAAGCTGCGAAAACGAAATTCAAGACAAGAGGTCTTCCGAAATGGCAGATTACAAACACCCCGAAGTTTTGGTCAGCACGGAATGGGTCGCCGCTCATGCCGATGACCCCAAGATCCGCCTCGTGGAAGTGGACGTAGATACCAGCGCGTACGAAAAAGGGCACATCAAGAACGCTACGGGATGGAATTGGACCACGCAGCTCAACGACAACGTTCGGCGCGACATCCTCAACCAAAAACAATTTGAGGAGCTTTGCAGTGCGTCGGGGATCGCCCCCGACAATACCGTGATTCTTTACGGCGACAATAACAACTGGTTCGCCGCCTTTGCGTTTTGGCAATTCAAGATTTATGGCCATAAGGATGTACGCCTGATGAACGGTGGCCGCAAAAAGTGGGAGCTGGAAGGAAGGCCTTTCACGACCGAGGCGACTACTGTTATGCCCACGCAATATCGCGCCGGTGTGCCTGACATGAGCCTGCGCGCCCGGCGCGACAACATCTTCCAGATTCTTTCCGGGAAGCATTCGTCTCTTGTTGATGTGCGCTCGCCTGACGAGTTCACCGGCAAAGTCATAGCGCCTCCCGGCATGACGGAGACCGCGCAGCGCGGCGGGCACATCCCCGGCGCCGCGAATATCCCCTGGTCCAAAGCGGTAAATGACGACGGAACGTTCAAGGCCTACGACGATCTCGTAGCTCTCTACGAAGCGCAGGGCGTGCGCCCCGACACGGAAGCGGTGGCCTATTGCCGCATCGGCGAGCGCAGCTCGCACACCTGGTTTGTCCTCAAGTACCTTCTCGGCTTCGAAAAGGTCCGCAACTACGACGGAAGCTGGACGGAGTGGGGCAACCTTATCGAAGCCCCCATCGAAAAAGGCGAAGCGAAAGTCGCCGGCGCCTAGTGCCGGTCCAATTTGTTGAGCCTATGTGAAAACCCTGGAACCCAGTGGATTTCGTAGGGGCGGTTCGCGAACCGCCCCCCCACCGGCGCGAGCCCGCCCCGCCAATCTCAATGGTTGGTGCTCTTCCCGCCCGCTACGCCTTCGCCATTCGCCTTAGATGTAGAGAGAATTCCTTGTTGGGGGCCAGTGTTTCAAACTCCTTGCATCTCTTCCGGTCGAGTACTATAACCTTCGCAGTAGCGCGAATTCGACATTGCGCGGGAAAGGAACGGCGAGTCTTCGAATTCAGCGCCGTCCTGCCCAGGGCTTATTGAGGTGATCGCAACGGCTTTCTCGGCCAACCTCACTTTGGAGTATTTTCAGCAATTGCCACTGATCGTCGCAACTGGGCCAGGCAATTATGTGCGTCAAAGTCAGGCTCGGATAGCAAATGCAGATTGTTCTGTTGCCCAACCCGTCGAGCGAGCCAAGTGCCCCTCTTCTGGACAAAGGGCGTTGACCTGTTGGGAGCCCTTGCTATCCTTTTCTGAAATCCTGCATCTCACTTGAGACGGAGAAGTCTGGTCGCTGCCCACGACATTATTATTATGCAATTCCCCTTGCCCAAAGCGTTCTTCTCTCATATGCGCCGACGGACTCGCAGAGCCGCCTTAGGGGCGATACCTGCGGCTCTCATTTTGATTTTTGCGTCTCACCTCCAGAAGGGAACCGTGGTGGCTGCGGGCGAATCGCGCACGGCGGTCATCAAGCGCGGCGATTTCCTCCGCACCATTCGCATTACGGGCTCCACCGAAGCCGTTCGGGCCTACGTGGTGCAGTCGCCCCAAATGGCGGGGGGAGGACAGCGCATGGTGCTGGTGCGGCTGGTGCACGCCGGCACACGTGTCCATAAGGATGACGTGCTCGCCGAGTTTGACCAGCAGGACCAGCTTAAGCAGTTCCGGGACAGCCAAGCGGATTACCTCGACTTTCTGGACAAGATCAAGAAGCAGCAGGCTGACAACGCCACCGACCTCGCGAAGGACCAGACGGCGCTCCAGGCGGCGGAAGATGCCTACCAGAAAGACAAATTGGAGATGGGGAAGAACGAGGTGGTCTCGCGCATTGATGCCGACCGCAACCGCCTGATGCTGGAGCAGGACGGGGCCACTTTGAAGCAGCTCCGGGAGACATTCGACCTCAAGGAGCGCGCCCGCCAGACACAATTGAAGGATTTGGAAATCCAGCGCGAAAAGGCTCACGGCCAGATGCTTTACGCGCAGATCAACGCTCAACGCATGGCGATCCGCTCGCCGCTGGAAGGGTTGGTGGTGCTGAATCCGATCTGGAAAGGCAGTTCGATGGGCGACCCGCAGGAAGGCGACCAAGTATGGCCGGGTTCGCCTTTCATGCAAGTGGTGGACCCCTCCGCCATGCAAGTGACGGCGCGCGTCAACCAGGTGGACTTCCCCTACCTCCACCTCGGGCAGCGAGTGAAGGTGCTCCTGGACGCTTACCCCGACCTGGTTCTGAGCGGGTCGATTGAGCATCTCGCGGCCATCGGCAATACCAGCACGCTATCGCAAGCGGTTCACAGCTTCAATGCGACTTTTGCCATTCAGGGAAATGACCCCCGGCTGCTGCCGGATCTTTCCGCCGCGGCAGACGTGGAACTGGAGCGCGTTCCGGATGTTCTGCTGGTGCCGCGCGATGCCCTGGTTCAGGAAAACGGCAAGACCTCTGTTTGGGTCAAGCGCGGAGCGGGTTTCGAGAAACGGCCGGTAACCCTTGGCCAGACCAATGACGTCGATGCCGTGGTGCTCTCCGGCCTCGACGCGGGAGACTTGGTAAGGAGGAATCCTGGGGAAACCCCGACCGGGAATTGATGTAGTTCCCTGTGCGAAGCACCTTGGACTGCGGCGGCTCGACGCCGCCTTGGAATAACGCCGAGCACGAAGGCCGCGTTGTGGAATAACGCTGAGGACGAAGGCCAAAGCGGCGTCGAGCCGCCGCAGTCCAAGGTGCTGCGCGCTTAGTCAAGAAGAAGCGTTAGTTTAGGACGGCGCATTTATGCTGGTGAGTAGCCTGAAGAAAATCTGGAACCGGCATCGCGGCCTCGTGATCGTCCTGGGGCTGCTGGTGGTCTCAGGAGTGACGTTTGGCGCTGTCCGCTTTTCCCGAGCGGTGCCGGCAATTCCCACCGCCGTTGTGCAACGGGGCGAGTTTATCGAGACCGTACAATTTCGTGGCCATGTGATCGCGGAGAAATCGGTCTTGCTCAATGCACCCTCGGTCGCGGGTGACATCCAGATCATCAAACTGGCCAGAACCGGCACTGTCGTCAAAAAGGGCGACGTGGTGGTCCAATTTGACACCTCCAAGCTGGTCGACACCCTCAACACGCGGCGCTCGGACATGAAACAGGCCGAAGCCGAAATCGAGCAAGAACGCGCCAAGGCCCGCCTGCTCGATGAGCAGGACCGCACCGACCTCCTCAAAGCCCGCTATGACGTGGAACGCGCTAAATTGGACGTGAGCCAGCAGGAGATTCTTTCTCAAATTGACGGCGCGGAGAAAAAATTGGCGCTCGCCGACGCGGAGCAGAATCTTCGGCAGGTTGAGACGCGGCAGAAGTCGGACCAGGCCAGTTCGCAGGCGACGATCAACGGAAAGGTGCAAGCGCGCGCCAAAGCCCAAGCCGACGTGCGCCGGGCTGAGGCCGACATTGCCTCCATGACATTGCGCGCGCCGGAGGACGGCGCAGTCACCCTCTTTCCCAACCGGCTTGCCAGTGGATGGTTCACCGACAACCCGCCGGAGTTCCGGCCTGGCGACCGTGCCTGGCATGGCGCGACCATCGCCGAGCTTCCCGATTTCTCCACCCTGCAAGTGAGCACGCGCATTGACGAGGTGGACCGCGGTCGCATCCAGTTGGCCCAGAAGGCCACGATTCGCGTGGATGCTGTCCCGGACCGGGAGTTCCAGGCCCACATCGCCCAGATCAGCGCCCTCGCGAAAACGGATTTCTCCACTTGGCCCCCTCCGCGCAATTTTAATGTCACCTTGGAACTGGATACCAAAGACCCCCGCCTTCGTCCTGGCATGAGTGGGAGTGGGCGCATTGCCGTGAACCGCATTCCCGGTTCGATTCTGATTCCGCCGGCAGCGTTATTCTTCCAGGCTGGAACTAGCGTGGTTTATATCCTGTCGGGCTCAAAGTTTGTGCAACGGCCCGTGGTGGTGGGGCCCCGCAATGAAGAGCAATTGGCCATCACCTCCGGACTTACGGCCGGTGAAAAGGTGGCTTTGAAAGATCCCACGCTGGTGGCGGAAAAGCGATGAGTGCACGCAAGATAACCCGGATTACCGTGGCGGTGCTGCTGCTGGCGGCTGCCGCCACCGGTTCGACGTTGGCGCTGAAGCGCCTGCACCCGCCGAAGCGGGGCGTCCCGACCATCCGGGTGGCCCGCGGCAACCTCGACCTGAAGATTTACACGATGGGTGAGCTCCGCGCCGGCAAGACTGCGATGCTGGTAGCGCCTTCGGTGGGTACTTCGCTCCACCTGATCTTCCTTGCCAAAACGGGGACCCACGTTAAATCCGGGGACTTGGTGGCCGACTTCGATCCCAGTGATCAGGAACATAACCTGGAAATGGCGTCCTCCGACCTGAAGGAGGCCGAGCAGTCGATCGCCAAAGCGAAAGCCGACGCTTCCGTGCAAGAATCACAGGACAAAGTCGATCTGCTGAAGGCGGAATTTGACGTCCGGCGGGCGGAGATGGATGTAAGCAAGAAAGACCTGGTGAGCGCGATTGACGCGAAGAAGAATCTGCTGGCCCTGGAAGAAGCGCGCCGCCACCTGTCCCAGTTGAAGGAGGATATCCCGTCGCACGCTGCTTCCAACCAGGCCGACATTGCCGTGGCCGAGGAGAAGCTCGCCAAGGCCCGGCTGAGCATGAATTTGGCACAGAAGAACATTCAGAACATGCATCTGCGCGCGCCCATGGATGGCCTGGTGGCGGTGCAGGAGAATCGCCAGACAAATGTTTACTATGAGGGGATGCGCTTCTCTGAGTACCGCCAAGGGGATGAAGTTGAACCGGGCGGCTTTGTGGCGCAGGTCCTCGATATGGCGGAGATGGAGATTCAAGGGAAGGTGGCGGAAATCGATCGAGCCAACTTGTCTCCGGGAGAGCCTGCGGATATCGATATCTACGCTTTGCCCCACCAGAAGATTTCGGGAAAGGTCAAAGACGTTGCCGGCGCGGCTTTGCAGGCTTCCTTTTTTGGCGACAGTGGCGCCAGCAAGTTCGGGGTGGTCATCGCGCTGGACCATCCAGACCCGCAGTTGCGGCCGGGGCTCACGGGGGTTGTGACCATCTCCGGCGGTGAAGTGAAAAACGCGCTCTACCTTCCGCCCCAGGCTATTTTTGCCAAGGACGGCAATCCCGTGGTTTATATCCGCAAGGGCAGCGATTTTGAGCCGCAGAGAATAAAAATCACGCGCCGCTCGGAAACGCGCATCGCAGTCGAGGGCCTCGCCGAGGGGACGGAGGTCGCGCTGGTCAATCCCGAGCAGAAAACCCCGAACGCCTCCGCCGCTCCTGCTTCACCCGCGCTGGGAGGGGGTAAACCATGAGCGCCCCCGTGACCACGCTCGCCCCGCCCGCACCGGCGGCGGCACCTCGCTCCCCGTATCACTGGTCGCGCTATCTGCCGGAATTTCGCCAGGGCCTTGAATCGCTTATCGTGCACAAGCTGCGCACGTTTCTGACCATGCTGGGAATGATTTTCGGCGTGGCGGCGGTGGTCTCCATGCTCTCCATCGGGGCCGGCGCGCAGCAGCAGGTGATGGCCTTCATCGAGCAACTCGGCGTGCGCAATCTGATTGTCGAGGCAAAAGAATCTTCTGACTGGCAGGCGAGGCAAAAAATCCGCCAGATTTCCCCCGGCCTCACCTTCCAGGATCTACGCGCCATCCGCAGCAACACGGCGGGCATTGAAGCATCCACGGCGCGCAAGCGCTTCACGCCCTCCAAGATGATTCCCAAGTCGCAACACGACATGCCGGTCATTTACGGCGTGTCTCCCATCTACCAGCAGATTGTCAATCTGCGCGTGGTGACGGGCCGCTTCTTTGATGCTGACGAGGACGCGCGCGCCGCCGCCGTGTGCGTCCTGGGCGAAGGCGCCAGCGCCAATCTCTTTGGGCAGCAGGAAGCGGTGGGCAAGTACGTTAAGGTGAACGAACAGTGGTTCCACGTGATCGGGGTGGTCGGTCCCCAACTGAGCACCCAGACTCCCCTTGCCGGCCTGCCCGCCCAGGATCTCAACAACTTGATTTACGTCCCCCTCTACGCCGCCATGCTGCGCCTGGAAGACACTTATAGCGAGCTTCGCGACGAAATCGACGGCATCTACCTTCACCTGGATGCTCATACGGACAGCTTCCTGTCGGCGGAAGTGGTGCGCAGCATCCTGAATGTTTCGCACCACAACGCGGGTGATTTCAGCGTGATCGTGCCCTCCGAACTGCTGGCGGAGCAGCGCAGTACCCAGCGCATTTTCGAGATTGTCATGGTGGCCATCGCCGCCATTTCGTTGCTCGTCGGCGGGATCGGCATCATGAATATTATGCTCGCCGGAATTCTGGAGCGGACCCACGAGATCGGCGTCCGCCGCGCCGTGGGGGCGAGGCAATCGGACATTTCCCGGCAATTCCTGGTGGAAGCGCTGCTCATTTCCTTCGTGGGAGGCGTCACCGGCATTTTCTTTGGAATCGGGATATCCCGGCTGATCGCCTGGCTGGCGGGATGGTCCACGATTGTTACGCTCACTTCCATCCTGCTCGCTTTTCTGGTTTCGGCGGCAGTGGGGCTGGTGTTCGGAATCTATCCGGCCATGAAAGCCGCCCGGCTCGACCCGGTCGAAGCGCTGCGGTACGAGTAAAGCAGGGATTAGGGGTTAGGGATTTGGGTGTGGGCGAGCGGCGGCTGCGGCCTTGAGCATGAAAGCATCCACGCGACGCACTGTCATCCTGAGCCCCGACGTCGTTCATCGGGGCGAAGGACCCCTGTAGTTCGCATGCGCTCACCTTCTTAGATACTGCCGGGGTCCTTCGCCCTGAGTGCGGGCCTAGGATGACAGGGCAGGCGGTGCGGAATCTAAATGTCTTGCTGGTGAAGGACCCTGGTAGCTCTGGTGCGGCGCTACAGCCAACTGCACCACTTTCCGTAATAGCCATCATTTTCCATAGGAGTTTTCGAAGATGCGCTGCAAACTTCTTGCCGCTGGTCTGATCCTCGGCGCATGGGTCGCACCCGCCCGCGCCCAGACCTTCCCCATGCCCGACTATTTCCATGAGCTGATCTTTTCCCCGCAGCCCGCGCAGCCGTTGCCGGACACCAAGAGCTTCCGCGACTACGTGGTTGACGGCAAACTGCGCCTTTCCCTCCAGGACGCCATGCTCCTTCTGCTGGAACATAGCACCGAGGTGCACATCGATCGCCTGGCGTTGACCGATGCGGAATTCAATGTTTTGCGCGCTCTCGCCAATTTCGATCCAGCGCTGACTTCCACATTCAACACGGAGCGGTCTATATCCTCCACCGATTCCCAGTTGCAAGGCGCCCCCACTTTGAGCGACCTGGAACAGCAAACGACGTTCGGCTGCACGCAGACTTTGCAGACCGGCACAAATTTCAACATTGGCCTGAGCGCTGATAAATCCTCCACCAACAGCATCTACTATTTTCTTAATCCCTCGATTTTCGCCTCCCTGAATTTCACCGTCACCCAGCCCCTGCTGAGGGGCAATGGGCGATTTGTAAACCGCGCTCCCATCCTCATCGCCCGCCGCAATGTGGCCCAAACCGCCGCCCAGTTTGAAGGGCAGGTGAGCGATTCGCTCTATCAACTGGTGGGACTTTATTGGAGCGTCGTGCAGGCGCGGGAGAACATGAGAATTGCCCAGAAGTCGCAGGACCTCGCGCAGGCTTCCTACGATCGCGACAAGCGCGCGCTGGAACTCGGCGCCCTGCCGCCCCTCGATATCTATCGCTCGGAGGCGGAAGTTGCGAATCGCAAAGTGGCGGTGATCCAGGCGCAGTATCAGCTCAAGTCCGCGGAAGACCAGTTCCGGCGCCTCCTGGGCGCTGACCAGGATGTGGACGTTCGCGCGTTGGATTTGGATCTGGTGGAAAATCCCGAGCCCTCCGGTGAGCTTCTCCAGGTGGACACGAAGGAGGCCGTAGCTTCCGCCCTCGCGCATCGTCCCGAGATGGAAGCCCTGCGCCAGCAGATGGCTGCCAATGACATTGCGATCCGGCTCGACCGCAACAGTTTACTGCCCAACCTCAGTTTGAACGGGATTTATCAATCTACCGGCTTAGGAGGCAATCAGTACAATACCTCCGTCACCCCGCCCGTGCTCATTTCCCGGGGCGGACTGGGTGATGCATTCAGCCAGATCGGCGGTTTCGGCTACCCCACGTATGGTTTCACCTTGTCCCTGAATCTTCCCATCAAGAACCATAGCGCCGAAGCGAATCTCGGCAATGCCATGGTTTCCCGCCGGCGAAGCCAATACCAGGCGCGTGAGCAAGAAGAGGACATCACGCTCCAGGTGGCCACGGCTGTCCATCAGCTTGAACAGGCCCGCATCTCTCTGGACGCAACGCGCGTCGCTTATGACCTTTCGCGCAAGAGCCTGGAGGCCGAGGAGCGCAAATATCAGCTCGGCGCCCAGACGATTTTTTTTGTGCTGCAAGCGCAAACCGTGCTCGCCTCGGCAGAGGCGGCGGTGCTCCAGGCGGAAATCAACTACCAACTGGCCCGCGCCGCCGTCGACCACGCCACCGGCATGCTCCTCGACCATTACAAAATCGAAGTGCAAAAGATCAAATCGTGACCGTTGTGGCAACATCAGTATTGGGATCGCTTTATGCGCCACGAGAAGGAATTCAATGAGCGCCTGGAGTACATGCACCTGAATCCCGTGCCGAAAGGGCTGGGAATCGGGATTCGGGGCTCGCGAATCGGGGTTAGCTCTCAGCTTTCGCCTCCCCACCCGTTGTTACTGATAACTGAAAACTGACAACTGAAGACTTGTGTTGGTCGAGTTACAACAATTTTGCTTTGGACAAGGCAACGGTGGCGGCGTGCCCCATCCAGATTGATTACGTGCGGTTGCCATTGGGGTATCGCGCCTGAGAAAAGCCCACGGTCAGAAAAGCGCTGACCGTGGCTACCCGCTTTGCACAAGGCAACGGTGGCGGCGTGTCCCGTCCAGATTGATGACGTGCGATTGCCCTTGGGGTATCGCGCATGAGAAAATCCTACGGTCAGAAAAACGCTGAGCGTGGCTACCCGCTCCCCCGGAAAGCCGCGACCGATGCCGGCCCACATCGGCATCGCCCCCGTGCATGGCATGGGTTTTCTGCTAACATGGAACTGCGCGCACATAGCCAACGCCTTCGTTGCCAAAGCCGTGGCCCATAAGGAACGCGATGTTTTCAAGATATCGAGCGACTACGCTTAACTTGCTCAGTGAGCTTCGTGATTTTGAGTCGAATAAATCCAATGTAGAGCTTTTGCTAGAAATTCAATCACGCATCCATAAAGCGCTGTGCAATCTAGAAAGAAGAGCAGCCGTTGCATCAAAAAAAGCACACTCCTTGAAACATTCCCTTCGGTGTTCGCGACCACCTAAACACGAGTCGGTAGTTCTCAAGAGAAGAATAAATGAACTTCTTTCGAGAATTGTCTCATACAAGGAAATATCGTACATCTACAGGGCTCTCGGAGATGGTCTGGCATTCTCGCTCTTCGACAAGTACGACCTAAAGCCGCTGGCCTTTAAAGAGCCCCCTGGTGCATTAACAGGGAAAGGCGGAAGCAGACTTGAGCGTAAGATACTAAGAGCATTTATAAAGAAAGGCATCCCGGCAATTCACTGCGATATTACGAATGTCCTCCGATACGGCGACATTTGTATCAAATTTCACGGATTCCCCTTTTTTGTCGAGGTAAAGAGCAGCGGGAACCGTAATCGGAGGGTTGACCGTCAGATCCAAAACATGCAAAAGCTGCACAAATACTATGCGACGGATGTGATAGATGGTCTTTACGGGGTCCCAAAGATCCACAGAATGGCTCCATCCAGTCCAGAGCGCAACCACGTGAATACGCTTAACGAACTTATACAGGAGTCTCGCATATCAGGGTGCGCGACCAAGGAAGTGGAAGAGGGGCTTGTCTATCTCGTCGCCAGTAATCTCGACCCAAGCGCGCTCACTAGAATTCTAGAGTCTATGACAACACCTATCGCAGCCGTGTTGAATCTCGACAAGTTTTCTGGCCACTGGTCTTCCTACTTCCCCTACACTCTGACAATTAGAAACGTCAATGACGTGCTTGCTTTTATTGAGGACACTTATGTGATCGCTGTAGTCTATGACAACCAACGAGTCATAGAAATAGCCCAATCCCATAACTACAAAGCAAGCTTTTTCAATGAGATCTCGACCCACTTTCCGGAATCTGCTACCGAAGGGCAATGGCTGTATCACTTTGAAGAGACCGGTAAGAGCCCGGAACAAACAAGCAGATTCTGCATCTCCGAGCATTATTTCTCAAGGGTATTTTTTGAGTTACTATCTCTTGAATGGATTATTAGAGAATCGTTCAGTCACTTTAAGAAGGCGGTTTCTGTCGCTAAGAGTTCTTCGCATCAGTTTGTCGTCGAAAACTTGCGCGAACCGATTGCTCGCGCGCATCGCCCAAGCGGGTAGCCACGGTCACTGCTCGCGTGACTGTGGGCTTTTCCTTTGATGACGAACCGGAGTACACGTACCTGAACCCCGTGCGGAAAGTGCTGGTAAAGCGGTTCGAATGATTGGCGGTGGTCTAGTTACAACAATTTTGCTTTGGACAAGGGAACGGTAGCGGCGTGTCCCAGCCACATTGACTACGTGCAATTGCCATTGGGGTATCGCGCCTGAGAAAAGCCCACGGTCAGAAAAGCGTTGACCGTGGCTACCCGCTATTTGGTTCCCAGAAGGAACTTAAATAAGCAGGAGGTTGAAAGCCATGGGTAATCTGGATTCTGACTCCCTTCTTGGGCAAATGTTCGAGCGGGACAGGGACGTCCCTCCTGACGCATCTGCCGATGTTGTGGAGTCGACAGGGCGTCAAGTCGTCACGCAGCCTGTCGACTGGACAGTAAGAAACATATTTGACATGGAGCAGGAGGGAGCCCTCTACCTTCGGCCGGATTTCCAGAGAAAGTCCGTATGGGACGACGGCAGGCAGACTCGCCTCATAGAATCTCTACTCCTTAGCATCCCGTTGCCGATCGTTTACATTGCGGAAGAATCCAACGGCAACTACTCGGTGATCGACGGGCAGCAGCGCCTGACATCAATCGTCCGCTATCTCAAGAACGAATACGCACTGAAAGGGCTCGGTGTGATGACCGAGTTGACGAACAAGAAGTTCCAGAACCTAGACAAACGCCACCAGCAAGCAGTCAAAAATTCAATCATCCGGGGAATAATAATCAAGAAAGAATCAGACCCCAACGTTAAATTCGAAGTTTTCGAACGTCTAAACACAGGGGCTGTGCCCCTCAACGCGCAGGAAATCAGAAACTGTGTCTACCGAGGTCCCTTTAACGAGCTTCTAAAGGAATTAGAGACGTACCCCGACTGGCTTCGCTTGATCCGGTTGCAAGAGCCAGACAGTCGCATGTGGGACCGAGAGATGATTCTCCGTTTCTTCGCACTTCATGATCGCTATAACGACTACGGATCGTCCATGAAGCGTTTCCTGAACGACGAGATGGAAGGGCAACGCTTTTGTTCCGCGGAACACCTGCAAATTTGCCGTGCTCTGTTCAAGAAGGTCGTCCGAATGAGCCTTTCCGTGTTCGGCGATCACGCTTTTGAGCGATTCTCAGTGGGGGATGAAAAAGACAGCAACGGGAATTGGGAAGGCAAGATCAATTACGCCTTGTTCGATGTTGTGATGTTCGCCTTCGCCCAGTATGAAGAGCGGGACATAGTTCCCCGGGGAGACGCGGTTCGAGAGGCATTGATCGATCTTATGGTCAGGGAGAAATCATTCGAGAACGCCATCTCGTATAGTACGGCAACCAAGACTGCGGTTCGCTCAAGAATTACGTTGTGGGAAAACCGATTGAGAACTGTCGTCGGTTTCTCTGCGCCCGAGCTACGTGTTTACTCGTATGCCTTCCGAAAGCAGCTTTACGATCAGAACCCAGTCTGTGGCCTCTGCGACGGGAAGATCGTGGTATTCGATGACGCCACGGTTGACCATGTACAGCCTTGGTCGCTCGGCGGAGCAACCGAACCCTCAAACGCTCGCCTGGCGCATCGCTATTGCAATATTGCCAGAGGCAATCGTCCTTTTCCCTCGTGAGGTGAGTCCATGAGCGTGTAGCCACGGTCAGCGTTTTTCTGACCGTGGGCTTTTCTCATGCCCGATGCTCGAGCGGCGGGTCGTCAATCGCGATGGAACACGTCGCTACCGTTGCCCTGTCCAAAGTAACTTTGCGGTAACCCGACCACCGCCAGAAGAACCCACGGTCAGGACTGCGCTGAGCGTGGCTACCCCCTCTTCTTCGCGGCCTGCGGGAAAGAAAAGGGCACCTGGAACGTGTGAAAAAATCGGTTTTACCAGTTTTGGTACTCTGTATTTTCAACAATATACACTGTGGATAACCGGCCGAATTCTAATTTTTTCACACGTTCCTGACACCCTTCTGCTCCCGCAGACCGCAAATCCGGCGGTCTGATTGGATAACGGCATCGGCTCCAGTCCGGTAGACTTGGAAGTGCTCAACGACCAAGGCGAGCCGGGAAAGGAGCCGAAGCCATGCAGCATTTTATCGGATGTGACGTACATACGCGC
>Ga0326728_10004362_pt1 | contig 42046 bp, 39 predicted proteins | sample MB3enrmetagenome_FD_207602 | JGI IMG/M metagenome (GOLD analysis project Ga0326728, IMG submission 207602) | Lab enriched peat soil microbial communities from McLean, Ithaca, NY, United States - MB31MN | ecosystem: Environmental > Terrestrial > Soil > Wetlands > Peat | place: USA: New York... | reverse complement strand
TCACCACCGTCGAGATCATGCCCGCCGACGCCTTCGTCGACGAGCGGCATCTGCCGCCGCTCGGCCTCGCCAACGCCTGGGGCTATAACCCGGTCGTGCTCGGCGCGCCCGACCCGCGCCTGGCGCCGGGCGGCTGGACGGAAGTGCGCGCGACGACCGACGCCCTGCACGCGGCGGGCATGGAGGCGATCCTCGACGTCGTCCTCAACCACAACGGCGAGAGCGACGAGTTCGGGCCGACCCTGTCGTTTCGCGGCCTCGACAACGCCGCCTACTTTCGTCTCGTTCCCGACGACCTCGCGCGCTACGTCAACGACATGGGCTGCGGCAATTGCCTGGCGCTCGATTCTCCGGTCGTCATGCGCATGGCGCTCGCGGCGTTGAAGCGCTGGATGGTCTTCGGCGGCGTCGACGGCTTCCGCTTTGATTTGGCGGTCGCGCTCGGGCGGCGCGCCGGCGGCTTCGACGCGCAGGCGCCGATCTTCCGGGCGATCGCCGACGATCCGCTCCTCAGCCGCGCCAAGCTGATCGCCGAACCCTGGGACGTCGGCCCCGACGGCTATCGCCTGGGCGCGTTCCCCGCGAATTGGGGCGAATGGAACGACCGCTTCCGCGACGCGGCGCGACGCTTCTGGCGCGGCGACGCGACGTTGCGCGGCGAACTGGCGACGCGCCTGGCCGGTTCGCGCGACGTTTTCGGGGCCGCGCCCTCGCCGACGAAAGGCGTCAATTACGTCGCCGCGCACGACGGTTTCGCCCTCGCCGATCTCGTCTCCTACGCGGTCAAGCACAACGAGGCCAACGGCGAGCGCAATCGCGACGGCGCGCGTGAGAATTTCTCCTGGAACCACGGCGTCGAAGGCCCCAGCGACGACCCCGCCGTCTTGGCGGCGCGAGCGCGCGACATGCGCAATCTCATCGCGCTGCCGCTCGTCGCGCGCGGAACGCCGATGCTGGCGATGGGCTCGGAACTCGGCCACAGCCAGCTCGGCAACAACAACGCCTACGCCCAGGACAACGCGATTTCCTGGATCGACTGGAGCAAGGCCGACGCGGCGTTGATCGCCTTCACGGGACGTCTCGCCAAGGCGCGGCGCGAGCATCCTGCGCTGTTCCGCGCGGCCTGGCTGACCGGCCGGCCGTTCGACGACAGCGGCATACCCGACGTCGAATGGCGCGACGCCGAGGGACTGCTGACCTCGGCCGAGCAATGGCAGGCGGCGGACGGCGACGTTCTGGTCGCGGTTCTCGCCGCGCCGGCGCCGGGCGGCGTCGATCGCGTCGCCGTCGCCTTCAACCGCGCCGCGCGAGCGGCCACGCTGATCCTGCCCCCGCCGCGAGAGGGCAAGGCCTGGCGCGCGCTCGTCGACACCGGCGACGATTCGATCGCCGACGCTCTCCTGCCCATCGCCGACCGCGCGCGCATCGGCGCGCGCGCGACGCTGATCCTTGCGGAAGCCGAGGCGCCGGCCGGCATGACCAAGCTGCGCCCGCCCGACGCGCGCGAGATCGATCGTTTGGCCGACGCCGCCGGGATTTCCGCCGATTGGTGGGACGTCGCGGGACGGCGCGCGATCGTCGCCCCAGAGATCAAACTGGCGCTGCTGACGGCGCTGCGGCTGCCCGCCGGATCGCAAGCGCAAGCCCGAGAGAGCCTTGCGCGTCTGATCGACGAAACCGGCGCGCGCCGCCTGCCGTTTGCGCTGGTGCGGCGCTTCGATCGAGCGCTTTCCGTCCCCGTGCGCGCCGACCCCGCCGCGCCGGAGCGCCCGATCGAGCCGAGCGTGGTCACCGAGGACGGACGGACGATCGCCTGGCCCGCCCCGCCGAGCGAAGCGAGGCGGCGCCTGCTCGCCGACGGGCGCACGATCATCGAGCGCGAGATCGCCCTGCCGGCCCTGCCGGTCGGCCGCCATCGGCTTTGTCTCGACGGCGTGGAGTGCGCGTTCACCGTCGCGCCGCCCGAGGCTTACCGCGCGAGGGGCGCACTGCGCCGTCGCTTCGGCCTTGCCGCCCAGCTCTACGCCTTGCGCCGCGGCGCCGGCGATCAGGGGATCGGCGATTTCACCACTCTGGGCCTCGCCGGCGAATTGGCCGGGCGCGCCGGCGCCGCGTTCCTCGGCGTCAATCCGCTGCATGCGATGTTCGAGTGGGACCGCGCGCGCTGCAGTCCCTACCACCCTTCGGACCGGCGCTTTCTCGATCCCATCCATATTGACGTCGTCGACGGCGCCGGTCTGCCGCGCGACGACGAATGCGACGCCGCGCTGGCGCGCGAGGCCGAGGCGATCGGCGCCGCGGCGCGTGAGGCCTCGGTCGACTACGACGCGGTGTGGAGAATAAAGCGCGCCGCGTTGCGAGCGCGCTTTTCCGCTTTCGAGCGCGCGCGCGTCAATCGCCCCGGCGATCCGCTCACCGCCGACCACGCGCGCTTTATCGACGAAGGCGGCCAAGCGCTGAGGCGCTTCGCGATCTTCCAGGCGATCGCGGAAGAGCGAAAAGGCGAAGAATGGCGCCGTTGGCCGCAGGCGCTGCGCGACGCCGAAGCCGGAGCGCTGGAAGCCAAAGCGGAGGAACTCGCCGAAACGGTCGCCTTCGCGATGTTCGCGCAATGGCTCGCCGACCGGCGACTCGCGGGCGCGGCGGCGCGCGCCAAAGCCGCCGGGTTGGAAATCGGGCTCTATCGCGATCTCGCCGTCGGCGCGGCGCCCGACGGCGCGGAGAGCTGGGCGCGCGCCGGCGAACTTGCGCTCGGCGTCAGCGTCGGCGCGCCGCCCGACCCGTTCTCGGCGGAGGGGCAGGTCTGGAACGTCCAGCCGCCCGACCCCGTCGCCTGCGCGCGCGACGGCTGGCGCGGCTCCGCCGCGCTTCTGCGCGCCAACATGCGCCACGCCGGCATGTTGCGCATCGATCATGCGATGGGCTTGGCGCGCCTGTTCGTCGTGCCCGACGGGGCCTCGCCGTCCGAAGGCGCGTATCTTTCCTATCCCTTCGACGACCTCCTCGGCCATCTCGCGCTGGAGAGCCAGCGCAGCGCCTGCATGGTGGTCGGCGAGGACCTCGGCACCGTGCCCGAGGGCTTCCGCGATGCGTTGGCGCGCGCCGACGTCCTCGGCATGCGCGTGCTGTGGTTCGAGCGGCGCGGCGCCGATCTCCTCAATCCCGCCGACTATCCCGCGCTGTCGATCGCCTGCGCGGCGACGCACGATCTGCCGACGCTGGCGGGCTGGTGGCTCGGCGCCGACGTCGCCGAGCGCCTCAGCCTCGGGCTGATCGGCCTCGAGGACGCGCAAGCCCAGCTCGCCCAGCGCACATGCGAAAAGCGCGCTCTCAAGGCCGCGCTGGTCACCCTCGACCTGGTCGGCGAAGAAGCGGACCTCGCGGCGCCGATGTCCGACGATTTCGCCGCCGCCGTTCACGCGTTCCTCGCCGGCGCCGGCTCGCTGCTGGCGAGCGCTCAGCTCGACGATCTCTCGGGCGAGCGAACCGCCGCCAACCTGCCCGGCACCGACCGCGAACGCCCCAACTGGCGCCACCGACACGCCCTCGACGTCGAGACGCTGTTTTCGACCCCCCGCGCGCGGGAGATTCTGGCGGCGCTGGCGGCGCGGCGGGGGTGAGCGGAGTTGCGCGTAACCAGGGCCAGATTTCCGGGCGCCGGCGTTTGGCCGTGTGGTGGGCGGGAACCGAAAGTGCGAAAGAAGGCGCTAAGCGTTGGGCAGGACAAGAGGGCGCGAGCGCGGCAGAGCAGATTTCGAACTTGGCGGAGATCGCTAAAGAAAAGAGCAAGAGTAAGGACAAGCGCGTCTCCGTAATGCCGCAGTGCGCAAAGGACTTGAGCCCGGCCATAACCGCTCGCTCAAGCAACCTCCAGCGTCAAACGGCCGATCGGCTCGCTCGCGGGCTTCACCTTGATTTCAATATCATATCCGAGACGGTTCAAGCACTCCATCAGCTTGCGCTCGGAGAGGTTGGCGAAGTCGCCGCGCAGCATGGCCGATACCTTGGGCTGGGAAACGCCCATGCGTCGGCCGGCCTCTTCTTGCGTCAGATCGAGCCGGCGCAGCGCGCGAGCGATCTCGACCACCAGTCCGGACTTGATCTTGAGCTTCTCGGCGCCCGGCAGGCCAAGGTCGGCAAAGACGTTGCCGGAGCTTGTTTCAACCTCGATTCCGTCAACCCATCGGCTTGCCATCTCTCATCTCCTTCGCCACCGCTTCGGCGACCTTCAATCGAGCGCGAATAATGTCCATGTCCTTCTGAGGAGTGGCAATTCCGCTCCTGCTCTTCTTCCGGAAGCAATGCAGGACAAACACGGCTTCCTCAAACTTCACGGTGTAAACGGCGCGATATGCGCCGTCGCGGTCGCTCGCGACAACTTCCAGAACGCCGCCGCCGCCAAACCCTTTCAGGATCTTCGTTGCGCCGTGCCGTTCGCCGTGCTGCGCGAAATCCAGGGCATGCCCGAAGAACCGCACCACTCCTGCGGGAAGCGCCATCAAGTCCTTCTTGCTGCTCCCGATCCAGACGAGCGGCTTTTCAGCGTCGGCCATGAGCGAATTATACCTGATAAGGAATAAATCGCAAACCTGACCAGCAGTCGCTGCGGCCGGCGCCGCCGCGGCTATCGTCCGCCCCGCGCGCCGGAGATTCTGGCGGCGCTGGCGGCGCGGCGGGGGTGAGCGAGGCCGCGATGCGTTTGATTCACGTCATTGCGCGAATGCGATTTTTCCGGGCGTGATCAGGCCTGGAAACGCAGGAGCGCTCGATGCCAATTCGTGACGATCATTCGACAGACAAGTCTACGACGCCAAGCGAAGGCGACGACCTCCTGCGGAGTCGGATGACGATTCTGGACCTCGATATCGCCGCGATCGAACGCGACAACGGCGAAATCTTCGAAGAACTCAGGCGACATTGCTTGAGCTGTCGCGATCGGGCGCCCTGTGCGGTGGACTTGAGGCGCGATCCCGACGGCTTGGTGTGGGAGGCGTATTGTCCGAACTCCGGGGCGCTCATCGCGCTCGTCACTCTCGCCGAGGCGAGTCGCTGAGGGCGGTTCGGGCCGGGGGTTGGACGGAGGAAACGGACCTTGTCGGACCGCGAGGCTGCGGCGAGGGCGACGCGTCGGCGATCGCCGCTTGCCTTTCGCCGCGCGCTCCTGTATCCCCCGCGCATTCCACAGGCGGATCTTCGCGCGCCCTGCTTGAAGGGTTCGCTCCGGTGGCGAGGGCCTCCTCGCCTCATCGATCCGCCGAGGCTCAACCGGACAGGAAACTTCTCATGGCACTGCCTGAATTCACCATGCGCCAGCTCCTCGAGTCGGGCGCGCATTTCGGCCACCAGTCGCATCGCTGGAACCCCAAGATGGCGCCCTATATCTACGGCGTCCGCAATTCCGTCCACATCATCGATCTCGCGCAGACCGTGCCGTTGCTGCACCAGGCGTTGAAGACCGTCTCCGACACCGTCGCCAAGGGCGGCCGCGTGTTGTTCGTCGGCACCAAGCGCCAGGCGGCGGCCGAGATCGCCGAGGCCGCCAAGCGCTCGGCGCAATATTTCGTCAATTCCCGCTGGCTCGGCGGCACGCTGACCAACTGGAAGACCATTTCGGCCTCGATTTCGCGGCTGCGCAAGCTCGACGAGATGCTCGGCGAAGGCGCCAAGGGCCTCACCAAGAAGGAGCGCCTGATGCTTTCGCGCGAGCGCGAGAAGCTGGAAAAGGCGCTCGGCGGCATCAAGGACATGGGCGGCACGCCCGACCTCGTGTTCGTTGTCGACACCAACAAGGAGGCGCTGGCGATCAAGGAGGCCAATCGGCTCAAGATCCCGGTCATCGCCATCCTCGACACCAATTCCGATCCGAACGGCGTGGCGCTGCCCATTCCCGGCAACGACGACGCCAGCCGCGCCATCCAGCTCTATTGCGACCTCGTCGCGCGCGCGGCGATCGACGGCATTTCGCGCAGCCAGGGCGCGGCCGGCGTCGACCTCGGCGCAGCCGAGGCGCCGATCGCCGAGCCGCTGCCCGAACCCGGCGAGCCCGAGGCTGCCGCGACCGAGCGTTTCGAGCTGCTGACCGCCCCGCGCGGCGCCCCCGACGATCTGGCCAAGCTCGCCGGCGTCGGCCCCCAGATCGTCAAGAAACTCAACGAGCACGGCGTGTTCCATTATTGGCAGATCGCCGCGATGACCAAGGACGAGGCCGACAAGCTCGACGCCGATCTCAAGTTCAGCGGCCGCGTCGCCAGGGATCACTGGGTCGACCAGGCGCGCTCGCTCATCGCCGCGGCGTGATTTCCCCCTCTCCCGCTCGCGGGAGAAGGGAGCGCGTCGGGCGCAGTTCCGCCACTCGGTTCGATTCAATTCTGGGGACACCGCCATGGCCACAATCACCGCCGCGCTGGTCAAAGACCTGCGGGAGAAAACCGGCGCCGGCATGATGGACTGCAAGAACGCGCTCGGCGCGACCGCCGGCGACATCGAAGCGGCGATCGACTGGCTGCGCAAGAAGGGCTTGGCCAAGGCGGCCAAGAAGAGCGGCCGCGTCGCCGCGGAAGGGCTGGTCGGCGTCGCGGTCGAAGCCAATTTCGGCGTCGTCGTCGAAGTGAATTCGGAAACCGATTTCGTCGCCCGCAACGACGACTTCCAGGCGCTGGCGCGCTCCGTCCTCGCCGTCGCGCTCGACAACGGCGCGGGCGTCGACGCGGAGGCGGTCAAGGCCACCCATTACCCCGGCGGCGGCACGGTCGCCGACGCCATCGCCAACGCCATCGCCACCATCGGCGAGAACATCACGCTGCGCCGCGCGCAAGGGCTGCATGTCGCGCACGGCGCCATCGGCCATTACGTGCACGGCCAGATCGCCGACGGGCTCGGCCGCATCGGCGTCCTCGTCGCGCTCCAATCGAGCGGCGCCCACGACGCTTTGGCCGCGTTCGGCCGTCGGCTGGCGATGCACGTCGCCGCCTCCAGCCCGATCGCGCTCGACCCGCAGGGGATCGATCCGGCGACCATCGCGCGCGAAAGATCGGTGCTGGTCGAAAAGAACGCCGGCAAGCCGCCCCATGTATTGGAAAAAATCGTCGAGTCGGGCTTGAAGACCTATTACAAAGAGGTCTGCCTGCTCGATCAGCCGTTCGTCCACGACCCCGCCAAGTCGGTCGCCCAGGCGATCAAGGAAGCGGAGCATAAGGTCGGCGCGCCGATCGCGATTCTGGGTTTCGTTCGCTTCGCGCTCGGCGAAGGCGTCGAAAAACCGGCCGAACCGAGTTAAGCTGGCCAATCATCCGGGCGGCCTGCATGGCCGCCCTTTTCGCATCGGCCCGTCATTGCGATGAGGAGATGAGCCTTGAGCGACAGCGCGCCCGCAAAACCGATGTTCGACCGCGTCGTCGTCAAGCTGTCGGGCGAAGCGTTGACGGGGCCCGATCCCTTCGGCCTCAACGCGCCGACGCTCCAGCGCATCGCCGCCGACCTGAAGGCGGCGGCAGACCTCGGCGTGCAGGTCGCGGTGGTGGTCGGCGGCGGCAATTTCTTTCGCGGCCTGCTCGGCGCCGACAAGGGCATCGAGCGCGCGCGCGCCGATTCGATCGGCATGCTCGCCACCGTGATGAACGCGCTGGCGATGGAGGGCGCGCTGGAGCGGATCGGCCAGAGCGCGCGCGTCCTCTCCGCGGTGGCGATGCCCTCGCAGTGCCAACCCTATTCGCGTCAGGCGGCGCTCGCCCATCTCGTCAAGCGTCGCGTCATCCTGCTCGCCGGCGGCACCGGCAACCCGTTCTTCACCACCGACACCGGCGCCGCGCTGCGCGCGGCCGAACTCTCCTGCGACGCGGTGATGAAGGCGACGCAGGTCGACGGCGTCTACTCCGCCGATCCCAAGAAAGACCCGAACGCGACGCGCTTCGAGCGCCTCACCCACGACGAAGCGATCGCGCGCAATCTTCAGATCATGGACACCGCCGCCTTCGCCTTGGCGCGCGACAATGGCATCCCGATCGTGGTGTTCTCGATCAACGAACCCGGCGCGATCCGCGCCGCGCTGCTCGGCCGGGGCCGCGCCACCTACATCATGCCGTGATCGCGGACATTCCGGCGCCGATCCCGAGCCCCCCGGGCGAATGTCCGGGCGCGTTGGCGGACGCGGGCGGCGCCCGGAAATTCGCCTCGCGACATCGCTTGGATTGCGCCGCAAATGTCGTGGGGTTAAGCGTGAACGCCGGCGGGGGCGAAGGCGTCGGGGGGGATGCGCAAGTGGAGGCGACGACGGCGCGACATGGGAAATTCCGGACCGTCGTTCAAGTGACGAGCGGCAATTTCCTGGAGATGTTCGACTTCTTCCTGTTCGGCATCTACGCCAGCTATATCGCCAAGGCTTTCTTCCCCAACGCCAGCGAATTCGTTTCGCTGATGTGGACCTTCTTGAGTTTCGCCGCCGGCTTCGCGATGCGGCCGATCGGCGCGCTGGTTCTGGGCCCCTACATCGACCGGATCGGCCGCCGCAAGGGCCTGATCGTCACCCTTGCGATCATGGCGTGCGGCGTCGTGCTGATCGCCTTCACGCCGGGCTATGCTGCGATCGGGCTCGCGGCGCCGCTGCTGGTGGTGGCGGGCAGGCTGTTGCAGGGCTTTTCCGCCGGCGTCGAACTCGGCGGCGTTTCGGTCTACCTCTCGGAAATGGCGACGCCGGGCCGCAAGGGGTTTTACGTCGCCTGGCAATCGGCGAGCCAGCAGGTCGCGATCATCTTCGCCGCGCTGATCGGCTTCGCCATCGACAAGTCGCTCGCGCCGGCGGAGGTGGCGGCTTGGGGATGGCGCATTCCCTTCGTCATCGGCTGCCTGATCGTGCCGCTGCTGTTCGTGCTGCGCCGCTCGTTGCAGGAAACGGAGGAATTCCTCGCTCGCGCCCATCACCCCGACTTCGACGAGATCGCCCGCACGCTGGCGATCAATTGGACCGTGGTGCTCGGCGGGGTCGCCATGGTCGTGATGACGACGGTGTCGTTCTATCTCATCACCGTCTACACGCCCTCCTTCGGCAATAAAGTCTTGCATCTCGCCGAGACCGACAGCCTTCTGGTCACGATCGCCGTCGGCGCCTCGAATTTCATCTGGTTGCCGATTTCCGGCGCGCTTTCCGACCGGATCGGCCGCCGGCCGATCCTCATCGCGACTACCGTTCTGGCGCTCGTCACCGCCTATCCCTCGCTTTCCTGGCTGGTCAGCGACCCGAGCCTCGGCAGGATGGTGTTGGTCGAGCTTTGGCTGTCGCTGCTCTACGCCTGGTACAACGGCGCGATGGTGGTCGCGCTGACCGAAGTCGTCCCCGCGAGCGTGCGCACCTCCGGCTTCTCGCTGGCCTACAGCCTCGCCACCACGCTCGGCGGCTCGTCGCTGGCGATCTCGACCTGGCTGATCCAGGAAACCGGCGACAAGGCCTCGCCGGGATGGTGGATGAGCTTCGCCGCGCTCATCGGCCTCGCCGCCGCGCTCGCCGTTTACTCCGGCAAGGGGCGAACCGCCGCGGCGACGAGCCGGGCCTAAGGGCGCGGCGGCCGCGACCCGACGCCCTATTGCGCGGCAAGCGAAACCGCGCTCAATTGGGGAGGGACGCGCGCGGAAAGGGCCGAGCGTCAAGGGGAGGCGAACATGGCGACGACGAACATCGAACAGCGCACGGCGACGCGAATCGTTTGGCGATTCATACCCTTTCTCATTGTCTGCTATTTCGTCGCCTATCTCGACCGCGTCAACGTCGGCTTCGCCAAGCTGACGATGGACGCGGACATCGGCATCACCGATACGATGTTCGGCTTCGGCGCCGGCGTATTCTTCCTCGCCTATTTCGTGTTCGAAGTTCCTTCCAATCTGTTGCTCGATCGGTTCGGCGCGCGGCGCTGGATCGCGCGCATCATGTTCTCCTGGGGCCTCATTTCCGGCGCGATGGCGTTCCTGCCGGAGATCGCCAAGGCGACGGGGCTCAGCGGCGAATACACCTTCTACGCCTTACGAATCCTGCTCGGTTTCGCCGAAGCCGGGTTCTTTCCCGGCATCATCTTCTTTCTCACGCTATGGTTCCCCTCGAGCTATCGCGCGCGCATCGTCGGCTATTTCATGGCGGCGATCCCGCTGTCCTCGGCGCTGGGCTCGCCGGTTTCGGCGGCGCTGCTCGGGCTCGACGGCTTCGGCGGGCTCGCGGGATGGAAATGGCTGTTCGTCGTGGAAGCGGTCCCCTCGCTCATCCTCGCCGTCGTCACCTATTTCTATCTGACCGATCGGCCGGCGGACGCGACCTGGCTCGACGACGAGCAACGTTCCTGGCTCACCCAGCGGCTCGCCTCCGAGGACAAGGCCCGCGCGGCCGTCTCTCCCGCCAGCGTGCTCAAGAGCCTCTACGACGGCCGCGTGCTGGCGCTGTCGCTGGTCTATTTCGGCGTCGTCGCGTGCCTTTACGGCGTCGGCTTCTGGTTGCCGACGATCGTCAAGGGCTTCGGCGTTTCGATTGCGATGACCGGCTGGATCGCCGCGATCCCCTATATCGTCGGCTTTTTCGGCATGATCTGGTGGGGCATGCGGTCGGACGCGCGGATGGAGCGCACCGGCCATCTCGCCATTGCGTTCGCGCTCGCGGCGATCGGCATCGGCGCTTCCGCCTTCATCGGCGATCCCTTGCTCAAGATGATCGCGCTGACCATCGGCGCCTTCGGCGTCTTTGCGGTGTTTCCGATTTTCTGGACCTTGCCGACGGCGATCCTTTCGGGCGCCACGGCGGCGGCGGGAATCGCCGCGATCAATTCGCTCGGCAATCTCGCCGGCTATTTCGGCCCCTTCGCCATCGGCTGGATCAAGGACGCCACCGGCAACTTCGCCTGGGGCCTGACGGCCATCGCGGCCTGCGCCGCGATCGCGATGGTCATCGTCCTGGCGCTCGGCCACGACCCGGCGCTGGAGCGGGCGCCCGACGAAGCGCCCGCTCCTTGACGGCCGCGCGAGGCCGCTTGCGGAAGGTTGACGGCGCGGCGAAGGCCGACATAAGGCTTCGATCCTCGACGGAGGCCTCGATGCCGATCCCCCTCGCCCATGCCGGCGCCGCCGATCAGAGCGCCTACTGGAACGGCCCCGGCGGCCGGCGCTGGACCGACCGCGACGAGACGCCGGACGCCGTTTTCGCGCCGATCGCCGAAATGCTCTACGCGCGCGCCCGCGTCGCGACCGGCGAGCGCGTCGTCGACGTCGGCTGCGGATGCGGCGCGACGACTCTCGAAATCGCGGCGCGCGTCGGCGCCGCGGGCCGCGCGATCGGCCTCGACGTTTCCGCGCCGATGATCGCGCGGGCGCGCGAGCGGGCGGGCGCTGCGAGCGCCGTCGAATTCGTGCTCGCCGACGCTGCGACGCACCGCTTCGCGCCGGGGTGGGCGAACCTCATGTTCTCGCGCTTCGGCGTGATGTTCTTCGCCGATCCGGTCCTTTCCTTCGCCAACCTGCGCAAGGGCCTGGCGCGCGGCGGACGGACGGCGTTCGCCTGCTGGCGCGAGGCCAAGCGCAATCCCTGGCAGATGATTCCTTTGAAGGCGGCGTGCAAGCATGTTCCGCGCCTGCCCGAACTCGGCCCCGAGGACCCCGGCCCGTTTTCCTTCGCCGACGAACGGCGCGTGCGGCGGATTCTCAGCTCCGCCGGCTTCGAGAAAATCGCGCTGACGCCGGTCGACCTCGAACTCGACATCGCCGCTGGAGGCGGCCTCGAAGCGGCGGTCGCCGCGTCGCAGCAAATCGGCGCCGCAGCCCGCGCGCTCGAAGGCCAACCCGACGATCTCCGCGCCGCGGCGGCGGAAGAAATCCGCGCCGCCCTGGCGCCGCATCGGCGCGGTCAGAGCCTGCCGCTCGCCGCCGCGATCTGGATCGTCGAGGCGGTCAACCCCTGACGACGGGCGGCGGTTCAGCCCTGCGCTGCGTATGGTTTTACGACGGCGTCGGCATGATGTATCGTGCCTTTATGACCGCCGAAAGCAACGCCGTGGATGAAGCGCGCCACATGTGCGTGGACATCGTGCGCCGCCATCTGCCCGACCCTGCGTACAAACTGTTCCTGTTCGGTTCGCGCGCGCGCGGAACCGCGCACGAGCGATCCGACATCGATATCGGGATCGAGGGGCCCGTCGCCGTGCCCTATGAGATTCTCGCGTCGATCATCGATGAAATCGAAGAATCGCCGACGCTCTATTCCGTCGACGTCGTCGACCTCAAGCGCGCGCCCGAACAGTTTCGCGCCGTCGCGTTGGAGCGCGCGACGGAAATCGCATGACGAAGCTCCCCTCGCTCAGGAAAGACCTCGCATCCGCGATCATGCGCCTGGAAGAAGCGCTGGCGCTGCCGAAGGATTTTATCGTTCGGGATTCGGCCATTCAACGATTCGAGATCGCTTTCGAGCTGTGCTGGAAGACGCTCAAGGCCTTTCTCGAAGAGGAGCACAACGCCGTCTGCACCTCGCCGCGCACGTGTTTCAAGGCGGCGTTCAAGAACGGGCTGATCGGCGACGACCCGTTTTGGATCGACATGACGAAATTGCGCAACTACACCGTTCACACCTACAACGAGAGCCTCGCCGAATACGTCTACGCCCGACTTCCAGCCTGCGTGGCGAGGTTTCGCGAAGCGCTGGCGGCGACGGCGTAGATGGGGAGGGAAGGCGGTTTGCCGGGGCGATGACGGCTTACGACGATCGCCTCGGTTCCGTACCGCGTAGTCTGGTTACGGGACACGTCATCGTTCGTATTTTAGGATTGAGTAAAGTGTCGCGGTAATCGCCCGGTAATCGCCGCTCGACCACCAGCTCCTCCGAAACCGCCGCGCCGTTTGCTGCCCCTGACACTCGGCAATTCCACAGGCGAACGTTTACAATCCAAGCCTCACGATCAGAACTCGACGCCGCCCTTGCGCCGACGCCCGTCGACAATGTGAACGAACCGTACTTCGGCGGAATCACGCTCGAAGAATATCCAGTTCACCTCGTGCACGACGCCATAAAGCGTCGTGTCATAGCCATGGCTCTGTCTGCCGATGCGCGGCTGGCTCGCTAGGAGTTCGCAGAAGCGATCCAGATCGTCGATGAGAGCGTCGGCGCGCGAGGCGCCGAATTTCCCCTCGATATATCTGGCGATCGCGTCGGCGTCGTCGACGAGGCTTGCCGCGAAGACGATCCGCATCCGCTCGGCGCTTTCAGCTCCGCCGAGCCTTGGCGCGCCGGTTCAACTCTGTCGCGAGGGCGTCCTTGCCTTCGACAATGCGCCCTTCGCGCAAATCCGCCCGGCCGCGTTCAATCGCCGCCCTTCCTTCCGGGCTGCGGACATAGGCGGCCATGACCGTTACGTCGTCGGTCAGGGCGACGGGCGTTGCGGCGGGTTTTTTGCCGGCGGCAGACATAGGAGGAAACATATCGCTGAATTTCAGACTACGCACCTGCGCATTGCGGGCCTTCCCTTAAAGAAATTCTTGCGACGGAACCTGCGGCGACCCCGCCACGCCTATCGATCCATCGTAACGCCGCGTCGCCAACTTATCGACGCCGAACGACCCCAATCTCGCCCCGCAAGCCGTCAGACTTCGTCGCCGGCATCGAGCGGGTCGCGGTAGGAGACCCTTTCCGTCGTCCCGTCTTCGATCGCGCCGCGGTAGACGGCCTCGGCGAAGCGCCGATCCTGGATCGCTTCGGCAGGCGACTTGCGCATCAGATGCGGCGCCGACTCGATCGCCCGCTCGAGCGCATCGCGATCAACGGGCAAGGCGACGCCGGCCGTCATGATAAAAGGTTCGGGCGCGTAATAGCGGGTCGCGAACGCCGTTCCATCGGGCAGCGACATTTCCAGACCCTCGTCGACCAGCCACAGCTCGATGTCGCGGAACAGGTCGGCGACGATCAGCCCGGCGGATGGGTGTCGGCGCTGCGCCAACAAGACCGCGAAGCGCGCGTTGCGCATCGCCTCGAGCATGACCGCCTCGTCGGACCCCGGCGTCAATCGCACAGAATTGGCGTAGCGGTCGATCGCCCGAGAGCGACCCGCCGGCGCGGTGTAGATGGCGAGATCGAAGGCCAGCGCCATTTCGTCCATGTTGTCGAGAACGAAGGTCTTGCCCCGCGCCAGGCCTAAGCGGCGACCGTGCTGCAGAATCGCGCCTTCAGCCAGAAAAGGCAAAGCGTTGTCATGATGCCGCTTGCCGATTTCGCGCAGGCGGCGATATCGCGCGAGCGCGTCGCTGCGGCTCGGCGACGGCGTTTGCGGGTCGAAGACGATCTCTTGGCGGAGCGCGGCGGCGGCGATCATGATCAGCTCGAAATTCGCATGGGGGGCGGCCGCCGCGCGACAGCGGCGCAGGCGCTGTCCACCTGTTCGTTCTCTATGCTGATTCGGGGAATGACCGGAAGCGGGAGTTGCCGAAATTCACCGTGTTGCGCTTTATGCCGCCGGCCGCGCGATTCCCATGACGAGATCGGCGAGCCGCACGGCGGCGTCCGGAACGCCCGCCGCCTTGGCCGCGCGCGCGGCGGCCGAAAGGCTCGCGGGATCGGCGAGCGCGGCGCGCAGCAGCTCGGCGAGCCGCTCCGGCGTGAATTCGCCCTGCGGCACGACCGTCGCGGCGCCGCCGGCGGCGAGCGCGGCGGCGTTGGCGGCCTGGTCCTGGTCGAGCGCGTGCGGAAACGGAACCAGGATCGACGGCCGGCCGATGACCGCGAGTTCGCTCACCGTCGAGGCGCCGGCGCGAGCGACGACGAGATGCGAAGCCGCGATGCGCTGGGGAAGGTCGGCGAAGAACTCGGCGAGTTCGACGGGAAAGCCCATCTCGGCGCACGCCGCGGCGACGCGGCTCTTGTCTTCGCCGCGCGCCTGCATGGTCAGCCGGACGCGCGCGCGCTCTTGTGCCGTGAGCAGCGCCAGCGCGGCCGGCGCGACGTCGGCCATCACCCGCGCGCCCTGCGAACCGCCGGTGATCAGCACGCGTAGCCGCCCGCCGTCGAAATCGGGGTAAGGCGTCGCGGCGGCGGCGAGCACGATGGCGCGCACGGGATTGCCGGTGTAACGCGCCTTGGCGCCGAGCGCGGCGTCGACGCCCTGCAGTTCGGGAAAGCCGGCGGCGATCAGCGACGCGCGCGCGGCGAGGAACCTGTTGGCGCGGCCCATCACCGCGTTCTGCTCGTGCAGCACGCTCGGCGCGCCGATGAGCCAGGCCGCGGTCAACGGCGGCACGGTCGGATAGCCGCCGAAGCCGACGACGGCGCGGGGACGCAACCGGCTGAGCAACAGCAGCGCCGCGGCGAAGCCGGCGCCGAGCACGATCGCCGCGCGCGCCTTGCTCAGCGCCCCGGCGCCGGTCGTGGTCGCCGAGGGAAGGGCGTGGATGGCGCGGGCGGGAAAATCCCCGCCGTACTTGAGCCCGCGATCGTCGGTGGCGAGCTCCACCGCCGCGCCGCGGCGCGCGAGCGCCGCCGCCAGCGCGGCGGCGGGAAAGAGGTGTCCGCCGGTGCCGCCGGCCGCCAGCAGAATGCAGCGCGCTTCGCTCACGTCGCGCTCGACGGCTTCGCGCCGAGTTCGACGTGCGGGCGCTTGCGCGTCAGCGCGATGAGAAAGCCCATGCCGAGGGCCAGCGCGAGCAGCGACGATCCGCCGTAAGAGACGAACGGCAGCGTCATCCCCTTGGCGGGAACGGCGCGCAGGTTGACGGCCATGTTGATCCAGCTCTGCACGCCGAACATCAGCGTCAGCCCCGCTGCGGCGAAACGGCAGAACGGATCCTGGTTGCGCAACGCGAGCCACAGGCCGCGGATGACGATGAAGCCGAAGAAGGCGATCAGCGCCAGGCAGGCGATCATGCCGAACTCCTCGCCGGTGACGGCGAACACGAAGTCGGTGTGGGCGTCGGGGAGAATGCGCTTGTAGACGCCTTCGCCCGGCCCGCGCCCGAACCACCCCCCCGACAGAATGCTTTGCAGCGCGGTGTCGACTTGGAACGTGTCGACCATGCCGCGCGTCGAATCGGGATCGATGAAGCGCAGCACGCGCTCGTGCACGTGCGCCGACAGCTTGAACGCCGCCAGCCCGCCGGCGACGCCCAGGCCGCCGAGCCCCAAGACCCAGAACCAATGCACGCCGGCCATGAAGAACAGCGCCGCCCAGACCACGGAAATCAGCATGGTCTGACCGAAATCCGGCTCCAGGATCAGCGGGACGATCGTCAACGGCAACAACAGGAACGCGAACGCCCTGGCCGCCACCGCCGGCGACCCTAGGCGGCCGCCTTCGGCGAAAGCCCAGGCGCAAAGCACGACGAACGCCGGTTTGATGAATTCCGACGGTTGCACGCCCGCGATCCAGCGGCGCGACCCCTTCACCTCGACGCCGAGCGCGAGCGCGAGAACGATCAGCGCCATGCTGACGACGAAGGCGATCAGCGCCGCGCGGCGCACGCGGCGTGGCGAAAGAAAGGATGTCGCGATCATCAGCGCGGCGGCGGGCGCGACGAACGCCGCCTGCCGGTTGACGAAATGAAAAGTCGTCAGATCGAGCCGTTCCGCGACCGCCGGGCTGGCGGCGAGCGCCATCACTACGCCGACCACCATCAAGGCGCCGAACGAGCCGAGCAGCCAAAGATCGACGGTGCGAAACCAATCGGCGAGGGGGCCGCGCTCCGCTCTGGAAATCATGATCGGCTCCCCTCCGGGGCAGGCGCCCGCTCGGCCGCGCGCGAGGCCGCGATCAGGGCGGCGACGAGGTCGCGGAAGCGATCGCCGCGCGCCTCGAAGTTGGTGAACTGGTCGTAGGAGGCGCAGGCCGGCGAAAGAAGAACCACCGGCTCGGCCGCCGCGCTTCGCGCCGCGTCGCGCGCCGCGGCGGAAAGCGCGTTCTCCAGCGCGCCGCATCGCTCGAAGGCTGCTTCGGCGCCGAGCGTGCGCGCGAACTCCTCGCTCGCCGCGCCGATCAGATAGGCCTTGGCGACGCGCGGGAACAATCGGCGCAGCGGCTCGATCCCGCCTTCCTTGGGCTTGCCGCCGACGATCCAATGGATGTCGCTGAACGACAGCAGCGCCTTCTCGGCGGCGTCGGCGTTGGTGGCCTTGGAATCGTTGACGAACAGAACCCGGCCGAGCCGCCCAACCGTCTCCATGCGATGGGCGAGGCCGGCGAACGTCGCCAGCCCCGGCGCGATTTCCTCGGCGCCGAGCCCCAGGGCCCGCGCCGCGGCGAAAGCGAAGGCGGCGTTCTGCGCGTTATGCGCGCCGCGCAGCGCCGGCGCGAGTCGCAGATCGGCGAGCCTCGTGCCTTCGCCGGCCATCAGGAAGGGCGCCTCGAACCAGAGATCGGCCAACGGCGACGGCGCGACGGAAATGGCGATTACGCGAGGCGCGCCGCTCTTCGCTTCGCTCGCGCGCAAGCGCTCGGCGATCGCGCGGCACGGCGCGTCGTCGAGGCCGATCAGCGCCGTCTCGGCGCGCGCGACCAAGCGCTCCTTGATCGCGGCGTAGTTTTCCGGCGTCCCGTGCCGATCGAGATGGTCGGGCGTGATGTTGATCAAAGCGCCGACGCTCGGCGCCAGCGAGGGCGCAAGATCGATCTGGAACGAGGAGCATTCGACGACGTGAACGCGCGCGTCGTCGGGGGGCGGCAGATCGAGGATCGGCACCCCGATGTTGCCGCCCATCGCCGCGTCGCGGCCGGCCTCGCTGAGGATATGCGCGATCAGCGCCGTCGTCGTCGACTTGCCGTTGGTGCCGGTTATCGCGACGAGGGGCGCGCGCGGCGCCCGCGCGGCGCGCTCGCGGGCGAACAGTTCGACGTCGCCGACGATTTCGACGCCGGCCGCCCGCGCTCGCTCCACCGTCCAATGCGGCTTGGGATGGGTCAGCGGCACGCCCGGCGCCAGCGCCAGCGCCGCAAAATCCCGCCAGTCGGCAGCGGTCAGATCCACCGGCGCGAAGCCCGCGGCGAGCGCGCGCGCGCGCGCGCCTTCGTCGTCGTCCCACGCGGCGACTTTCGCGCCGCCGGCCTGAAGCGCGCGCAGGCTCGACAGGCCCGAGCCGCCGAGCCCGAACAGCGCGACCTTGCGTCCGCGAAGGGTTTCGACGGGGGTCATCGTCACCTCAGCTTCAAGGTCGCCAGGCCGATCATCGCCAGCACGAAGGCGATGATCCAGAAGCGCATGACGATCTGCGGCTCGGACCAGCCGAGATGCTCGAAATGATGATGGATGGGCGCCATGCGAAAGACGCGCCTGCCAGTCAGCTTGAACGAGGCGACCTGCACGACCACCGACAGCGCCTCCATCACGAACAGACCGCCGACGACGGCGAGCACGAATTCGTGCTTGATCGAGACGGCGATCGCGCCCAGCAACCCGCCGAGGGCGAGCGAACCCGTGTCGCCCATGAAGATTTGCGCCGGCGGCGCATTAAACCAGAGAAAGCCGACGCCGGCGCCGATCAGCGCTCCGCAGACGACCATCAGATCGCCGGCATAAGGGACGTGATTGATCAGCAGGTATCGCGAGTACAACAAATTGCCGGCGAAATAGGCGATCACCCCCAGGGTCGCCGTGGCGATCATCACCGGCACGATCGCCAGCCCGTCGAGCCCGTCGGTCAAATTGACCGCGTTGCCGAACGCGACGATGACGAACGGGCCGAACAGCAAGAACCCCCAGCCGAGATCGACGACATAGCCGTTGTAGAACGGCAGCGCGAGCGAAGTCGCGCCGACCGCGCCGGTGCGCATCATCGCGTAGCAGGCGACGAGCGCGATGACGAATTCGCCGGCGAGCCGCGAGCGGCCGGAAAAACCGAGGTGCGATTGCTTCGTCACCTTGAGATAATCGTCGTAGAAGCCGATGCCGGCGAAGCCGGCGGTGACGAACAGCACGATCCAGACGTAGGGGCTCTCCAGATTCGCCCACAGCAGCGATGAAACGAAAAGGCCGAACAGGATCATCAGCCCGCCCATCGTCGGCGTGCCCTTTTTCGTCAGCACATGCGAGGCGGGCCCGTCGAGGCGGATCGGCTGGCCCTTGCCCTGTTTGAGGCGCAACGCCGAAATGATCATCGGGCCGAAATAGAACACCAGCAGCAGCCCGGTCGTCGCCGCGCCGAGGGTGCGAAACGTCAAGTAGCGGAACAGATTGAACAGGCCCGTCAAATGCGAAAGATCGGCCAGCCAAGTCAGCATTTTGCGTTTCCTACTGCCGCGCCTCGGCGGATGAAAAATACTCGCGAAGCCCAGCGACGACCGGCTCCATTCGACTGCCGTTCGAACCCTTGACCATCACGACGTCGCCCCTGCGCAGCGCGTTCGCCAACGGGCGCAAGATGTCGCCCGAGCGCTCGGCCCAGGCCGCGCGCATCGGCTCGGGCGCCGCGTCGAACAGCGCGCGCGTCAACGGCCCCGCCCCAAATAGCAGATCGACGCGGTTGTCGCTGAGAATCTCGGCCAGCGCCGCGTGCATTTCGGCGCCGCCTGGCCCCAGCTCCAGCATATCGCCGATGACGGCGATGCGGCGCCCTCCAGCGCCCGGCCGCGCCGCGCCGAGCAGCGCCAGCGCCGCGCGCATCGAGGCCGGATTGGCGTTGTAGCTCTCGTCGATGACGGTGAAGGGTCCGCTCGGGCTTTGCAGCGTGAAGCGTTCGCCGCGCCCCGTTTGCGGCGCGAATCCGGCGAGCGCCGCCGCGGCCCGGCCAAGGTCCGCCCCCAGCGCGTCGACGGCGAGCAGGACGCCGAGCGCGTTTCGCGCCATGTGAACGCCCGGCGCGCCAAGCGTGAAGTCGAGTTCGCGCCCGAGCACGCGCGCGCGCACGCGCGTTTTGCCGTCTTGCTCGGCCGCCTCGATGAGGCGCGCGTCGCCCTGCGCGCCGGCGCCGAAGCTCAAGACCCGCGCGCCGCGCGCGCGCGCCGCCCGCTCCAGCCGAGAAAATTGCGGCGCGTCGCGATCGAGGATCGCCGCGCCGTTCGGTTCGAGGCCGGAGAAGATTTCCGCTTTGGCGTCGGCGATGGCCTCGATCGAGCCGAGATGTTCGATGTGAACCGGCGCGATCGTGGTGACCAGCGCGACGTGCGGACGCGCCATCGCGACGAGCGGCGTGATTTCGCCGGCGTGGTTCATGCCGATCTCGACGACGGCGAACGCGGCGTCGGCGGGCAGGCGCGCAAGCGTCAGCGGCACGCCCCAATGATTGTTGTAGGACGCCGCCGAGGCATGAGTCGGCCCGGCCTCGGCCAGCGCGACGCGCAGCATTTCCTTGGCGCTGGTCTTGCCGACCGACCCGGTCACCGCGACGACGCGGGCGGGAGAGCGCGCGCGCGCCGCTCTCCCGAGCCGCTCCAGCGCGCGCAACGTGTCGTCGACGGCGAAGGTCGCCTCGTGGGGGGCGAGGTCAGGCCGGCGCGCCTTGGCGATCACCGCCGCCGCGGCGCCCGCCTCGAAGGCGCGCGCGACATGGTCGTGGCCGTCGTGGACTTCGCCCTCGATGGCGAAAAACAAGTCGCCGGGCTGAAGCGTCCGGGTGTCGATCGAAACGCCCTCGACGCGCGCGCCAAGCCGCGCGCTCGACGGACCCAGCGTCGCGGCCAATTCGGCCTCGCTCCACAACGGCCCGCTCATGGCGCCTCCCGCAGCGCCGCCCGCGCCGTCTCGGCGTCGGAAAACGGCAGCGTCCGATCGCCGACGATTTGCCCGGTTTCGTGACCCTTGCCGGCGATCACCAGCGCGTCGCCGGCCCGAAGCGTCGCGATCGCGGCGCGGATCGCCTCGCCGCGGTCGGCGATCTCGCGCGCGCCGGGCGCCGCGGCCAGGATCGCGGCGCGGATCGCCGCCGGATCTTCCGATCGCGGATTGTCGTCGGTGACGATCGCCGCGTCGGCGCCGTGCGCCGCGATGGCGCCCATCATCGGCCGCTTGCCGGCGTCGCGGTCGCCCCCGCATCCGAACACCACGACGAGCCGGCCGCGCACGAACGGGCGCAACGCGGCGAGGGTCTTTTCCAGCGCGTCGGGCTTATGCGCGTAGTCGACGAAGATCGGCGCGCCGCGCCTCTCCCCTACCCGCTCGAGCCGGCCCGGCGCGCCCTCCAGCGTCTCCAGCGCAGCGCAGACCGCGCCGGGCTCGCCGCCCGTCGCGACGCAGAGCCCGGCCGCGACAAGCGCGTTGGAAACCTGGAAATCGCCCGGCAGCGGCAGCCGCGCCCGCCAGACGCGCCCGGCGCATTCGACGGCGATGCGCGTCGCGAAGCCCTCGCGGCCGGCGGAAATCAGCCGCAGATCGGCGCCCCGCGCCCCCACCGTGAACAATCGCAAGCCGCGCTCCAGCGCGACGGCGCCGGCGCGCGCCGCCACGTCGCTGTCGGCATCGACGACGGCGGGCGCGCCTTCGTGCAGCAGCGCGCGAAACAGGCGCAGCTTGGCGGCGAGATAGTCCTCCGTCGTCGCGTGGTAGTCCATGTGATCGCGGCTCAGATTGGTGAAGGCGCCGGCGGCGAGGCGGACGCCGTCGAGGCGCTTCTGGTCGAGGCCGTGCGACGAGGCTTCCAGCGCGAGGCGCGCGACGCCGGCGCGCGCGAGGCGATCGAGGGTTTGGTGCAACGCGATCGGATCCGGCGTCGTCAGCGAGCCGTAGACCGTGAGGGGCCGCGAGACGACGCCGAGCGTGCCGAGCGAGGCCGCCTCAAAGCCCATCGAGGCCCAAATCTGCCGCACGAAGGCGGCGACGGAAGTCTTGCCGCTGGTGCCGGTGATTCCGACCACGAGTTCGGGCTGGCCGGGATAGAAGCGCGCCGCGGCGAGCGCGAGCGCGGCGCGCGCGTCAGCGACGCGCACGAACGCCGGCGCGGCTAAATCGGGGGCGCGCTCGGCGACGATGACGCCGGCGCCTTTTGCGACAGCCTCGGCGGCGTAGGCGAGGCCGTCGCCCTTGACGCCGGGGATCGCGAAGAACGCGTCGCCCGGCTTGACCTTGCGGCTGTCGGCGCAAAGCCCGCCGATCTGGCGCGACCCCAGCGCGGCGTCGGCCCCGCTCAGATCGAGGATTTCGCTGAGGCGCGTCACTCTCTGCCCGTCCTGTCCGCGTCGTAACCATAGCCGAGGCGCGCCAGCAGCGGAAACGGCTGATCCGGGAACCGGCTCGCCGGCGGCACGCCCTCGAGCGGCTCGACCCGCTCGATCAATCGACCGACGGTGCGGCCGGCGTTGTGCGCGGCGGTGTGAAAGCCGCCGTCCTCGGGCAACGCCTGCGGCTCATCGTACATCGCCAGATAGAGATACTTCGGTTTGTCGGCGGGCGTGATGGCCATGAAGGTGGTGAGCACCTTGTCGTGGGAATAGCGGCCGTGGACGATCTTGTCCGCCGTGCCGGTCTTGCCGCCGACGTAGTAGCCGAGAACGTTGGCGAATCCGGCCGAACCGTGGGTCGCATTGGCGCGCATGAGGTAGCGCATCGATTCGGAGGTCTGCGGGCTGACGACGCGATGGGCGATCGCCGCCGCCTGGGCCTCGCTGCGCACCAGAAAGGTCGGCGTGATCAGCTCGCCGCCGTTGACCAGCGCGGCCACCGCCATCAACGCCTGGATCGGCGCGACGTTGATGCCCTGGCCGAAGGCGATGGTCATGGTGTTCAATTCGCCCCACCGCTTGGGCACGAGCGGCTCCGCGCTTTCCGGCAGTTCGGTGCGCAGACGATCGAGCTGTCCCATCTTCTTCAGGAACGCCTGATGCCCTTCGACGCCGACCATCAGCGCCATGCGCGCCGCGCCGATGTTCGAGGAATGGGTGAACACCTCGGGGACGCTGAGCATGCGGTGGGTGGCTTCGAAATCGTGAATGGTGAAACGTCCGTAACGCAAGCTCTGGCGCGCGTCGATGCGCGTATCGAGGTTCACCTTGCCCACATCGAGCGCCATCGCGATCGACAGCGCCTTGAACGTCGAGCCCATTTCATAGACGCCGACGCAGACGCGATTGATCTTCTCCGGGTCTTTGACGTCGCCGGGATCGTTGGGATCGAAATCGGGAAGCGACTCCAGCGCGATGATCTCGCCGGTGCCGACGTCGACGATCGCCCCGGCGGCCGCCTTGGCGCGGAACCGCGCCAGCCCGGCGGACAATTCGTCGCGCAGCGCTTGGGTCGCCTTGAGGTCGATCGACAGGCGCACCGGCTTCAACAAATCGGGGTCGACGGCGAAGCCGGCGACGTGCGGATCGGTGAGGCTCTGCTCGTCGAGATATTTTTCCATCCCGGCGATGCCGACATTGTCCTTGTCGACGAAGCCGATGACGTGCGCGCCGAGCGGTCCGTTGGGATAGACGCGCTTGTTTTCGGGGATGAAGCCGACGCCGGGAAGTCCGAGATGGAAGACCTCTTGCCGCTCCTTCTCCGTCACCTGACGCTTGACCCAGACGAAGCCCTTCTTCAAGCCGAGGCGCTCGCGCAACTCCTTGGCGTCGACGTCGGGCAGAACCGCCGTGATCAGCTCCACCGCCTCGTCCTTGTCGATGATGCGCCGCGGTTCGGCGAACACCGACATCGTCTCGATGTCGGTGGCGAGAATTTGGCCGTTGCGATCGAGCAGGTCGGGCCGCGCGCCGGAGGCGGCCTGCTCGGCCGCCACCTTCAAGGTTTGCGGCGGATCGTGCGAAAGGCCGAGCGCGACCAGCTTGACGGCGACGCCCAAGTAGGCCGCCAGCATGGCGAGGGCGATCAGGCGAATGCGGCCGCCGCTCCTGTCGAGCCGGGACGAAAAGAGATCGCGCGCCATCCGCTTCAGGCACCCGATCCAAGTCTCTCCGGCGCCGGCGCGAGGGGGCGCACTGGCGGGGGAATCCTCGACGGCTTTTTCGCCGCTGGCGGAGGTTTCAGACATGCCCTACCTCAGGGATGGCGTCGCGCCAGTGACGCCGGGGTTAGGCGTCGCCGATTGCCCGAGAAGGCCGAGCGACTCGATCTCGCGGCCGATCGAGTCGACCTTGGCGGCGGGTTCGGGCAGCTCGTCCGCCGTGACGATCTGACTGAGCGCCAGCGGTTGCATGTCGAGCTTGCCGTCGGCGAGCGCCTGCAGCCGGTCGGGCCGGATCAAATGCGCGTATTCGGCGCGCAGCAGGTTGATCGCCTCGCGCTCCTTATCGATGAGATGGCGCGTCTTGACGATCTGCTCGGAGGCGTAAATCGTCTGATACTTGACGCTGTAGACGTATGCGGCCGAGGCGATCAGCGCGCCGATGGCGACGACATGGAGAAAGCGCCACATCATCCCCTCCCCGGCCGCGCCGGCGGCAGCCGCGTCAGCGCGGCGATTTCGGCGTCCTTAGCCAGCGCGGGCGTGGCGGTGCGCTCGCCGAAGCGCAGTTTGGCCGAACGCGCGCGCGGGTTGGCGGCCAGCTCCGCGGAATCGGGCAGGATCGGCTGACCCGCGGGCGCGAGGAAAGTCGGCAGGGCGGGCGCCGGCTCGCCCGGCAGGCGCCGCGAGGCGGCCTCGCCGCGGCCGGCGCGACGCGCGAGGAACTGCTTGACGATGCGGTCTTCGAGCGAATGAAAAGTCACCGCGACCAGCCGTCCGCCCGGCCCCAGCGCGCGCTCCGCCGCTTCCAGAGCGCCGAGCAATTGGCCGAGTTCGTCGTTGACCGCGATGCGCAAGGCCTGAAACGCGCGGGTCGCGGGATGCGTCGTCTCGCCCGGCCGCGCCGGCGCGACGCGGGCGATCATTTCGGCGAGCTGCAGCGTCGATACGTAGGGCGAGGTCTTGCGGTCGGCGACGATGGCGCGCGCGATGCGCCGCGCCGCGCGCTCCTCGCCGAAATGAAAGAGAATGTCGGCGATCGTGCGTTCGTCTTCGTCGCGCAGGATGTCGGCGGCGCTGCGCCCGGTGCCCTCCATGCGCATGTCGAGCGGCGCGTCATGGCGCAGCGAGAAACCTCGCGACGCCTCGTCGAACTGCATCGAGGACACGCCGACGTCGAGGACGACGCCGTCGAGCGGCGCGGCGCCGAGGCGGCGCGCGATCGCGTCGAGCTCGCCGAAGCGTCCTTCGACCAGCGTCAGGCGTCCGCGCGAAGCCGCGACGAGCCGCTGGCCGGCGGCGACCGCGGCGGGATCGCGATCGACGGCGACGACGCGCGCGCCGCGTTCCACGAGGGCGCTGGAATAACCGCCCGCGCCGAACGTGCCGTCGAGATAGACGCCGTCGGCGCGCACGTTCAGCGCCTCCAGCGCCTCGGCGAGCAGCACGGGAATGTGGCGGACCGGTCCGCCGGCGGCGGCGATTTTCACGCCGCGGCCCACCCTCATTCCCGTGCTCCTGTCGCCGCGGCTTGCGCCGCGCGGGCGCCGAATTCGGTGCGAAGACGGCGCACGCGAGACTTGGCCTCCTCGAGATGCGCCGCGAACCGGACCGGCTCCCAAATCTGAAACTTGTGGCCATGGCCGACAAACACCGCTTCGTCGGTCAAGCCGAGCGAGGCGCGGAATTTCTCGCTGAGGAGAATGCGACCCTCGGAATCGGCGCGCAGGACCTCGCTGGTGCCGAACAGCGCGGTCGCCAGGTCTTCCCGCTCCTGCGAGTAGGGCGGCATCGACTCGAGCAGCGCGTTGATCTCGCGCAGCAGCATGTGCCCGCCGCAATCGAGCGCCGGCGCGTCGAGCGAAGGGTGAACGAAAATCCCGTCGAACCCGTCCTTCGCCAACACGGCGCGGAACGGCGCGGGGACCGAGACGCGGCCCTTGGCGTCGAAGCGGTTGGTGTAGTGGGAGAGGAAGCGATCCAAGACTCTGCCCTGCCCCAGAGGCGCGCGCGAAATTCCGCGCCCGCCGCGAAGTCGCGCTCGCCTTCGGCTGGCCGAAGCGGCGGTCTCCTAGCGGGATAGTGTGGGATACCATGGGCATTTATGGGCGTCAACGAAACTGAGAGCTGGCGAAGCGCTTGCGCAGCCATTCCGTCTATTAGGGGTTGTTAAGGTTAAGGTAGGGTTTAGGCGGGACCAGCGGCGTCGACGGCGTTCGCCGCCGCCTAGACAAGCGCGCCCGCTTGGGGGAAGGCTGGCGGCGCGTCGAGGGTTCGCCGCTCGGCGCCGTTTCGCTATGGAGCCCCCCTTGGACCTCGCGGCTTTCCGCGCTTCGCTCGGCCGTCCCGCGCCCCCGCCGCACCTGCGCCCCGCGCTGAACGCGTTGTGGTGGGACGCCAAGGGCGAGTGGGACCGCGCGCATGCGCTGGCGCAAGCCGACGAGGGCGGCGCCGGCGACTGGGTCCACGCCTATCTCCATCGCAAGGAAGGCGACTCCGGCAACGCCGCCTACTGGTATCGCCGCGCCGGTCAGCCGGTCGGCTCAGGCGCCCTCGAGGCGGAATGGGAGGCGATCGCCGCGGCGCTGCTCGCGGCCGAGCCTTAACCTGTCACGCGCGGCGACGGCGCCGTCAACCGGCCTCGTCCGCGAAGCGGCGGCGTTCGTGCGCCGTGGCGTTCTCGCCGATCGACAGCGCGCAAATGCGCGACAGGGTCGCGTAAGGCAGGCTGGTCTCCTCGGCCCAGGCGTTGAACTGCGCCTGCGCCTTGGCGAGGTCGCCCTTCGATTTGATCTCCTCGGCCACGTCGAGGCCGGCGTCGCGCAGGCAGGCGACGACGTCCTTCGACGTCACGAACCCGTCCCAGCCGAGAAAGCGCAGCGTCATCTGGCCGGTGGCGCCGCCGAGCCGACTGCCCCGCTTGGCGAGCAGTTCGAGCAATCCGACCTCGTCCGAGGAAGGCCATGCCGCAAGGAACCTGCCGAAGCCGCCGTGCTCTTGCGCCACTTCCGTCACAAAGCGGGCGTTGGCGCGCACCGACATGATCTTCGCGCCGTTGCGCACGATGCGCGCGTCCGAGGTCAGCTTGTCCCAGAAGTCGTCGGGTTGGAACAGCAGGCGCGCCGGCGCGAAACCGAGGAACGCCGCCTCGAAGCCGGGCCATTTCGCCTCGATCACGCTCCAGGCGAAGCCGGCCGAGAACACCCGCTTGGTCATCTCCGCGAGAACGCGGTCGTCCCCGAGCGCGGCGAGCGCCTTGGCGTCGGTCCTCGGCGGCAGCAGCCGCTCCAGCGCTTCGGTGCCGCCCTTGCGTTTTTCCGCGCGAGCCCGGATGGTGTTGAAGGAAATCACGTCGTGGCCGTCTCGTGGGTTGGCGAAACTTCCGCGCCCGGTCCGAATTCCGCCTGAAAATGCGACGGCCCTCTCCTCATTCGAGGAAAGGGCCGAGAAGGTTCGGGGCCTCGGTCAGCCGAACTTCGGATCGAGTTCGCCGCTGGCGTAGCGCTTGGCCATTTCCGCGGTGGTGACGATGCGCTTGATCTTCGAGGCCTCGCCCGACGTGCCGAACTCCTCGAAGCGCGCCTTGCAGACCTTCACCATCGCGTCCATCGCCGGCTTCAAATACTTGCGCGGATCGAATTCTTCCGGGTGCTCCTGCAGCACGCGGCGGATCTGGCCGGTGATCGCCATGCGATTGTCGGTGTCGATGTTGATCTTGCGCACGCCGTTCTTGATGCCGCGCTGTATCTCCTCGATCGGCACGCCGTAGGTCTGCGGCATTTTGCCGCCGAACTTGTTGATGATGTCCTGCAGGTCCTGCGGCACCGACGACGAGCCGTGCATGACCAGATGCGTGTTCGGCAGCTTCTTGTGGATGTTCTCGATGACGCTCATCGCCAGGATGTCGCCGGTCGGCCTGCGCGAGAACTTGTAGGCGCCGTGCGAGGTGCCCATGGCGATGGCGAGCGCGTCGACCTTGGTCTCGCGCACGAATTTCACCGCCTCGTCGGGATTGGTGAGCAACTGGTCGTGGCTGAGCTTGCCCTCGGCGCCGTGGCCGTCTTCCTTGTCGCCCTTGCCGGTCTCCAGCGAGCCGAGCACGCCGAGCTCGCCCTCGACCGAAACGCCGGCCAGATGCGCGATGTCGGACACCATCTTGGTGACGCCGACGTTGTAGGTCCAGTCGGCGGGGGTCTTGCCGTCCGCTTTCAGCGAGCCGTCCATCATCACCGAGGTGAAGTTCGCCTGGATCGCGCTGACGCAGGTCGCCGGGCCGTTGCCGTGGTCGAGATGCACGCAGATCGGGATCTGCGGATACATTTCGGTCAGCGCGTCCATCATGTGGCGCAGCATGATGTCGTTGGCGTAGGCGCGCGCGCCGCGCGAGGCCTGGATGATGACGGGCGCGTCGAGCGCGCTCGCCGCTTCGCCGATCGCCAGCGCCTGCTCCATGTTGTTGATGTTGAACGCCGGCACGCCGTAGCCGTGTTCGGCGGCGTGATCGAGCAGTTGGCGGAGCGTGATGCGAGCCATTTGTCCCTCCTGAAGATTATTTCGCGCGCAGCGCTTCGACCCCCGGCAGCGCCTTGCCTTCCATCCATTCGAGGAAGGCGCCGCCCGCCGTCGAGACGTAGGTGAATTCGTCGGCGACGCCGGCGGCGTTGAGCGCGGCGACCGTATCGCCGCCGCCCGCCACCGACTTGAGCTTAGCGTCGACGGTCAGGAACGCCGCCGTCTTGGCGATCTGCATCGTCGCCGCGTCGAACGGCGGCGTCTCGAAGGCGCCGAACGGTCCGTTCCACACCAGCGTCTTGACGCGCCCGAGCGCCTCCTCGACCGCTTCGATCGATTTCGGGCCGATGTCGAGGATCATTTCGTCCGCGCCGACGTGATCGACGTCGACGAAGCGCGAGGGCGCGTGCGGCTTGAGTTCCTTGGCGACGGTGGCGTCGACCGGGAGCAGAATTTGGCAGTTGGCGGCGCGGCCCGCCTGCATGATGGAGCGCGCCATGTCGGCGAGGTCCTTCTCGCACAGCGACTTGCCGACCGCCTTGCCCTCAGCGAACAGGAACGTGTTGGCCATGCCGCCGCCGATGATCAGGATGTCGACCTTCTTGACCAGATTGCTGAGCAGCTCGAGCTTGCCCGAGACCTTGGCGCCGCCGATGATCGCCGCCGCCGGACGCACCGGAGCGCCGAGCGCCAGCGTCAGCGCTTCGAGTTCGGCCTGCATCGCCCGGCCCGCGTAGGCCGGCATCTTGTGCGCCAGCCCCTCGGTCGAGGCGTGGGCGCGGTGGGCGGCCGAGAACGCGTCGTTGACGTAGACGTCGCCAAGCTTGGCGAGTTTATCGACGAAGGCGGGATCGTTCTTCTCCTCCTCCTTGTGGAAGCGGGTGTTTTCCAGCAGCAGCACGTCGCCGTTTTTCATCGCCGCGACCGCCTTCGCGGCGGGTTCGCCCACGCAGTCGGAGGCGAAGGCGACCGGCTTGCCGAGGCGCTCGGCGACCGCCGCGGCGACCGGCCGCAGCGAATAGGCTTCGTTGGGCGCGCCCTTGGGACGGCCCAAGTGAGCCATCAGGATGACTTTGCCGCCCTTGTCGGCGATCTCGCGGATCGTCGGCAGCACGCGATCGATGCGCGTCGCGTCGGCGACCTTGCCGTGCTCCATCGGCACGTTGAGGTCGACGCGCAGGAGCACGCGCTTGCCCTTGAGGTCGGCGGAATCGAGGGTTCGGAACGCATTCATCGGCGAAGGCTCCCTATCGCGCGCCGCTGCGCGCCGCGCTGACGTCGTGGTTTGCGCGGGTCGGCGCCGCGGCGCCGACCCGCCGGGATCAGATTACAGCAGCTTGCCCATCGCGACGGCGACGTCGGCCATGCGGTTGGAGAAGCCCCATTCGTTGTCGTACCAGGAAAGCACCCGCACGAAGGTTCCCTCGATCACCTTGGTCTGATCGAGATGGAACACCGAGGAATGCGGGTCGTGGTTGAAGTCGATCGAGACGTTCGGCTTGTCGGTGAAGCCGAGGATGCCCTTCAGCGGTCCGTTCGCCGCGGCCTTGATCGCGTTGTTGATCTCGTCCTTCGAGGTCGCGCGCTTGGCGACGAACTTGAAATCGACCACCGAAACGTTCGGCGTCGGCACGCGGATCGCCGAACCGTCGAGCTTGCCTGTCAGTTCGGGCAGCACGAGGCCGACCGCCTTGGCCGCGCCCGTCGTCGTCGGGATCATCGACAGCGCCGCGGCGCGGGCGCGGTAGAGGTCCCTGTGCAGCGTGTCGAGCGTCGGCTGGTCGCCGGTGTAGGAATGGATCGTCGTCATGAAGCCGTGGTCGATGCCGATCGCGTCGTTGAGGACCTTGGCGACCGGCGCCAGGCAGTTGGTCGTGCACGAAGCGTTGGAGACGACGAGATGGCCCTTGGTCAGCTTGTCGTGGTTGACGCCGTAGACGACCGTCAGGTCGGCGCCGTCCGACGGCGCGGAGACGAGGACGCGCTTGGCGCCGGCGGTCAGATGCACGGCGGCTTTGTCGCGCGCGTTGAAGATGCCCGTGCATTCGAGCACGATGTCGACCCCGAGCGCCTTGTGGGGGAGCTGCGCGGGATCCTTGATCGCCGTCACCTTGATCGCCGCGCCGGCGACGTTGATCATGTCGCCCGACACCGTAACCTCTTGCGGGAAACGCCCGTGCACGCTGTCGAAGCGCAGCAGATGGGCGTTGGTCTCCACCGGGCCGAGATCGTTGACCGTGACGACCTGAATGTCCGTGCGCCCGGATTCGACGATTGCCCGCAGGGTATTGCGCCCGATGCGCCCGAAGCCGTTGATCGCAACCTTTATCGCCATCGTCGCTTACCTCCAATTGATCTCGCGCGCAGGCCCTCGCCGTCCGGCAGGGCGAACCGCAGCAGCGGGCCTTTTCGTCGATCCTAAGCCTAAAGTCTAGTGCGCGCCGCCCGAGCGCGCCGCCGACCCGCATCCAACCTCGCCGTTCGGGCAAAACGGTTGATAAAATCAAAATATCAGAGCGCCCGCCGCGGCGATTTGATCTGAGCGCGGGTCGCGGCGATTCGTCGCATTTGCGCTTCACCCCCGCAACCGCGCCAAGGCGGCCTCGGCAACCCTCGCCGGCGTGACGCCGAAATGCTGGTAAAGCTCCTTATACGGTCCGCTGGTGCCGAACCCCGTCATGCCGATGAACGGGCCGTCGCCGATCAACGCGTCCCAGCCCTGGCGGACCGCCGCCTCGACGCCGACGCGCACCCGGGCCTCGCCCAGGACATGGCGACGATAGCTTTCGCTCTGCTCGGCGAAACGCTCCATGCAGGGAACGGAAACGACGCGCGCCGCCACGCCCTGCGCGGCGAGCAGGCTCTGCGCGGCGACCGCGATCGAGACTTCCGAGCCCGAAGCGAAGATCGACACGAGCGCTTTCTCCGGCGCCGGCGAGATTTCGTAGGCACCGAGCGCGCTCAGATTCTCCGAAACGTGGCTGCGCCGCAGCGCCGGCAGATTTTGCCGCGTCAGCGCGAGGATCGATGGGCTGCGCCGCGTCGCCAGCGCCGCCTGCCAGCATTCGACCGTCTCGACCGAATCGGCCGGCCGGAAGACGAGGAGGTTGGGGATCGCGCGCAACGCCGCCAGATGCTCGACCGGCTGATGGGTCGGCCCGTCTTCCCCCAGGCCGATGGAATCGTGGGTGAACACGTGGACGACGCGCACGCCCATCAGCGCCGCCAGACGCAGCGACGGGCGGCAGTAATCGGTGAAGACGAGGAAGCTCGCGCCCGAGGGAATGAACCCCCCGTGCAGCGCCAAGCCGTTGCAGGCCGCCGCCATGCCGTGTTCGCGGATTCCCCAATGCAGGTAGCGCCCGGACATGTCGAGCGGCGTTATATCGCGCGTCGCCTCGACCTTGGTGTTGTTGGAGCCGGTCAGATCCGCCGAACCGGTGATCAATTCCGGCACGACCGGCGCGATCGCCTTCAGCGTCGCTTCGCCGGCCTTGCGCGTGGCGATCTCCGGCGCCGCGGCGGCGAGTTCGCGCTTATAGGCCTCGATCGTCGCGTCGAGCTGCTTGGGAAGATCGCCGCTCATCCGGCGCTCGAATTCGGCGCGCCGCTCGGGGGCGAGGGCCTTGACCGCGCGCCGCCATTTCGCCCGGCGCCGCTTGCCGCGCGCGCCGACCGCGCGCCAGGCCGCCAGGATGTCGTCGGGAACGACGAACGGCGCGTAGGGCCAGTTCAACGCCGCGCGGGCGCCGGCGATCTCGGCCGCGCCGGGCGCTTCGCCGTGCGCCTTGTTGGTGCCCGCGCGCGTCGGCAAGCCGAAACCGATCGTCGTCTTGCAGGCGATCAGCGTCGGCTTGTCGGCCCGCTTGGCGGCGCGCAGCGCGCGCAGGATCGCCTTCGGGTCGTGGCCGTCGACGCGCAGCGCGCGCCATCCCGCCGAGCGAAAGCGCGCGAGCTGATCGACCGAATCGGTCAGCGAAGTCTTGCCGTCGATGGAAATGCCGTTGTCGTCGTAAAGAACGATCAGCTTGGCGAGCTTGAGATGGCCGGCGAGCGCGATCGCCTCCTGGCTCACGCCCTCCATCAAATCGCCGTCGGAGGCCAGGACATAAGTGTGGTGGTCGACGATTTCGCCGAACTCGGCGGCGAGCATGCGTTCGGCGAGCGCCATGCCGACCGCCGTCGCGAGCCCCTGCCCGAGCGGCCCGGTGGTCGTTTCCACGCCGAGCGTGTGGCCATATTCGGGATGCCCCGGCGTTTTCGAGCCGGTCCGGCGGAACGCCTGGAGATCGGCGACCGTGAGACCCTTGTCGCCGCCGACGCCGGTCAAGTAGAGCAGCGAATAAAGCAGCATCGAACCGTGTCCGGCCGACAGCACGAAACGATCGCGATCGGGCCAATGGGGATCGGCGGCGTCGAATTTCAGCACGTCGCGGAACAGCACCGTCGCGAAGTCGGCGGCGCCCATGGGCAGGCCGGGATGGCCGCTTTTCGCCTTCTCGACCGCGTCGACCGACAGAAAGCGAATCGCGTTGGCCATCGAGTCGTGTGACACGGGGCTCGTCATGCGCACTCTCCTTCGCCGCATTGACGCCGCGGCTTGGCTCGATTGCCGGGAGTTGATAGGCGCCGGCGCATTCTCCTGTCAATCGAGCGCGCAAGCGCGTTGACGGCCGCTTCAAGCATCGCGTAAACAATGCGTCATAACGGATGGAGTGAAATGGCCCTCGGTCCCTTCGAGCCGTCCCTGCGGCGCATGCGCGCAGCGATCGATCTGCTGGAGGCGGCGCTCGAGCGGCGCGCGCGCCGCGACGCCCAACGGGGCGACGCCGACGAGGAACTGGCGCTGATGCAGGACGACCGCGCCCGGCTCGCGGTGGAGCTCGACGGCGCGCTCGATCGAGGCCGGGCGCTCGAGGCGGCCAACGCCGAAGCGGCCAAGAGGCTGGCGCAGGCGAGCGCGGCGCTCGACGGACTGATCGAGCGCGCGGTCCGAACCGGCGTCGATTGAGCCCCGGCGCCGACGGCGCGAAAAGCGAGGAACGAGACGCAAAGCGATGGCGCAAGTGACCGTATCGATCGGCGGACATTCGTATCGCCTGGCGTGCGACGAGGGCGAAGAGGCGCACCTCGAATCGCTCGCGCGCGAAGTCGACGCCAAGTTCGAGGGGATGCACGAGGCGTTTGGCGAAATCGGCGATCAGCGGCTGATGGTCATGGCCGCCCTCGCCATCGCCGACGAATGCGTCGAGGCGCGCGCGAAAATCTCGACCCTCGAAGCCGAGGCCGAGCGCTTAGCGGAGCGCGAACGCGCGGCGCGCCGCGATGCCGAAATCCAGGCCGTCGCGGCGGCGCAGGCGTTCGGCGAACTGACCCAGCGCGTCGAAAGGCTGGCGGCGGCGTTGAGCGGCCCGGCGAAGGCGTGAAGCGCGCCGCGCTCTTGATAATGAAGGAGTCAGCGCGCGAAATTCACCGCGCGCCTTTCAACCGGAAAGCGCCACGCCAAAGAGCGCCCCCATGGCGAAAGTCACGGCGGCCGCAAGCGCGCCGATCGCAACCTGACGCGCGGCGGAAAACAGCGCGGAACGTCCGGTAAAGAAAGACGTTCCTATTCCAACACAAGCGAGCGCGACGGCGCTCGCGATGGCGCTGCAAATCGTCGCCGTCAGGCCATGGGTCACAAGCAGCGGCAATACCGGCACAATGGCGCCGGCGGCGAACAGGCAGAACGACCAGCCGGCCGCCGTCCAAGGCGAGCCTCCCAGTTCCTTGGGATCGAGCCCCAATTCCTCACGCACCAGCGTATCGAGAGCGGTGTCTTTGTTCGCCATCAACCGCTGGGCGAGCGAGCGCGCTTCCGATTCGCCGAGCCCCTTGGCCTGATAGATCAAGACCAGCTCCTCAAGCTCTTCGTCCGGCACCTGCTTGAGCTCTTCGGCCTCGTTCGCCACCTGATGCTCGTAAAGCTCACGCGCGCTGTTGACCGAAAGCCATTCGCCCATCGCCATGGAGCAGGCGCCGGCGAAAAGCCCGGCCAACCCCGTCAAGACAACGATGCGCTGCTCCGTCGCCGCTCCGGTCACCCCCATCACCAGACTGAGATTGGAGACGAGGCCGTCGTTCGCGCCAAGCACGGCGGCGCGCAGCGCGTTGCCGCCCATGGCGCGATGGCGCCCCTCCAGCGTGGCGATCGCGCCGCCCGGGAGGCCGCCGGATTTTCCGGCCAAAACTTCGAGCACGCGCGCATGCGATCGTTCCGCGGTGGGCAGCCCCCTCTCGACCGCTTCGGGCTGCTGGTCGTAGGAGTCGCTGTCGACGTGCTCGAGAACGTTGATCGAGGGAAGCACAAACTCCGGGCCGAAGCGTCGCGCCAGCCGCGCCAACGCGCGCGACCGCCAACCGGGCCGCTGCGCCGGGATTTGCGAGCCGATCCGCTTGAGATTTTTCCTCCAGAACTCGGCGTGGGCGTCTTCGACCGCGGCGAGCTTGCGAAAGATGGCGCTGATCTGCGGATCGGCTTCCGCTTCGGCAAGGGCGCGATAGAGGCTCGCGCTGTCGACCTCGCCCTGGAGATCCGCCCGATACCTCGCCGCATCATCATTTTGCGCCATGGTCGTTCCTAACGTCGTCAATGCGCTCAGGCGCGGTCCTGTCGGCGCCGATGGGGAGCAGCCTGCCAACGTGCGCGCCGAGCATGACTTCGAAGCCGCGATAGAGACCGCCGCTAAGGATGGACCCGACCGGGTTCGCCGTCATCAAGATTATTGGAGAGGCCCATCGGCTTCCCCGACCAGTGGAACCGACTTGCTTCCCCTACCGCCCTCCCGCCAGCGCCAACCGCGCGCGGCGCGCGTTTCACGCCGGCCGCTTGCTCATTTTCGCAATGGACTGTCGGGCGCGTTTGCGTTCAACCTGACCCGCGAGCGCGCGCGAAGCGAAGCGACGCTCGGGCGATCGCGAGGCGAGCGGAGGGCTTCGCTCGCACCGCGTCGCGATATCGAATGCCGGGAGGATTGAACATGGCCGACACATTCTTGGCGACGCAAGTCGCCGCTGTGATCGCCGCGGAGATGCAGGAGCGCGTCGTGGCGCATCAAGCGGCGATCGCGCGATTGAAGTCGGCGCAAGGCGCGGCGGAGGCTGGCGGCCAGCCGACGCCGAAACGGCCGCTCGTCCTGCTCGCGCACGGCGACTCCTGGTTCGACTATCCGCTCAACGGCAACGAGGTGTCGCTGACCCACACCGACGTCATCGCCCAGCTCGCGGCGATGGGCGGCGCGCCGCCCGTCATCCTGAACCTTTCGCATTACGGCGACGCCACCACCGACGAACTTTCGCTGCCCAAGCAGCAGCGGTTGATCCAGGCGTTGCAGGACCCGAACAATTGGTTCGAGGCGGGAAAGCCGGACGCGATCCTGTTCTCCGGCGGCGGCAACGACATCGCCGGCGAGAAGTTCTGCATCTTCCTCAACCACGCCGCGCCCGGCGCGGCGGGGCTCAACGAGGCGCGATTCGAGATGGCGCTGAGGATGGTCGAAGCGTCCTATCTCGACCTCTTCGCCTTTCGCGATCGCTACGCCGGGGGAACGACGATCTTCGGCCACAGCTACGATTTTCCGATCCCCGACGGCAGGCGCCCCTGCCCCGGCGTCGGCCCATGGCTGCTTCCGTCGCTGCAATTCTGCAATTGGACGGTTGAAGAAGGGACGGCGATCGTGAAGGAGGCGCTGAGCGAGTTCTGCGCGTTGCAGAGGCGGCTCGCTTCGGACGCCGCCAACGCTTTCATCCTCGTTCCGACGCAAGGGCTGCTGAAGCCGGCCGATTGGGCGAACGAGCTTCATCCGTACCCCGCCGGCTTCAAGACCGTCGCCGGCACGTTCTTCAAATCGCTGTCGGACAGATTCCCGGGCCGCCTGGAGGGATAGGCGCCAGCGCGGCGGTGTTGGTTGAAGCGAGAGAGAGATCGGGCGCCGGGCGCGTCCCTGCGCGTTCGCGCTCGGCGCGCGCGGCTACGGACGAGCGGCGCAAGTTCGGCAGGGAGCGCCGTCCGCCCTCTGTAGCCGCGGTCGTCGACCGCGGCTCTCTCCGCTGACGCGAATCGCCCCCGGCCGCGCTCAGCGAGCGCGGCTACAGATGCGCCGCGCCAGTTCGGCAGGGAGCGCCGTCGACCTCATGGAAGCCTCTTTTTCCGAAGCCGAGAGGCGGTCAAGGGGCGAAGCCCGCAGGAGGCGGCGCGCCGAAAGGCGCGCCCTTGACCGCCTCTCGGCTTCGGAAGTTTTGCCTCCATGAGGTCGACGGCGCGGTGGGTCGAGGAGGGAACGGGCGGCGGGTCGAATGGGCTGCCGATGGGTGTATTCAAGAAGTCGGCGCCGAAGCCCATATGAAGTCGGATATGGCGACTGCGCCCAGAGGAGGCGTTTCGTGACCTCGGACATTCCCATGCCCCATCCCGGCGTGATCCTGCGCGAGGAATTCCTCGAACCGATGGGCCTTTCCGTCTACGCGCTCGCCAAGGCGATCCATGTGACGCGTAGCCGGATCAACGAAATCTGCCACGGCCGGCAAGGATTCACCGCCAACATCGCGCTGCGCCTTGGCCGCTTCTTCGCCGTCGATCCGCAATGGTTCATGAACATGCAGGCCAAATACGATCTGCACGTTCAGGCAAAGCTGCTGGCGGACCATTTGGCGGCTATCGCGCCGCGATCGGCGGCGTGAAAGAGGCGCACGCGGTCGCCGACCGCGGCTTTGTCCGCGCCGCCCTGCTCCGCGACAAAACCGACCCGCCTCCCCGCCCCCTCGTCCATCCCGGCGCGACGCGGCGGGGAGGGAGTCGCCGCGTTCGTCAGCGCCGCCGTCAAAAGCTATGCTCTCGCCGCGCCCAACACCCTGGCCAAGCGTCGAAAGGAAGGCCGATGAAATCCTATCGCAAGGAGCTGTGGTTCGAGACGCCGACGCGCCGCGCGTTTCTCAACATCACGCCGCAGGTCGAGGCCGCGCTGAAGGAGAGCGGCGTGCGCGAGGGCCTGGCGCTGATCAACGCCATGCACATCACCGCCTCCGTCTTCATCAACGACGACGAGAGCGGGCTGCACGCCGATTTCGACGCCTGGCTGGAGCGGCTCGCGCCGCACGAGCCGGTCTCGGCCTACCGCCACAACCAGACCGGCGAGGACAACGCCGACGCCCACATGAAACGCCAGGTCATGGGCCGCGAAGCGGTGGTCGCCGTCACCGCCGGCAAGCTCGACTTCGGCCCGTGGGAGCAGATCTTCTACGGCGAGTTCGACGGCCGCCGCCGCAAGCGCGCGCTGGTCAAGATCATCGGGGAGTAGCGGCGCGCGGGTCGCGCTCAGCGAACGCGGCTACAGCGGGGCCGCGCGAGTCCGGCAGCGAGCGCCGTCGAGCTCATGGAAGCCTCTTTTTCCGAAGCCGAGCGGCGGTCAAGGGGCGAAGCCTGCCTGCGGCGGCGCGTGCGTAGGGCGTCGAGACGCCCGTCCTTCGACGGGTTATGAGCGCGCCCTTGACCGCCTCTCGGCTTCGGAAGTTATGCATCCATGAGGTCGTGGGTGCGCTGAGTCGGGGAGTCCAGGTGGAGCGAGCGACTCACACCCGTGTCAACGCGCACGTAGCGCGGCCACCGCTCGCGCCGACCGAACGCGTCGAATTCAGCGGGGCTCGCGAAAGAAAGAGAATGAGCACTAAAATCGGCTTCCATTAAGCCTTTTCGCGCGGTACCTATGAACATCGCCGATGCGAGCCCGCCGAAATGATGGAAGATGACCAGACCACCGATGCGCTATCTGACGCCGACCTGCTCTTGCGGTTTGAAAGCTCGCTCCGAAGACAAACCGAACGCGACGACTTTAGAAACGCTCGAGTTGCATTGCGGACTTACCTCTGGCGAAAAGCCAATTTGAGTCCGACGGGATCGATTCCAGATGCAGTCGAAGTTCTCGCCAAAGCCAATCACCACTCTCGCGACACCGCTTCGGTTCTCCTTCGGGCCTTATCCGTACAGAATTTGTTGCCTGGTGGGGCTCCAGGCTCTCACTCCGATCGCTCTATCGCCCAGATAGTTGAATCCGCCTTACCGAAGCTGTGCGAATTTCTCGGAGTAGATCCGAAAGATCAAACCTTTGTCAAGATTCGAAAACTCGCGGCGGCGCACGCACGAGTAAGGGAAATTCTAGCGCCTCTCACTTTCAAGGCAGGCTCTCTGGAAGGTATTGTCGCGGCGAGACAACCAATTACCGCCGCTCTGAATCATAGCATTGTGATCGCCTATTGCGATGTTTTCCGCATTGGCGCTATTCGGGGGCTCGTCGAAAAAATCATCCACGATGCACAGCAAGTCCTCGCGGCAAAATCATCATTACTACATGACGTTGACACCCTCTCACGCACAATTGACGAGGGCTTACAAAGCGCAGATGAGAATGGCTCTTTTCTATACTACGATTTCCTGGTGCCTTTTTTGGAGGAATCCAAGGCCGGGCTAGATCGTTTCATTTCTTCGGCTCGAAGCCGTTTCGCAGCCCGCATCACGCTCGGCACCCCCGAGGATCAGCCGCTCCCTAAGAGATACCCGCTCCATGAGACCGGCAGGCAAATTCTAATCCGAATTCCAATGCGGAACACTGGTCCCGGAATTGCAATTGGAGTCCGAGCCACAATCACCGCCGGCGTCGAGCCAATTGTTCTGGGTGATCGAGCAATAGCGCTCGGCGATATACCTCCTGGCGACTTCTCAATTCTCTTCGACGTCCTTGTAATGCTCCCTATCGCCCGATTTCAAGGGGATGTCGAAATCGAGTGGGGACAAGTCGGTGTTGCGAATCGCGAAACGGACATCTTCGGTTTCTCAGTACTCGCACAAGCGGCCAATGTGGATTGGTCTGCCCTGGAGTACTGGCACCCATACGGAACCGATCCGGCGGAAGGAGACCGTTTTGTTGGTAGGGCTGAAATTGTAAAGAGTCTTGCGAGCCGGTTGCTGCGAACGCCAATTGAACCATTTTATATCACCGGCCAGAAGCGAGTTGGAAAAACGTCGCTCGCCCTCGCTACGGTACACTTTGCAACACAACAACACACCGCCGTTGTTGTCCACAGCAAGAACATTTTGTGGGGACAGATTGCTCATGCCGAGCCGCTTGCGACACTTGCCGAATTTGCTCAGCGAATTGATGACTTTATTCGCGATCACGTTTCTACCGGAGGTAGAGATTTTGGTTAGTACAGTGGCACAATGTCACCTCTGATTAAATTAGCCGCATTTGCCAAGGAACAGGCCCCGACTCATCGGTTCCTGGTAATCGTTGATGAATTTGACGAATTGCCGCAGGAACTGTATTTGCATGGCAATTTAGCCGAGACGTTTTTTAACAACCTTAGAGCCCTGACAACGACAGGTAATATTGCAATAATACTTGTTGGCGGTGAGAACATGCCGTTTATAATGGAGCGGCAGGGCGAGAAACTTAACAAATTCACTCGACAGAACGTTAGCTATTTTTCTAGAGCAACCGAATGGGATGATTTTCTGCAACTTGTCCGCCGCCCAACCCACAACTGTCTTAAATGGTCGGACGACGCGGTTAGCGCGATATTTAATGAGACAAATGGTAACCCATATTTCACTAACCTATTGTGTACCAGGGTTCTCCAGGAGGCAATCAGATCCCGAGATGGGGATGTTACTGCAAATGAAGTCAGTACTGCTCTGGATAAAGAAGTGACGTCACTGGACGCGAACTCCTTCGCGCACCTTTGGCATGACGGAGTCTTGAAACCGAGCGCGGAGCGTGAGCCAGTTATTTTGAGGCGTCGCCAGGTTTTAACTGCTCTTGCGAGATGCGCGAGAAAGGACGCGCCGCTGACTTTTCAAAATATTGCGTCTCAGAAGAGCGCTCCATTGCTAGGCGCAGCAGAGATGGCCGCCACCCTTAATGACTTTGTGAGGCGCGACGTGCTCTCCGAAATGAACGGAGAATTTCGATTTCGATTGCCAATTTTTGAGAGGTGGCTAAAGCAAGGTGGCCTAGCGGTCATCCAACCAGATGCAGTCTCCGAAGAACTCGCGGCACGAGTGCAATCGGAAGAAGGCGCGGCGTTCGTCAGGTCTGAAGAGTTGGTCACGCTCGTGAACAAGTGGCCGACCTACCAAGGCCGCCATATTACGACTGATGATGTTCGGGCTTGGTATCAGCAAGTCGATGGTTTCCGCAATCAGCGACTCCTGTTTAAGCTGCTTAGCTCAATAAAATTCGTCTCCGAAAGTGAGCTTAGAGATCGGTCCGTACATGCGTTCGTTCAACTTAACAAGCAATTGCAAGAATTCGTTCGTCAGAAGCTTACAGGTCGGCGAGTCGACGTTCTGCTAACCTATTTAGATGGGCATGGGAAGAGCGGGGAACAAATTACGAGCGTGTTTGCAGAAGAGAATAAAATCTCTGTAAAACAAATATGCTCGCGGTCTGAGTTGCCCTCACGCTTGAATAAGGCGATTTCAGACCGAACACCGGTTTCGGCCATTATAATCGTTGATGATTTGGCAGCAACGGGAGGCACGCTTTCCAGAAGTGTTGTCGAAGTCGAGAGCGAAGTGGCAGATCTATTAATAAGGGGGAATACCAAGCTGCTCGCTTGTGTTTTGTATTCAACAAAGGCGGCATCCGAGCGCATACTTGAGTCGCTCCGAACAATCCACGCGATCGAATCGGATTTCCGAGTTGGCGAATTTCTCTCCCCCAAACTTTCAGCATTCTCGGAGCAATCGGCGATTTGGGCAAGCGAAGAGGAACGGGTGCGCGCCAAGGCTTTGGTTAGCGAACTGGGGGCAAGAGTCTATAAAACTCAGCCGCTTGGATATGGAGGGATGGGCCTACTTTTAGTGTTCCCAGCCACCGTGCCGAATAATTCTTTACCTATACTGCATTCATCATCGAAGTCTGGCCAAAAACCATGGCGCCCGCTCTTTCCGCGACCGACAAATTAGCTACTAGTCGAGCGCGGCACGAACGTTAACACAATTTCGCATCGTGTATTCGCTAGCCTACTCTTCGGGTCAAGGTCACAAACTGATCAGTCCCCTACGGCAGCCGCGCTCCCCGCTGCTATATCCATGCTTACGCGGAAGATGACTGCGGTGGGCTGCGAGCGCCTTACTCGCACATCCAGCGCTCACGAGCACTCCGTCGTGCTCCCGCACGTATCGCACTTCAAGCACGTGCCGTTGCGGACCATGATGAATTTCCCGCATTCCGGGCAGGCTTCGCCGACGTAGCCCTTCATCCGCGCTTGGGCGCGCCGCAGGCGCCGGAACGCGTCACTCCACCCGCAGTCCTTCCCTCGCTCAGTCTTGCAGCCGCCAAGCGGCCCTCGTCATCCCGCAACCCGCAACACGCCCCGAGGAACGGGAACGGCGCGGCCGGTCGCTAGCGCCTCTTCGATCCAGCAGGCGATGGCGTCCTCGATATTTCTCGCCGCTTCCTCGCGGGTTTCGCCGTCGGACATGCAGCCGGGAAGGTCGGGGACGGTCGCCAGGAACCCGCCGCCCTCTTCTTCCGGCAGCGGCTCGATCAGCACCGCGTAGTCAGGTTTTCTCATTCGCGTCTCTCACCGCGTCGATGAAGCGTAACCGGGGCAGATTTCCGGGCGGAGGGGGGAGTCAAGGCCGAGAAAATGTGATTCAAGCTTTGGATGGCGGCGCGCATCCCTGATTCGCTTGAG
>Ga0326728_10004360_pt1 | contig 42050 bp, 49 predicted proteins | sample MB3enrmetagenome_FD_207602 | JGI IMG/M metagenome (GOLD analysis project Ga0326728, IMG submission 207602) | Lab enriched peat soil microbial communities from McLean, Ithaca, NY, United States - MB31MN | ecosystem: Environmental > Terrestrial > Soil > Wetlands > Peat | place: USA: New York... | reverse complement strand
AGAGAACATTCACTGCCGCTGCTGTGCTACATCCGTGCGGTGCCCGGCGATCATGCAAATAAAGGGGTAAGCGACAAATACGTGGAGCCGAGGGAGAGAGTTGAACTCTCGACCTGCCGATTACGAAAAGACCCAACCTTGCGTATGTTGTTGTGGAGTATGGTGGTGATGCATCCGTTTTGGTGCATTTCAGGGGGTTCTGGGAAGCGTTTGTGCAGCAGTTTGTGCAGCACCCAGAGATGACGTCTAACGTGATTACCAAGCATCGCAGTGAGGGTGCCACTGGGTGCAAAGGCCGGGCTAAGTCAAACCTCGCCTCTCGTTTCCCGTTATCCTAGCCGTTCCAAATGTCTTGCGACAAGGTGCGGGTAGAATTCCCAAGCACTGAATCGTTCTGATCCAGTGCTCGGGACATTCTTCCTGATGTCCTCAGCCCACCAGTTCGCACGCTGAGGACTCTCTGCGCCTCTTGTACGGTCTCCGCTGCTTCGGCACTGGCTCGCCGCTCACGAAGCATCTCGCCAAATGCCTCACCCGAGTATGCATCCGGTCAAATTCGAGTTCAGCTATCCCCAGCCAACAAGCTGCTTCGCCCCGTGTTCCAGTCGTCATGAGCGCCTGTATAGTGGGCAGAGCCTTCGCGTCCTCCCGCCGCACGAAGTTCAGGAACTCCTGAAGAAATGCCCTATCCTGACTATGTTTTTGGCAAGCTTCCTGCGCCGCACGCAAATGCGCCGAATGTGTGTGGCAGAGGTCATCAACGGAGTATTGGTCGTCTGATTTCTCTCCCCCGAGGGAGAGGTTTCCGGGCCGACACAGGGCATCCTTCATGCGCTTGGAATGCATGGTTCTGAACTTATTTGCGAGGCAGAGATTGATGTAATTGCGGAAACGGGCTTCGTTTGCCCCGTAGTGCCTCAGCGGGTCGAACGTCGCCACGATGTCCTCCTTGCCAGCCTCGCGGTACTTGGACATCAACGGGAGGCGGGAAAGATGGATCAGCAGGTCTTGCGTCCAGTCCTCTATATCTTCTTGCGATGCCGACGTGGCAGCGTGCTTGCTGACCCATTTGCGCACGTAATCCGGGAATCGCTTGTGGAACTCCTCGAAGTCGTTCGGGACTACGAATCCGTCGTGTCCGACAAAGTGACTGTCTCGCATTGTGAAGAGATCAGACTTTTCCAGATAAAAATTGGGAAAAGTAATGGGTTGGTTTTCGGCAGCGCCAGTATTGTTCTGCATGGGGAATTCTCCTTTGGAAAGGAATTTGGACAACATGCGAGCAAGTCTAGGAGGTCGGGACGAATTGGCGGTGACGGTTCAGCGTGCTCTAGCATTGGCAACCAAGAAAGAAGCCGAGCACGTCGTAAACACGGTTATCACGAGCTTGGAGACCACCCTGCTCAACAATCTGGGCACGGACGGGTTCACGCTGAAGCTCAACGGCTTTGGCAAGTTCTATGTGCGCCACAAGCCGGGGATTCTCAGGAGGATTCCGTTCACGGGCGAGACCATCCTGACAAAGGATCGACGGAAGGTCAGGTTCATCAGTCTGGGCAGACTGCGGCAGCAGGAGAGGATCAACTGAGGGAAGGGGGCTGGCTAGGCGTTACGTTCCCGCAGGCAGGATCAGCCTGTGCTATAAACACTCATGCCCAGAATCGTCGAGCGGTGGCTCCTATTCAAATACGTCGGCGGTGAGTTCACGCCGCTGGTGAAACCGTTCACGACAAAGGAACAAGCCGAGAAGGCAAGGCTGAAGTACCCGGAACGCCAGCGCAAGGCGATTGGGGTCGGCGTGATCCGAACCAAGCGTTAGTCTGGCATTCCGCGATCTGAGACAATCATTGTAAAAATGGCAGCACCTAACCTGACGTACCTACGTAAACTGCTGGGAGATGCTTGGGTTGACGCCGAAGTGTTTGGTGAAAAACCGTCACACTGGCTTGGCCTTTGGCAGAAAAAGGACTCGGCCAATGCTTGGGTGCCATACACGGAGAGCTTGGTGCAAGCTGTCTTATCAAGTAAGCAAATCAGTTTCGATGCTGGGGTCCTAACGAACAAGCTCAAATCGCCTGATATTGTTTCCACGCTTGCGGAAATGGAATCAGGTGTGTTTTTGGCCGAGCAAGGTTTCACAGTAACATTCGAACCAACGGCACCCTTGAAGGGGCCAGACCTCCGTGCAGATTGGGAAGGAGTCCCGTATTTCGTCGAAATCAGGACGATAGGACGTTCAGAGTACGAAGAGCGTAGGAACTCGGTCACCAATGAAATATTCTCGAAGCTCAACTCCACTCCATCGAGCTACCGCGTCAGAGTTACCGTGAGCGACGAATACGAACCCGGTTCCGTCAAACTAAAAGATGCAATCGCGGCTATCCTCACTTCCTTGGATGTCTTGAAAGATCACGGTGCCAAAAGTGCGAGACTGCACTTCGTAGGCAAGGGAGACGCCGTGCTGGAGCTTCCGGGCGGTAGCCTCAACAATAAACATCACAGCATTATGCAGAGGGCTGATTTCACTGTGGAGTTCGAGCACCTTGGGAAACAGCTAGCAGGGACACCAGCGTCTTACTTTGAGCCCATAAAGCATCCTCCCGAACCTGTCAAGGATCACGAACGCTTGAAAAGAATATTGCAGAATAAGCGCAAACAATTGCCGAGCGGAGCAAGGGGAATTATCCTCTTTGATGTGTCAGAACTCTTCATGCTCAGTGAGTTCTCCATTGAGCGGGCGCTGTATGGGGACACACTCGTCGAGTTCCCGCGTATGGACAGTCCGGGTCAAGCAGTGGGGCAAGAAAACTGGAGAAGAAGCAGGAATGGATTTCTTCTGCAAACTTCTCGCGTGTCCGCAGTTGTGTTCCAAAGACGAGAACTTAAAGACGGATCATCTAAGATCGCCCGACAAGTTTATCCGACAAATCGAGCAGACGCCGATACGATCCGCCTCAATCTGGCAGAGCTAAGGCGTTTTGGAGATTTAGGGGACCATGATCATCTTTCAGCGGAGAATGCGCCATGAGGCTAGACAAATGGCTGATTTCTCGGTCGGTACAGCTTACAGTTGAAACCGTATGTCACTATGCTGGTCTCCTATAACTCATGTTTAATGCCTTTTTCGATGAAAGTTGGGACCAGCACCAAGATAGGATTCTCGTTGTGGGCGGGATGCTCGGCCTGTACGAGCAATGGTCGAAGATCGAATGGCGTTGGAAAGAACTGCTCGATAGATACGGGATTGCATACTACCGTGCGAGCGAAGCAGAGTTTGCACGCGGTCAGTTCAGCAAAGAACCGTACAGAACAGTTGGCACTAACACAACGGCAAACCAGTACACGCTACTAGAGACCGTCAGAGAAGACTTCTTTCGAATTACAACGTCCGGGACCGTGTCCGGCCTTGCCGTTGGCATTCCTATAGCATTGTTCAGCGAGGTAGCGGACACCCCAGACCACTTAGAAAAATTCGGGGGGACTCCCTACTATCTATGCGGGCACACCGCAATGCTGGAAATGCTCAAGGCTGAAAAATATGTCCTTAGGTCAAAGGACTTAATAACCTTCACCTTCGATAGACAGCAGGAATTTGAGAAGGAAATGAGAAAGGTCCACGCCCATCTTCAAACGACGGAGTGTGAATTTCACTCGCAGGTTGGGAGCATTCGATTCGAGGACAAGAAGCTGTTCATTCCGTTGCAGGTTGCCGACACGCTGGTGTATGAGTCGCGGAAGTATCTGGAGCGATTGCTAGCCGACCCGACAGTCCGCCCCCGGCCAGAATTGAAGCGACTAATGGATGAAGGAAAGATTTTCGAAATATCCCTGACAGACAAAGCGTTCTTAGAATTTTATTTGAATCATTGAATCGGTGTCTCTGACCCAGTTTATGGCGGACGCCGATTCTACAGCGATTTCGCTGCCCGGACGCAGCAGTTTCAGTGGCGAAGGTAAAGCGAAGAGTGTATACTGTAGTCATGGAGCGAGTGCATGACTGAACTAGCCGAACCAAAGAAATTTACTGAAGAGGAGCGGAAGCTCCGATGGGAACTCTACAGCGATCACAAAAAACAGGTGTGGGAAGACACTCAAAAGAGCACGGACAGCTACGATCAGAGTCTGCTGACCCTGTCAAGCGGAGGGCTGGTCGTATCCATTGCCTTCATCAAAGATTTAGTCCCGCTGCATGACGCTGTGTGGCTTCGCCTGCTGTACGTGTCGTGGGCGCTTTTTATCCTGACGATTCTTTTCACAGTGGCGTCTTTTCTTCTGAGCGTAAAGGCACAAAACAAGCAATTGGGCTTCCTCTGGAAGTTTTATGTTGAGGGTGACGATGGGTACAGAGATTTGCGGAGTTGGTATTCTAAGTCTCTCGACTGGTGTACCCTCCTAGGAGGAACGTTTTTTTTGGCAGCGGTTGTTTGCACTGCGGTTTTTGCGACCAAGAATGTAGCGAGGTATTCAAAAATGAGTGAACCCACAAAGTCTGTTCGTTTAGACGAAGGGCTGAAAACGTTACCAATGACGCCACTGCCCACAGGTAGCGTCCAGCCAAACAAGGCCAAAGTCCCGACGACAACCTCGACCCCAGCCGTGCAGTCCGATGCAACGCTGTGCGCTTCCAGCACGCCGTCTACTTCGCAGCCTCCACGCAAACCCTAGTTCGAGATGTGCAAAGCATTTTGACAGGAGAGTATCCATGACCGACTCAAAGAAAATCTCTTACGTAACCGATGGCCTAGACGCGCTGGCCATGACACCAGTTCCCAAAGATGTTATGGAAAAAGGGCGCGGTCCTCTTGCCATGACGCCAATACCTGACTCGCCTCCTGAAGAGAGGGGGAGAGGCCCGGTTGCGATGACCCCTGTGCCAGTTCCCTCTCCAACTCCCGCTGCACCAGTGTCTGACAGCGCGGCTCAGGCTGCACAATCGGATCAGGGCGACCACTCTAAGTAGGCACGGCGACGCGACCGAAAGCGAAATCCGCCACTATTGGCGCAATACGGATCGTAGCTCCGATGTCGCATATACTTCACTCCATGCCAAATCCCATGCCGTTTGGTGTCGCGGACCTCAGCTTCCGAGGACGGAACGCTTGCCCGGTGTGTGGCTGCGTCGAGGCAAGCCCCTGTCCGACGCATCATGTTGCCGTGCATTCCACTCGTGGTGGTTACACGTATGTGTACGACGAGCCGTATCGGAACCTTCTTTGGACAGATGCGGAAGACCAAGAACGGCTGACCGCGATTCTGCGCGGTAAGCGCGAATCCCGCATGGGGCACGAGCATTCGGAAGACGCCATCACGTGGAACGTCTTCCGCTTCTTTGAGTGCCATGGGTGCCTTGCGCCAGCGATGAGGACGATCTGCCCCTGCCCGACTGAGGAGCCGCAGACGATCTTCTGGGCAACCGACAACGGTGCGCTGTGGGAACCCTTCCGGCGCTGCTCAGATGAGATTCCTGAGAAGACGTTCGCCCGTTCCGAGCCTGATCTGATGCTCTTATGGAAGCGCAATCTCTTGGTTATTATCGAAGCGAAGTTCCGGTCGCCCAACCGTTCCGACCCAAAGAAACGTGCAGACGAACGGCGCAAGGTAGGGCCTTACATCCAGCGTGCCTCAGGCCATTTCAATCGGGACGGAGCTTATGAAGCCTGTAAAGACGGGTGGTATGAACTGCTGCGCAACTGGGCGCTGGGCTCGAAGCTTAAGGACTCGCTCGGCTGCGAAAGGTTCGTCTTGGTCAACCTGCTGAGAAAGCGCCACGAGAAGGAACACAGTGAAGACCCCAGACGAGACTTCGCCGAGCGTGCTTGTGTGCTGTCTGCGAATTTCCGATTCGCGGTCGCCTACTGGGAAGACTTGACTGCCGCAGCGCCGTCCATCTCCAGACACCCCGATTTAGAAGTGCTGGTCAGTTGGGCAAGAAACAAGTCGGAATTGTTGGGGAAGCCCGCTTTCGACTTCTAGCTGGAAGCCGATTCCACAGCGATTTCGCTGTCCGTAGGGGTTTGGGGGCGGCTGGGGAGTTTCAGAGGCGTTGGCGGGGTTTGTGACCAGCCCAGTCGTGGCGCTAGCAACTAGACAGACGTGGCTGCCGAGTCGAAGATGCTCGCGTATCATTGCAGCTTTTACACCAACGAATGCTGGTCGGGTTCCCACTGAGCAATTCGCAAGGTGTCGTGCCCGCCTGATACCATTTCGAACACACTGTAAAGGAAACCAAATCAGATGACGATCTACTTGAAAGATATCTGGACGATTTCGAACCAGACGGACTATAAGGTGCATTTTGCGCGTTGGAACGGAGTAGAACAACCGCTGGAAGCGTGGACGCGCAACCGCGAAGAATGGCAGGGTTGGCAGGAGTATCGCCCCGGTCGCAACGACTTTAATCGGAAGTTCATTTTCTCCCTCATGCAGTTCTATCACGAGGCTGACACATGGCTTTTTGGTGGTGTTTTTCGAGTTCTCGCGGACAAAGGTGATAGCTACGAGGTGGAACTTTGTCCCGATGGAGCAAGCTTTATCGGGCGATTGAAGCTCCGTCTTGAGTACCGCGACCGAGGAACGCGAATGAATTTTGAGAACCACTATCCACTGTTCGAAGTTCAAGAGATTCTGAAGGAACCCTACTCAGGTCAGGGGTTCCCCGGTTACGAAAACATTGATTTGTCTTTCGACGAATTGGAAACAATCATTCGCAATGAGCGACCTGACTGGAAGGCGGCGCTCCAAAGCATAAAGGGAATTTATCTCATTACAGACAGGATCAGCGGGGGACGATACGTGGGGGCTGCCTATGGCGAAGTGGGTGTCTGGTCGCGATGGTGCGATTATGTCGCGACGGGCCACGGCGGAAACGCCGGATTATTGGCCCTGTTGGATCAACTACCCATTCCGGTCAAGACTGAAAAAGTAGAAGAAGGGCTTGGACCGCCCGGTGACGCACGCATCGGCTATTGCCGTGCCAATTTTCGCTTCTCACTTTTGGAGCACCTTCCGAATCGGACCACGGATGAAATGGTGATGGCACGAGAAGCCCATTGGAAGCGGGTGCTCTTAACACGTGGAGAACACGACTTCAATCGTAATTAGCCCATAATGACCTTAAACGAATTCCGCCAGTCCCTAACCGCGACCGGGCCGCCAGCCGGACTCGCACGCACCCTCGCCGGGCTGTGGTGGTGCCCTGTAGTCGCCGCTGTGGCATTGGAGGTTGCGTCCTTCGAGGTGGTAGTGGTGACGTCACCCAGACTACCTTGACCGTGACGCTGCTCAGACCGATAATTCAAAACAACGTCCCCTGAAATCACCTTGGTGCTGTCTTTTGTCACGAGGAACACCGCATGCCGCCAGAACTACCTCCCCTCTTCATCGTGGGTGAGACTTACTCTGATCGTCTGGGCGATTACCGAGTTATCTCGCTGGAAGGCAATCGCCTAGTTTTCGAATACATGGATGGGCGTCGGTCGGAGGGCACCGTAGAGCAGAAGGCACTCATCTATCGCAACTTGCTGTTGGAGAGAAACAGCCCACAGCCTGTCCGCCCCAATAGGTCATCCAGTGCGGGAGTGCGCTCCGAGCATTTCTTCAGTCACGACGAGGTGTTCCCCCTGATTGCGAAGGTGATTGAAGGCCAGTCTTCAGGCTCAGCGGATTATGTGACTCACGACAGAATCGTCAGTGGATTGCTCAAGGACAAAGAGGCACAAGTATTCCTCGACAGTTGTCCCACGGATGGGTCGCGAACTAAATCATGGTGGGCACATTGTATGGTCGCATGGTTCAGCAAGGTCTTTACTGATGGTCGCTCAGAATGGGATCGACGATTCGAGCGCAAGAGAATTGGTAAAAAATGGGCTTACAAACTCACGACTGAAGGTTCCCGCACATCTTAGATTCGCAAAGGGACGGCTTCATGCCCCGCAATCTCTTGACATCGGGGCGCTCCCGGCCCGCGAGGAAATCGAGCGGAGCCGCACGGATTTCTTCGAAGCTATGATCCATGACCTGCCTCCTTCCTCCGATTGAAAAAAACAGGAGCATCAGCGTTTTTGATGCTGACCCGCATGGCAAGTGAATCTGAAATGAGTCTGACTAGCCAACCTCTTCCGTGCCAATAGCTACCAATCCCGCATCCATGCGGAGATCGCGGTCTTCCTGCGACCCCGCGTCTTCGAAAATTTCCCTGAACCTCGGCAAATCGCGTGACCTCGAAGTTTTTATATAGTCCCGGTAAGGACCGCAGGAAAAGCGCACGTCGCAGTTCCGACAGACCCTTGTGGCGAATGTCTGTTTGCCGACCTCGACTATTTTTAGTCGTTTGACCGGAGGAGGGGAATACGCGCCGTCCTCAATCGCATCAACCACCTGACCGAACTCTCGAACGACATCCTCCACATGTTTCGTGTTGAACCTGAACTCGATGATCGGATTCCAGTTTTGAAGTTCTTCTTCAAACCGATTCGGGTCTTGCTTTCGTCGGTTCCACGCAGCGTTCAGCGAATCGGGGAAACGGGTTGCAATCACGGCGGTTTCGTCGAGTTCCTGTTGCCGTAGCTTCAGCCAAATATGCGCGTAAACATTCAACTGGCGCTCGTATTCTGATTCATTCTTCTTGATGTATTCGGGATCGTGTGTTTTTAGATCGTACATCACCGTGCGTCCCTTCTCACGCACGATGTCAACGATGCCCTCAATATTAAACTTGCGCTTCTTGGGGGTTAGTTGCCCCGCTAAGTTCAGCCGAACTTCGGTATCCGTGATCGACTCGGCGACTTCTTTTAGCCGTAGCCAATAAAACAAGACTTGGCGCTTCGCCGCCTCTTTGATTTCCGGGGCAAGACCATGCCCGCTTTCAAACTTGATTCGCTCGAAATTTTCGTCAAAGCGTTTTATCAAGAACTCCTCGATTGACTGTTGCCTTTCCTCCGGCGTCTTTTTAGGCATGGGTGCCTCGCAAACCGATGAGATGTTGGTGCAGGTCTTCAATCGTCTGATGGACAAGGCTTCCGAAGAACATGGTCTGAGAACGGGCTGGAGCAAAGCCGTACTTGCGAAAGGCCATATATTGCCGAGGGCAGCGTTTGTAAAGTAGAAAGTCGCCTGTATATGAATACGTTTTCGGCAGATCGTCCGTGGCGTTTTCCGCTTTGGGAAGGGAATCCACGTCGAACTCGGTTGTCCGGTGGAAATCGTCGTCAAGCATGGACCTGAATGGTTCGTTCATGTGTTGCCCCTGACCCTTGTACTGAGCAATTACCAGCAAGTTCTTTGCCCGCGACAGAGCCACATAAAACATGCGCATTGCATCGAATTGAGGCATTCGGTCAAGCGGTTCAGAATGACGCTTAAGGAGCGGCTGGACGATTTCCTCAATGCGTTGAGGTCGATCCGTTCTCTTCCGAGGGTTTCCGAGAATCACCACAGGAAATTCCAGACCTTTGGCTTGGTGGATCGTCAGGAAGGGGATACGACCGCGAGGAAACGGGTCTTCGGCGTCTTCGTATTCCGCCTCCCCCCTGCGGTAGAGGGCATACAAATAGCTCATAAAGAAGGTACGTTGAAATTTGTCGTCCGATAGAAAGTCTGCGGAGAGAACCGAGGCGTTAAATTCGTCCAAGAAACGCGCAAGGTATTGAGATAAAAGGCTGAGGTTGCAGATCGGCCCTTCGTCTTTCGCCGCCCCTTCCTCTGCCCGTATGAAGATTTTCCGAAAGTTCCTGAAACCGCAGAAGCGATACAGGAGGTCCAAGACATTCCAGTCGAGCGAAGTCGAGCGCAGGATCATGTACTTCAGAGAGAACGGGCGCAAGCCCCTCGGCTGCCTAGAGCGGACGAGTCGTTCAACATAGGGACTTGTGATCGTCCTCTTTGCTCGCTTCGACACGCCACTATCCAGTAGTGCCTTCTTCATCGAGTCGGGATCGTATGGCATATCGAGTTCCCAACCCCGCCGCTCACACAATTTCACGACCGACTTGTAGTCGGAAACAACTTGGCGGATTTCGTGCTGACGTGCTTCAACGAAGCGGTTCAGCGACGGGTCGGAAGTGCGGAGCGACTTTGCAGTACGATAAGCACTCTCGATCCATTCATGGAAGTTCTCATAGTCCCTACCACGCATCTCGCCAAACTCGGGTTTCCCGAACACATGGACGAAGAGGCCGAGCATTTCCCGCGCTTCGTCCACTTCAAGGAACGTTCCAGCGCGAGGTGCGAAGACTTTCAGTCCGCTCGCTATAAGCGCATCCTTCATTCGTTGAACTGAGCGGGCCTTGAGGGATGGAAATAGGAAGGCAATCTGGTTCGGGTCTTCAACTTTGCCCGATTTGAGGATGCGTTTTACGAGAGTGGCGATTTCGTTGCACACGGCTGGGGGCGCACCGGGATTGCTGGCGATGACACAAACAGCTTCATCCCGCCGCTCGGCAGTTATCTTTTTCAGGACTCGGTACAGTGCTTTCCTATTTCCGGTGCGTCGCCAGTCGCAACATGGGTGTTCAATGAAGTCTGAGTAGAAATCCACTATCGCTTTCCGAGACCGATAGTTCTTCCCGAGTTCAATGACGTGAGGCCTGGTCCCAAGATTCCGGAGGCACCGTTCCGGGAACTGGACAAAATTCTCCACAGTCGCGCCCCGAAAACGATACAGTGCTTGGTCGTCATCGCCGACCACGCAAATGTTCTTGTGGTATGCGGAGAGTCTAAAGACGAGTCTCTCTTGGATTGTGTTCGTGTCTTGGTATTCGTCAATGATTACGTGCTTGAACAGTTCGCCTGAACGCCCCGTCCCATCCTGCTCGTCCAGTTCATCTAAGACTTTCAGTGCAGACTGTTGCAGGAGAGCAAAATCTGTAAGCGGTGGCTGCTGCTCTTCCAGACCCTCGCGGTAAAGGGAGTAGAAGTCGATCAGTTTGCGTAGGGTCGGATTGTGCGCTTTCTGGCGGATTTTGCGGGGATCGAGACACTCTTCCGACAAGCGGTTGAACAGGCTGATGCAGGAGGAAGCAGCACGGTGCCGAGACTGCGATTCAAATCCATCAAAGAGCTGGCTGATCGCCATGTTTGCGCCCTTCCATCCGAGTTCCGATAGAAAGGTGTTCCAATTTCGATTCCGGGATAGGTAGAGATATTGTGCCAACTCATCCATGAGAAGAGGCGCTCGCGGGCGTTGCCGGTGTGGAGAAAATCGGCGCTCGGTCGTAATGCGCTGGCACAGCGAATGCAAGGTGCCGATGTACATATTTGCCAGATCGAAGTATTCGCCGGTGCGTTCCGTGACCAATGCCAGCATCCCGCGCAGCCCTTCTTCGAGTTGCCGGGCCGCTTTTTCCGTAAACGTCGAGAGAAAGATTTCCTGCGGTTTGACACGGCGATGGACAAGCAAGTGAACCGTGCGCCAGAGCAATACGCGGGTCTTGCCCGACCCCGGACCCGCCTTGATGAAGAGCGGGCGGCCAATGAACGTGATGGCCTTTTTCTGTTCCGGGCTGGGACGAAAATCTGCCGCCCTCCACAACTCCTCTAACGTTGGTGCTTGCTCAGATGTGGCTCCAGAGGCGGTAGACGTTATGCTCATTGATCGCTCGTTTGCTGACGTTGCAACTCGAAGACCTCGACCGTCAAATGGAATCGCCTCTTGGCAAAGGCAATGATCGCCTTCGGCGCTGGTGCACTCAACCGCCCAATGGCACCGGGTTTGCCAATCAGCATAAGCTTCTTCACGGGGCAGCCTTCGTCAATCGCCAGCAGGCACTTGAAAACGTCGCGCTCGAACTCAGAGTTTGGATTGTGCAGCCCAAACGCGAACTCCACAGCGACCGCTTCCTCGGGGAAAAAGAAATCGAATCTGAACCCTGCGGAGGTGCAAGCGGGTTTCTCGCTGTAATCGGAGCCAAAGATTCGTGTGGCGGACTCTCGGAGCGAACGCACAAATCCGGCTGTCGCATGGTCACCCCTGCCCGGCCCCTTCGTGTCGAAGAAGTCAGGTATGCTTTCAGCGATACGCTGTGCCAGCACACACAGCCGCTCTGGTCTCATTGGTGGCGATGGCGGGCTTGACATTGCGGCACGTTACTGGTGTAGCAAGCATATTCTCCTTGAGAAATGACTGAAAGAAAAGGTACAAAGAACATAAGCAACTCGGGCAGCGAGGATAGACACTTGCCAAAGACCAGCGGTAGCACAGGCGTGGAACCACAGGATATTGAACAAATCGCGGCAGAGCAAGCTAAGGTGGTTTCCCGCGAGCTACTTGAAACCGCCCGGCGCGGTGGGACTGAGGCTGACTTTCGGCGTGAAGCTGCGCTGATCCTTGACCGTGCTGGATCAGCAGCCGGGCTGACAATCGTGCCGCGAGATGAGTTTGCTGTTGCGTCCGGGCGTGTGGATTCCCTCTACAACCGCCTCGTCCTCGAATACAAGAAGCCGGGCGTGCTGGCAGCCAGCAACTCGAACCGGGCAAACGCTGCCGTAGTCCAGCAGGTCAAGGACTACATCCGCGATGTTGCGAAGCGAGAAAAGCGGGAGGCGAACCGCCTAGCTGGCGTAGCAACGGACGGCTTTTTCTTCATTTTCGTGCGGCAAGTTGGCGAGGGTTGGTCGGTAGACGACCCTATGCCAGTCAACACCGCCTCTACAGGGCTCTTCTTACGATTACTGTTCTCATTGTGCACTGGAGCGGCACTCGTCCCAGAGAACCTCGTCGAGGATTTCGGCCCCCGGACGCTGCGGGCACAACGTGCCGTCCGTGCGCTGTACCGGTCTTTGGAGTGCAGCAAAGATCGGTTGGTGGGCAAACTATTCGAGCAGTGGAAGTTGTTTTACAGCGAAGCGACAGACTACGCGAATTGGGCCGAAAGTATTGAAAGCAAGGAAGAGTTTCGTACGTTCATCCGAGGCATGGGTATCGACGCGAAGAAGGCGGATGCTGCCACCGTTTTCTATGCGCTGCACACCTATTACGCATTGCTGATCAAGCTGGTCGCGTGGCTTGCTGCTGCAAGATTCGCTGGCGGCGCTTCCACAAAAGCTCTTAAGCAGTTAGCGGCCAAAAGTGGTGATGATCTGCGACGCGCTCTTGCCGATCTCGAACACGGCGGCATCTTTCGAGAGTATGGTATTCGCAATTTCTTGGAAGGTGACTTCTTCCGCTGGTATCTGAGTGCGTGGAATGAAGACGTTGAAAAATCCCTTATTCAGATGGTTCAACGGTTGGCGGAATACGATCCCGGTACCATAGAACTGGCTCCGGAAAACGCCCGTGATTTGCTCAAAAAGTTGTATCACGGCTTGCTGCCACGTGAGATTCGCCGCAGCCTCGGCGAGTATTACACGCCAGACTGGTTAGCGGAGCGCCTCATAATTCAGACGCTTGGATCGGCAGACCTCGGCAACCCCACTAAGCGGGTGCTTGATCCTGCGTGTGGCTCCGGGACGTTTTTGGTGATCTTAATCAAGTATATAAAACAGCGTGCCACTCAGAACGGACAAAGCCCGGCGGAAACGCTAAATCTAATCCTAAAAAATGTCGTTGGTATCGACCTGAATCCTTTGGCAGTAATCGCGGCTCGTACCAACTACCTCCTTGCTCTTGGTGATCTGCTGAAAGCGCGAAGCGGTGAGATCGACATCCCTGTATATCAGGCAGACTCGGTTCTTACGCCATCTCGCGGGACAAACCTGTTCGAGGGCGATGTTTACCCACTCAAGACATCGGCGGCCGTGTTCCGAGTCCCAGCAGTTTTCGCCCAACGCGAGCGAATTGATGCAATCGCGAATACGCTCGACGAGTGCGTGGAATCCAAGGTGACAGCCAATGCGTTCTTCCAGCGCCTAAAGAAAGCAGCAAAGCTCGATGATCAAGAGGCCAATGCAATTCATGATGAGTCGTGCAGCTTGTACAACCAACTTCGTGGCCTGCACGATGAAGGCTTGAACGGCGTATGGGCACGGCTCATTAAGAACAATTTCGCTCCTGTCTTCTTGGAACCATGCAACTACGTCGTAGGAAACCCGCCATGGGTAAATTGGATGAATCTGCCAGATGATTACAGACGTTCGACGATGCCGTTGTGGCAGCATTATGGACTCTTCCCAAAGAGAGAATCCGCCATGGACACTATTTTGGGCGCAGCCTGCTACGACATCTCGATGCTGATGACTTACGTGGCGGCGGATAAATACCTCGTAACTGGAGGCAAGCTAGGATTCGTGCTGCCGCAGAATCTGTTCAAAAACGCTGCGGCGGGTCAAGGCTTCAGGCGGTTCCGTCTCCCCGGAGATATTCCCATAGGCCCACAATCTGTAGAAGACATGGTCGAACTGAACCCGTTCGAGGGGGCATCGAACCGGACGGCGGTCGCGGTGTTCGTGAAAAACAAGCCAGTCAAGTACCCGATTACCTATCAATGTTGGAGAAAGCGATCTTCTGGGCGAGGCAGCGCGATAGGGTTTGACACGCCATACGAAGAGGTGACGTCGAACAAGATTACCTTTAGGGACTGGAAAGCTGAGCCCGTTGATGCACATGATGAGACTTCAGCTTGGTTGACTGCGCGGCCAAAGTCGCTTCGCGTGCTACGCACCTTAGCTGGAAAGTCCAATTACGTCGGCAGGAAGGGCATCATGTGCAGTATCAATGGCGTCTTTTGGCTATCTGTAAACGGCAAGCGCCCTGATGGTCTGCTCATGGTTTCGAACGTGACAGATCGTGCAAAACGACCAGTGCCGTCACTTCAAACCAGTATCGAAGCTGACCTAGTTTACCCCCTGCTTCGCGGCTTGGACGTACAAGCATGGTCAGCCAAGCCAGAACTGTCGGTTTTGGTGACGCACGAACAGGGAATGCGCCTGAAAGCGATTCCCGTTGACGACATGCAGCGTAAGTACCCGAAGGCTTGGAGCTACCTCCAGCATTTTGAAAAAGAGCTTCGCACTAGTGGCAGCTTCAAGCGTTTCTTCAACGCTGATTCTCCCTTTTACTCAATTTTTGATATCGGCGACTACTCGTTTTCAACGCACAAACTGGTGGTCCGCGAGATTGCGGGAGGACTAACTTGCGCGGTGGCTGGATCGCACAAAGGTAAGCCAATCATTCCCGATCATAAGTTGATCCTTGTGCCGTTTGAAGATGAAACGGAAGCCCACTTTTTGTGCGGTCTGCTCAATTCATCGCCTGCTCGACTGTTCGTAGACTCCTATGTCATAACCACACAGTTCTCGCCCCATCTGTTTGAGAACCTAGCTATCCCGGATTTTGACTCTCACAACAAGATTCACCGTCGTCTAGCGGTACTCTCAAAAGAGGCACATGATGCTACTTCTCGCGGCGAGATGGGCGATGTGGCTCGCATTACTGATGAAATCGATCATTTGGCAGCCACCACGTGGAATCTCTCCGATGAGGAGATGCGTGACGTGAAATTTTCAATTGCCGACAACAAGCGATGAAGAATCCATTCGAAGGGCTCAAACCCGCCTTTGAGGTCATGGTCAGAGAAGGCAAAATCCTTCCTGCGACAGGTCAGGCTGTCGAGGACATGATGCGCCCTGACCAAGAAGAAGCCTATGACCGTGTGCGCCTCGGGACAGAGCACGGGCTACTCGATATGGTCATCGAGGCACCAAACCGGAGTCTGTATGTTGATTGCCCAACGATCCACCGGGAGAACAAGCATTTGTTCCGCTATTTTCTCGATGGCTCTGCCCGAACGTTCTATCTCGGCAACGTCGTGGAAGGCGACCGACAAACGCCCATTCACATTTCGCAAGTCGGTGCCGCTGCCGTCCATCGTGACGATGGAGGGCGTATGAAGGTCGCCAAAGCCGAGCACAAATTCGTACTGCTCATGAACAAGGATGAGGTTTCGTTCGGCGATGAGATCGAAACGCGAGTGAGATCGGCGGGTGACCGATTCGTATTCGTAGACCTGAAAGAGGAAGATTCACAGACCGAAGGCATCAAGGCGGGCAAGGAACCTCGTTCTCGCGCTGCTCACAAGGCGAACTGGATTATGCGCAGCGTCGAGAAGGAGATCGCCGAAGGTCTCGTCAGGGCGGAAAGCGAATGGCTGATGCTCGATGGCGGTTTGGGCAGCGAATATGCGAAGGACTGGAAGGAAGGCAGAGACTACGCAGGAGTGGTGAAATCTTCGTGGAAAGAACTGAAGTTCTCGGTCAAAGGCGGCAGGGGAGCGAAGCAAACCATAAACACCTATGAACTGCTCTCGAATCTTAAGGTAGGACAACGCACTCTCGCCTTCGCGTTGCGTGATGGTCTAATCGTCACGTGGTTTGTCCGCATTCGCGGCCCGGAATACTTAGACTTTCCGCTGATGGGCGTGCTGCGCGTCGAACTCCCTAATCCGACCATGGAAGCAGTCTCGTCGGAACTCATCACAGAGGTTTCGGGCGCACTCGTTGCGGAGCGGTGCGCTTCGCCGCATGGTAAGGATGTTCGGTGGCACTCGCACCTATATCCGATTTATCTTGCTGAGCAAGCAGTAAAGAATGGGTTTGTCTCAACCGAAATTCTGAAGGCGGGACTGAAGTGGCCTTTGCCTGCCCACGCCGCCTGATGTGCGACACGGGCTGGGTGAAGCGATGCAGATACGCGTGAGAAGTTGATGGGGATGTGACAGCGCCCTAATCACTGGAGACATGATGGACACTAAACCCCAAGCTCAGCCCAAGAAAGCAACGCCCATTGGCAAAGCTTCAGCAACGGAGCGAGAGGCGAACTCGTCGGAAAAATTCTCCTTCTGGCTCGGGCCCGACGAGATTGTAAACCCCTTCGACATAGTAGAAGCCGACCAGATGGAAAGTACTCGCACTTTCGGCTTGGTCACGAACATTAAGCAGATTACAGACGCCCCATCACATCTCTCTAACTTCATCTCAAGCGATTTCGGAAGCACCGAAGCAAATCCCCAAACTCCACGTCAGGGGGCGAACGTAGCTGAAGTAAATGTTTTGGCTAACTACGATCCGAATGAACCAAAGAAATTCCCAATGGGCATCTACATGCCCGTGCAGAGTGAATCGCCCGTAAAGTTTGCTGACGAAGCGGGAATCCATGTCGCGCTCGGCATAGACAAGATGTTCGAGTACGAAAAAGAGTACAAGGAGAAGATAACCATTCCTGCGGGTATGATCCGCATGTCAAATGGCACGAAGGTTCGCGTGTACCTTGACAGACGGTACGTCCTCGGTCCGGAGGGCGCACATGTCAACATCGCCGGAATTTCGGGACTAGCAACTAAGACTTCTTACGCTATGTTTCTGATCCAGTCCATTATGCAAACGGTCGGCGAGAAAGACGTGGCGGTGATTCTGCTCAACGTTAAGCAGAACGACTTGCTGGTCATCGACAAGCCACGCAAGAATATGAAGCCCGAGGAACATGAATTGTGGGAATACCTTGGGCTGAAGCCGCAGCCGTTTACGAGTGTGCGTTACCTGCTGCCGTGGGGCAAAGAAACACAGACCACTGGCGTCCCGAACTGTTTTGGCGAGCCTCCAGATCAGTTCCAGACTTACGCCTATTCTTTGCGCGATGTAATCGGCGATGGCGGGAATCCCGGCCCGGGTCTGAGCCTTATGGTTCGGGTTCCTGACCCTTGGGACACGCTCGGTGCACTGATCGGTGAGATACAGCAAGGGATCGGCAACAACGAGCCGAAGTGGCAAGGTGTGAACACTTGGGGCGATCTGCTCAACAAGAAGCCGTTGATGGATCAAGGTATCCCCCAGAAGTTCGGGGAGGTCGCCGCCTCATCCGTGGGCAGATTCGTGCGAGTCCTGCGGCGAGTCACGAAGAACCGCCAGTCGGGCGTTTTTATCGAGCAGAGGAACCCGAGGAAGTCCGTTAATCTGGGTGAAGAGATTAGGAAGATTCAAGGCGGTCAAACAACAGTCGTGGACATTGCGAAGCTAACCGATGAAGAAAGGGCACTGGTGTTCGGGCAGATCATCCGTGAGGTATACGGGATGTATGCCGAAGCAGGCGTAGACGAAAAAGTTGACTTGCCGAAGAAGGTCGTCATATTCGTTGACGAATTGAACAAATACGCGCCCGCCCGACGTGGCGAGAGCGAGTCTTCGATTCTGGAATATGTGCTCGACATAGCGGCACGGGGCCGCTCGCTGGGGGTAGTGCTGATCTCAGCAGAGCAGTTTATGAGTGAGGTTCACGGTCAGGTAGTAGGAAACAGTAGCACTAAGGTGATTGGGCGCAGCGATTCGTCGGAATTGTCCGATGCCTCTTATCGGTTCATCTCGAATGACCTTAAAGCTCATCTTACGCGGTTGGACAAGGGCGAACTGCTACTATCCCACCCGATCTATCGACAACCAGTGAAAATCGAATTCCCGAAGCCTGCCTATCAGGCTATTGGTCACACCAGATAAGACGATGAGTACCTTTCAAGTGAGGACAGAACCCTCATGGCGAAGTTGGGTGACGCCTTCGCTTCTGAAGGATAAACCCATTCATCGTTGGTACTACTTTCCGCACAGCTTTACTAGTGAGCTTGTTCACAAGCTGATTGAGGAATGGAATCTCACATCCGAGGATCGACTCCTCGATCCCTTTTGTGGGTCAGGAACCACATTGGTCGCGGCAAAGGAAAAAGGCATTCCCGCCAAAGGTTATGACCTGTCTCCGTTGGCGGCGCTCACAACAAATGCAAAGGTAGCCAATTATGCTGTTCACGACCTCAAAGATATTTGGAGGCGGCTGAGGAAGGCAATCCACCCGGAATGTTGGAACGGCGCGTCCAAGCCCTACCCTCTTCTCGTGAGGCACGCTCTGCCGGGCAGGTTGCTAGGAGCTTTCGATTCGATAGCAGATCAAATTCGCCGTTTGGAATGTACCACTACTGAACGACAGTTCTTCTTGCTCGCTTTGCTTGGGATTTTGCCCCGTTACAGTCGGGCCGTGCCAACGGGAGGCTGGCTTAGCTGGAAACACAGCGGAAAACGCTATACGAGCATCCTCGACAGTTTGAGAGAACAAGTGCGCCTTATGCTGGAAGATGTCGAAGCCTGCGGATCACGGAAGGGGGGAAACTGGCTTGCGGAGGTTGCGGATGCAAGGTGCCTGCCTGATTCTGAGAGAGCGTATTCTGCAATCATCACTTCACCGCCGTACCCAAATCGCCATGATTACACCAGAGTGTTCGGTGTGGAGCTAATGTTCGGCTTTTTGAACTGGAACGAAACCAAGAAACTCCGTTACCAATCGTTCCATTCTCACCCCGAAGCCCATCCGAAGCGGCCGGAATGCGAGGGCTATACTCAACCTTCATCGCTGGCACGAACGCTGAGGAAAATCGAGAACGCTGGCGAGGACAAGAGAATCATTCGTATGCTCAAAGGATATTTCGTAGACCTTTATCTCTGTCTGAAAGAGTGCAGGCGGGTCACGAAACGTCGAGGGAAAATCGCATTCGTTTTGGGTAACGCGCAATACCGGGGGCAAGTCATTCCTGTCGATGAACTAACTGCTGAAATAGGAGAGCAGGTCGGTTTGCGGTGTGACCACCTTATAGCGGTGCGCTTCAGAGGCAACAGTGCTCAACAGATGGGTGAGTTCGGAAGAAGACCTTCTCGCGAAAGCATCGTTGTGTTCGGAAGAAGGTAAAAGCCTATCAAGTGCCAAAATCAGGCTGAGACATGGTGAAGTTTTTCTGCGAGCCTGACCATCCCCAGCGTGTCCTGCCCACAGTAGTCCAGCAGCGCCTTCCGAATCCTGTCACGCTCGTCCCGATCCAATCCGCCCTGCACCAGTGACTCCCACGCCAGCCCGGCTGCCTGCCCGTCCGCCACAGCCATGTCCTCGTAGGTCATATCTGGCACCAGCGCCGGGAGCACTGATTTCAGCGAGTACGAGCCATGAAACGCAGGATGATAAACGTGATCGCGGACGATTTGCAGCAAGTCCCAGAGTCGGCGTTGAATCTAATTTATCCGCGCCGAGAACCCCGGCAGCCACGAGGCGAGGTCTAAGAGCCGCTGCGACTCAAACTGTTGGCTATACACCACGATGCTTCCGCGATCACCAAGCACATCGCATAGCGTCGAGATGAACGCCTGCCGAGGGTCGCTGCTGTCGGTCGCTAGGAATTCGAAATGCTCGGGCGCTGCGCCCGGATGCCGCTGCAAATGCACACTCCATTGGAAAGGAATGAGATCGTATGGGCGCATCCCCGCAAACCGAGGTATTGCCGGGTTCACTGTCTCGAAGTCCATGTAGTACAGCGGGTATCTCAGCCCTTTCAACTCGTCCTTGAGGTCCGGGCTGTACCACGGTTCTCCCATCTGCACGCTAGTACACGCACGACGGAGCCGTCCCGTGAGCGGATAGTGCTCTGGGATTTCGTGAATGGATTGGATGCCGAGAGCGACTAGCTTTGCGACAGTACTGGCGTGAATTCTGGGAAGCTTCAAAATGTGATCGTCAGGAATCGGGGGATTGCAATGACCAAAAAACTCGCAAGTGAATGGATCGCTACACTGCCGGCCCGCAGGAATGTTCGGAGCCTCAGGCATCGCGAGGACTCGAAATTCTGAGCGAAGTTGAACCGTAAGCTCGGGCTGGAATCTCTCAATTTGCCGGGTCAAGTTCCTGATCCTGAAGAAGCGATGTGCGTCTATGTTTCCACCATCGTAAACGTATTCCCGGTTCACATGCGCCAAACAAGATGCCGCGACATCGACTCCCGAACGGGTGACTACCCGGTGCTGGATCGCAACGTCTTCGAGATGATGATCCTTAACCTCGGTTGTGGATTTAACTTCGATCAATCGCCAACGCTCGTCTTCGCGACGATGGAGCACATCGACGCGCACCAGAACGCCATTGTGCTGAAACGCGCCTTCAAAGATCGCCGGGACGTCGCGGTTTTCGATTATCTCTCGCGTGGCGCGGATCGCCTGATCCAAGCCCCTCTCGCTGCGAACTTCGACCCCACCCGGAAACATCTGGCGGGCGAGTAGCCCCACCTCGCGTCCCTGCTCGATGACTGACTCTGCGGCAGCATCCGACTCCGCTGCCAGTTCGGGCTTGTGAACCTGAAGGTAGAGGCGCTTCAAGCACTGACACCCTGCGCAAAATTTCGATTTGCTGATTCTGTTGCTCACCGCAGCGCTCCCTCTTGCCTTCGAATATACCCAATGAACCCAAGTCTGTTGCGCGGGTTCATGCGTTGGCGTTGAGTTTGCTGCCCTTCAGCAGAAGCTCGCGGAACTTCGCGTAGAGCTTGTTGTCTTCCATCGTCGGTTGAGGCCCCACGAACATGCGCCAGACTGTCTTCTCGCACGTGTAGACCATCTCCAAACAATTCCACCATTCGCAGTTGATGACCGGGTCGGTCACCACGTCGGGATGGGCGCTGATCTTCCTGAACTTCCTTTCGGCAGTCAGGAACAGACCGCAAGCCGTCCTCATCGCCTCGGGCTGGTCAATATCATCGTCGGTCTTGGTCAGCGTCACGATCTGCTCGTCGAACATTTCCACCTCATTCCTCCTCGAAGCGATCTCTGCCTAGCGGCTTCGCAGCGCACATCTACTTGAGCCACCGGATCATCGCAGCACGCTTCTCCGCCCGGCGCGGTACCCAAGTTTGTAGACTAGAATCAGCAGAATGATCAAAAACGGCATAGGTTGCCTCTCGCCCGCTCCAGCTTGCGCATGGAGCCGAGTCCGCTCGTCTCCCAGCGCCAGTTCTTCTCGTTCCACTTGATGGTCTTGATGTCTTTGCGGTAGAGCGTGTCTGCGCTGAACATCGTGTACCACATGTCGTCGCCCACGATTTCCTTGACCACGCCGATGCCGCCCCCGCTGCCCATCACCGCGACGCGGTCGCCCACGGCAAGGGGAGGAATGACCTTGTTGCCGTACCACTGCACACGCTTCTCGACCAGCCACGACAAGCCTTGCTGGCTGTAACCGTAATCGCTAATCCACAGCGGGACGTTTTCCTGTCCTACCCGCGCATCTTTTTCCGTCTGCAAGTAAATATCGACGTCGAATTCCACGAGGGTCGCGAGGCGTCGCTGCGCTTCGGTCATGTCGAACGGAATCATGTTCACCGGGAGGACGAAGAATTTCGGATAAGCGAATTGGGCACGCCACCCGTGGGTGTGGCGAATCAGCCGCCCCCATAGGGATACCGCACCGTGAACTCCGCGCTGGATGTAGCTGATGTCGATCAGGTGCTTCATGTTTATCCCGGCGTACATGCCGCACGTGCAATTTTCGTTGGGAACGAAGTGTTCTTTGGACTGCAACCACTTCCTCGTCTCATCCGTTGTCGCGGACGCCAGCAGCGATTTCCAGTCGTCGCGGGAATGGCACTCGGCTTCGAACGCGACCTTAGGCGTCCACAGTTCGCCGTTCAGGGAAGTCACGCCCTCGGCAGTCCAATTCCACACGCGGTAAGCCGTGAAAGGCTCGATGTACGCGTCCGGCACCTTCGCCAAGTCCACTCCGTACCGGGCGTGCGGCAGGGCGCGACCGCTGCGACGGCTAGAGCTTCTCGACAGGGCTTGGCTCAACGGTCGTCTCCCACACGGGGACTTCTGCGGTCACAGCCTGCTCCGTGGTCGCTGGCTGTTCTTTGAGCAGGGGCGCGGGAAGGGACAGCGGCTCGACGTTGACGATCTCGATGGGTTTGCCAATCTCGCACATCGTTTCTTCTCCTAAGTCGGGGCTGGCATCGCGCCGCCCTGCCTATCCAGCTTGAAATCCTTCTTGGATGAAACACAGGTGCTGCGCTGCGCCTCAAGTATACAGAGGGCAATCGGAATTTGGCCACCCGCAAGTCATTACTTATCAAGGGGTTGCAAGTGGCCATTCTGTGTTTCTCCTCTGTATACTTCGGGCGGGTGACACGTTGACCATTTCTGAACTCATAGAAGAGCAGCGGGCGCGGGTGCGTTCCAGCGTCCCTGCGGAACGGTTCGCGGCGGCGCTGCTCTTATCCGGCGTGCTCGCAGGGCGACTGCGCGAACTCGGCGATTTAGAGCTTGGGCAAGTTCTCGACCGTGAGGTCTGCTCCAGCTTGAGCGTGCTTGCGCCCGAACTAACAGTCTGCGTGCAGGCTGCTGATCGCCTTTGCAGACGCGGGGCAGACAAAACCCTCCGACCGAGACGCTCGCAAGCGATGAAGCACGAGGATGGAGACCATCTCCTCAGCGCCGAGTCGGCGCTGTATTGGGCACGCATCCCTCACCTCCTTCTTCCGTTCCAGAGGAACAAGTTCGCGAGCGACACGTTCATGGTGCCGTCCGTGGCGGAAGCAAGGCGTTGTTTGCGTCAGGCAGGATTTCGGGAGAGTCCCCGCTCTCCCTCGTTGCTGATCGACTGCCAAACGAACCGAACGATTCGACTTTTGGAAGAAGCACACTAACCTTATCCCCCAAAGGAGAAAGAATGAAACGAGCCGCATTGTATTGCCGAGTGAGCACGGTGGATCAGCACCCCGAGACTCAGCTAAATGAGCTTCGGCAGTTCGCTGCGAATCGCGGCTTCAAAGTTGTGGGCGAGTATACCGACCACGGCTATTCTGGTGCGCGGGCACGGCGACCGGAACTCGACCGCATGATGGACGACGCACAGCGACACAGGTTCGACGTGCTGCTGGTCTGGGCATGCGACAGGCTTGCGCGTTCGACCAAGCACTTGCTACAGACGATTGACGAACTCAACGGGATGGGCATTCAGTTCTTGTCGCAGCGCGAAGCCATAGACACGGAGGGACCGCTTGGCAGGGCGATCATCGTCATCGTGAGCGCGATGGCAGAACTGGAACGCTGCATCATCATCGAACGCGTGAAGGCGGGTATGCGTCGGGCAAGGCTTGAAGGTCGGCAGATCGGGAGATCGCGGCTCGATGTAAACCGACAGCAGGTGATTCAGGACCGCCTTTCTGGGTTGTCCCTGACGCAGGTTGCCAAGAAGCACGGAATCTCGCGGGCTTCGGTTTGCCGCCTGATGAAGGAGGCGAACAGCGATTGCAATCTTGCCATCGCGATTCCCAGTGGAGACCCCGGAATCGTGGCTCGGGTATAGAAGATTGCCCCTGCCATGACTACCGACGACAAAACCGAGCTAGGAACGGACTCCGGCCGCACCGACCGAATCGGCAAAGTATTTGTCGTCGTCGGTCAGGACGTGCGCAGATGCCTTGTCTGCGAACAGCTACTCACCCGGCGAACTGCTTCTGAGCATGCCAAAGCGTCTTGCCACTGGGTTCTGAGCGTAGATTTGGTTGCTCCAGCCATCACTCCCGCTCCGGCGTAGCACACTCAGCCTTTCACATAGGCGAGTTTTGCGGCTACTTTTCCATCTCGTACAGTAAAAACGTCAACACCGCGCAGATGCCACGGCTGACCGTTGCGAATCTTGCGATAGACCCACAGCACTGTCGCCCGGCTTCCGCTGACGATCACGTCCTCGGTCTCGAACCGTGCGTCGGCATTGCGGGCGAACCATCCGCGCCAGAATTCGACCACAGCAGCCTTTCCCTCAATCCGTCGTCCGTCCGGAGCGGGCGACGTGTCCTCGAACACCGTGTCCTCGGTCAAGAAGTTTGCCAGCCCGTCTGCGTCGTGCCGATTGAACGCTTCGTTGAAGCTGTCAATGGTCTTGCGTGTCGCTTGCTCCTGTGATTGCACATTCTGCTCAGACCCCATGAGAACCTCCCTCGGGGAACACAAACTCCCCAGTAGGAACACAGCGCAAGTTACCACCAAGACGTGGTGAGTTGCAGAGCGCACAAGCATTTGATCCTCCATGAGAGTCTGGGCAGCATTTTCCGGGCAAACGCCAGCTATTGCAACTTCGCGTACTCGGCTTTGGCTTGCTTCAGGATGGGGATGTCGAGGTCGGCGTCTTTCCAGAGCGTGAGGAAATCTTTGTAGGCGGCGAGCGCCCGAGTGCGGGCGGCATCGGCATCCGCGCCTTGCGAAGTTCTCGCCTGCAATGCGTTGGCGCGAGCCACTCCCAGATGCGCCAACGCTCCCGTCCAGCAGTTCCAGACGATCCCGCTGTGGTCGAGAATCTTCTGGAACTCGGCGGCAGCGGCACTGCCCTGTCCGGCTATCAAGTATGCGTTTCCACGTACATACGTCGGATAGAGGCAGGAAATATTAATGACGAACCCAATTTGCCCCAATTCGATAGGGGAAGCAGCTTGCAGGGCATTCAGGGCGGCGGTCGGGTTCTTTTTGTCCAGCGCCAATTGTGCCTGAATCGCGGGCAGCCAAAGCGACTGCATCTGGGTGTCCAGTGGGAAGCGTTTTCCTAAGTCTTGCGCCAACGACTCGGCTCGTCCCGCATCGCCCGCCATGGCAAACGCAAGCGCGGCTTCGCTCTCGACGCCCTGACTCGCAGGAGCCAGCTTCAAAGCCTCTGCCGCTGTCTGCCGCGCTTCTTTGGCATTGCCATAAGCGGCTTCCCACTGAGCAGCAATCGCCTGCCATATTGCCCCAGTTTCTTTGCTGTCTGCTCGGATGGCGGAGTCCACGGCCCGCTTGGTTAGTTCCCGCGCCTTGCCCAGATGACCGCCATACGCATCGGTGTCGGATGCGATCGCCAGTCCCCAGTGCTCAAATTGAGGCTGGCCCGCAAACCACTGTTGCTGTTCCGCCATCCCAGCGGAGTCCGCCCCAAGAAAGGCGAGGGTGTAGAGAGCACTGTGCAATGGGGAATCATCCAGCTTTCTCTCCTGCGCCTCGTGGACGATCTGCCGCGTTTCGTCGAAGCGCTGCAAGGCAAGGGCGTAGTCGGCTAGGCCCTCGTAGGGAGCTACGCGATCGGGTGCAAGGCGCACCGATTGCCTCGTGACCTCTGTAGCTTTTTCATACTGCCCCTGTTCGTTGAATATTACGCCCAAATTGCTGTACGCTCGGGCTTCCCGTGGGTAGTTGTCAATCTCCTCCTGAAGCGTCTGGGCTGCTTTATCCAGTTCTCCAGTTACACCTCCATAGTAGTGGGCCTTGATCTCCAGTTTTTCCCGTTCGCTTGCATGTTCCCGCAACTGGAACGCCTTGGTTAAGTACTCGCTACCCCTCCCTATCTCACTGAGATTGCCGTAGGTGATGCCCACTGCCCGGTAGCCCATGGCAAAATTCGGATCAAGCTCGATGGCACGTTGAAAATAAGGCAAGGCTGCGGCGGAACCTTTTAGGTGAATGGTCTTCCCGCCAAGACTGTACGCCTTCAGAGCTTCGAGCGAGGACGTGGTAGCCTCCGCGAGCGGTACATCGAACTTCTGCACCGTAGCCAACGATTCGCCCAACTCGCCGCGCAGCTTGGATGCCGCCTCGCCCAGCGCGTCCAGCACCTTCTCCTTGGACGCCGCCGTCACCTGCTCCTGCGCCAGCGTGTCTCCGCTCTGGCAATTCACCGCCTTCAGCCCCAGCACATACTCGCTGCCCAGACTGCCAATTGTTCCCGCAATGTAAGCCTTGCTTCCCGCCCGCTGGCAAAGCTCGCGGGTCACTGCGAGTGTGAGTTTCGTGTCCGCAGGACGGGTCATCAATTTCAAGGTCTCCGCGACTCGCTGATCTGAGAGCACGCTCAAGAAAGGCGATTGCCGCAGGGAGACGTTGAGCGCCGTCTTGAGCGTGTCGTCAAATATCGCATCGCCTGTCTTGTTGTCGAAATCGGCGAGTACGATGGTGTCCTTGTCGGTGAGTTTCGGGGTGCGGTGGAAATAGAAGTAACTGCCAGCGGCAAGTGTTGCAACCACAAGAGTGGCTGGAGCAACAACCTTCCACAGGATTCCTCGATGCTCTCCGACACCAACTGCTGCGGTTGTTGCTGCTGGCAGCCGTGCCGATTCCGTGTCGCGCTTCAACCGCTGCAAGTCCGTGCGGATATCGGCAGCACTCTGGTAGCGCAGGTTACGGCCTTTTTCCAGTGCCTTGTTGATGATTTCTTCCAGCTTTGGCGGGAGTTCCGGCTTCAACCGTCCCACAGGAACAGGTGTTCGATTCAGAATCGCCTCGTGTACGATGGCTGCGGTGTTACCCGGAAACGCCATCCGACCCGTCGCCATCTCATAGAGCACTGCCCCGAACGAGAACAAATCCGTCCGTGCATCCAGTTCTTCCCCTCGTGCCTGCTCCGGTGACATGTAAGCCATCGTGCCCATCGTCGTGCCGGGACTGGTCAGGAGTTCCCCCGCCGTGGCGGTCGGCATCTCCGAAACAGCCATGCTTGGGCCCGCAGGGACTACCTTTGCCAAACCAAAATCCAGAATCTTGGCGTGACCGCGTTTGGTCACAAAGATGTTCGCTGGCTTGATGTCGCGGTGGATGATGCCTTCGGCGTGGGCGGCATCAAGCGCGTCGGCGATCTCGATGCCCACCGACAGCACGGTCTCGATCTCCAGCGGCTTGCCACCGCTGCGGTGTTTGAGCGTCATGCCGTCCAAGAACTCCATGACGATGAAGGATCGACCTTCGTGCTTGCCGATTTCATGGATCGTGCAAATGTTGGGATGGTTTAGTGCGGACGCGGCACGAGCTTCGCGCCTGAACCGCTCCAACGCCTGCGAGTCTTGGGCTAGGTCTTCAGGCAGGAACTTGAGAGCGACGAAGCGACCAAGCTCGGTGTCCTCTGCCTTGTAAACGACGCCCATCCCGCCGCCGCCCAGCTTCTCGACGATGCGATAGTGCGAGATGGTCTGCCCGATCATGGCGCTCAGCGAAATGGTAGTGGTGAGCAGAAGGTGAAGTCAACGAGGGGCACATCTGATGGACGCCGGAAAGGGCAAATCCCAGCGATTTCAGGCTTCGCCACGCCCTTGCCTGCCCGGTGGTCAAGAAGGGGTCTCCCGCCGCAGCCGCAAGCGAGTGATTCTATTGAGATGAAATTTTCGAGTTTGCTAGTCCGCCCGGTATACCTTCTGAGCCGGGCATCGCCACCCGCAACGCTGTTGCTCACAAACTCTTGGCGGTGGATACCTGAAACTGGACCCCGCGAAATTGCCCTCAGAAGAAATGTCGCTCAACCATGTGGAATACGGGCCGCGTTGACGGCAGGACGCAGGAAGCGCGGATCAAGGAAGGGAGAAGCCGCAAGATGGCGAAGAAGAACGGATGAGGCCCAAAGCCGCCCGTACGCTCAAAATCCCACGCAACAAGATTGATTTCAGGCTCGGCGGACCTGACAACCAGAAATCACAATTTTGTTGCCTTCCGTAGTTCCGTCGCGCCACTTGTATCCCGCTTACCGTTTTTCCAAACTGAAACCACCCGCCGATTATTCTCCGACAAGCTCGAATTCTGCCATGCGCTCAAGGACGTCTCTTGGCGATGCCTTCCACACAAACCTGACTGGGTAGTCCGCCCTCAGCAATTTCCCGAGCATCTCCGGCACCTGCTCGTCTCAGAACTCCCGCTTTCTGAACGAAAACAGAAAGAAGCTAACAGGTATCGCAAATATCAAGAGTATTAATGCAACAGGGTCTCCGTGTGCGCCGGAAATCCTAGCCTTTAGCAGCAGATTCTGTGCGCTGATACCCATAAGCAGCATTACCCCCACCCACGTAAAAAAGCCGCCGGGATTAAACACTCGTTGTCCGGCCCTCTTCATAGATTTGGCGGTCGAAGCCTCGTCCGTCACTTTGGCCGTTTGGACGACACTCGCGCTCGGTTCATCAGCATTATTTAGTGCGGCCTGTCTAGCCTTGAGTGTCGTCTGTGTGAGTACCCCCTGCTGGAGCACCTCCTCCGTAGCTTTGGGCTTGCTGAGAAAGGTGTCTCTGACTTGCATCAGTGCAGTCATGCCTTGATTATCCCTTGCGCTGAGATCGGCCCAGCTCTCGATTAGCGCCTTCACAACTTTGACGTGCCCACCCATGGAAGATTTCATCAACGCAGTCTTGCCTTCGTAATCTTTGGCATTAATCTCTGCTCCTTTGCGAAGCAACATCCAGACAACCGTAATATTTCCCCGTTCGGCCGCCCTCATCAGCGCTGTCAAGCCATGGCTCGTCTTGGCGTTGACGTTAGCCCCATTATCAAGCAACACCTGCACAACGTCAGTCTGGTCCGTCGATGATGCCATCATCAGCGCGGTCGTTCCCTTTTTGGTCTCGGCGTTGACGTTGGCTCCCTTGTCGAGCAACACCCGCACAGCTTCGAGATGGCCCTTCGAGGATGCCGAGATCAGTGCCGTAAAGCCGTCGTTATCCTGAGCATTAACCTCGGCTCCCTTGTCGAGCAGCGCCCGGATGATCCGCTCACTTCCTTGTTCAGCAGCAACCATCAGCGCAGTCGCGCCCTTGTTCGTCTTGGCATTTGCATTGGCACCCTTGTCGAGCAGCGCCTGCACAACCTCGAACCGGCCCATCGAGGATGACATCATCAGAGCGGTCGCACCTTTGTTTCCCCGACCCATGAACAACAACTTCGTTTTCGTAGTCGCGTTGACTTCGACGCCTCCGGCGAGCAGCACCTTCACCGCAGATGTATCTCCGCGAGATGATGCGGCCATCAAATCATCGGTAGACATGACAGCGATCTCCTTAAACGGGGGGCACAAGGAGCATACTGCCCCTCTCCCCCAAGTTCTGCAATGGCAAGCATGATCTCCCGTCGCCTGCGCTCCTGCGGCGATGGCAGGGGCACGGCGGCGAGGGCTTCGGGGTTTTTGCTATTCTCCATGTTTGAGACAGCCGGGCAGCGGGCAGCGCCCAGCGGCTCAACTCGGCCTCTCGTCGGAGCAATGCGGAAGGGTCATCAAAATCCGCCTCCGTCAACAAATAAGGGCAGTCCCGAACGTCCTTTTCTCCCCTGCAACTGCCCACCAGTAGAAGTTCCATCAGACCGGAAGATATATTGGTGCAGCAGCGCGTGCAATGTGTGCGAATTCCGATGAAGAAGCTGAACTACGACCGTATCACGACAGCAATCGAGCGTGAGTGGCTGGCGCAAATCGTTGCTGGCACGAAGAAAATCGAATATCGCCAGATCAAGCCTTACTGGACGAAGCGCTTTGCTAAGGTGTCGCTGCCGTTCGAACTGCGGCTGCGGAACGGGATGAATCCGCTAGTGCCGGAAGTGACCGTGCTGATCCACGGGATCACGAAGGATCGCCGGGCGAGCGAATACAGGCTGCACATCAAGAAAGTCGTGGGGTTCAAGCACTGGGACAAGCGGCGGCAGAAGCCGAAACGGTGAGTCCTACTAAGTCGGTCGGCTTCCGCTTCAAATCTCCGCAATCTCCGGGTAAACGTGCCTGAACTCGCGAATCATGTCCTTCGCGGCCTCGATTCGGATGTCCGAGTCGGACTCGCCTGTATACAGTATGACGCCGATTGTTTCAGCCATCAGCAGCGCTAGGGTAAGCTCCTTGCGTCTTCTCCCCGATAGGTCGGGTCCGTCCATGATGCTGACTGCAAGGTCTATTCCGAACACTCTATTCTTCCTTTCGAGCGGGGGAATTGCCTCTCCATACTTGATTTTGGAAGTCAGCGAACATGCAGCGAGTCACGAGGCGACACGGCGCAGGGAAGACGCTACTGCCACGCGGCTGACCAAGCAGCTTTCGCGCCGCCTTGTCACAAGCTCTTGAACCGTCAAGCCCAATTGGGGTGTCGATACCGAGGCAGGTGAGATCAGGCGGCGTTTCCGCTAAGCGAAGGGACTTCGACCTCGAAGGTGACCCAACCGGCGCGACATCCATCAACGTCTGCGACGAACATAGAGTCTCCCTGTGCTGCTATTAAGGCTTTTTCGCGAGCCTTTAACAGCCGACAAGCATGGATTCAATCCCATTTCTTCGAACGCAGAGTCTCGTATCTCTGAGTCAAGTACCCCGCCCGCTGGAGCAGGGGTATGGTGCCCTTCCCTTTTCTGAGCCAATCGCTTAGGGTTTGGTAGGCGTCCTCCCCGGCGTCATCGGCTCTGCCGTTCACCACGCAACGGTCTAGCGTCGTCAAGGCGAACTCCACGTCTTCCGATGCAAAGTAGTGCGACGGGGGAGCCGGGACTGCCGAATCTGGCGCTGCTGGGACGCCGCTGGGAGCGCGGCTAAGCGGTCGCCTCACGTCGTTCCCCGCTTTTTGCGCCGTTCTCTTCGGGATTAGCCCGCCAAGCTCCCTTTCGACCTTTCTCAGGTGTCCTTTGTATCGTTTTATGTTTCGCCGCAGCGTTTTCCATCGCGTCATGATCTTCGAGAGCGCCCCCAGCGACAGGTTGAACTTCTCGCCAAGGTCGCGGTAGCCGACTTCCGGGTGCTCGGCGGCGTACTCCACGAGCAATTTTTCCAGACCTTCCCGCACCTTTCGCATCGCGGCGGGGAAATCGAAGTCTTCCATACCCGCATTCTCGCATAGAGTCCCGGTCGGTGTTCACGTTTGTGAACACTCCTGTTGATCGTGGGAAAGCGAATCCCCAAATGGCCTGTTTGCAAAGGGTTGCGGGGTAGCCAATTTTGAAATCACCCGTGTATTACTACACCCGTGCGAGGAGGCAGACATGGGCGATTTCACGAACATCACGCTGAACGGGAAGCCGCTGGCGGAAGTCTTACGCCAGCAGAGCCTCTTGGAGGTTCAGGAACATCTCGCAACCGAGGAAGCCGACCTTCGGCGAAGGCTGGCACGCGGACGAAGTACGCCCGTGCCGCTGGCTGCCGGAAAGCGGGGCAGGAAGCCAATCGAAATCCGGTATTGGGTTGCGGCGGAAATCCAGTGCCTCGCCGCCGACCAATCGCTCAGTGTCGCAGAGATCGCAAGCCGAGCCGGACAACCTGCGCAGCTCGTCCGTTTGTGCCTTAGGCAACTACACATTAAGCGCAAGCGCGGTCGCAAGAAGAGAGTACCGGATGCGGATCAGAGGGGCGCGATTCGAGGGGAAGGTAACGGAGAAGCGTTGATCAGCGACCTCCCAGAATCCCGCGACGCTGCTTCGGCTGCTGGAACCAAAGGGAGCGGGCAGGAGTGACGGCAATCCGCAATCGGTATGGCGATTGAAGAGTTCAAAAACGGGTTTTGTGGTCGGAGTCACAACCAAAGGAGAACGCGATGAAAACTATCAAGGCGAAGATCAAAGGCGTGGGGCTGGGAATTCTGTTGCACAATCCCGCTGGCATGGGGCAGTCGAACGGAAAGAAAGTCATCCCCACGCCGGAACAGGAAGCTGCGGCGGGTTGCTACTGGATGGAAGACAAGACGTCGGTCGCGATCCCGTCGTGGAATCTGTTCCGGGCGTTGGTCAAGGCTGCCGCCGCGTACAAGGACGGCAAGGTCGCTATGTCACGCATCGTGGCTGGCAGCGTGGCAGTAGAGCCAGCGATGCTCAGCTTCGGCACGAAAGAGTACGCCATCGACACGCGCCGCGCCGTCGTGCAGCGCCAAGGAATCCTGCGGTCGCGTCCTCTGCTTAGGAATTGGCAGCTTGACTTCGACCTCCTCGTGAACGAGGAGGATGTCAGCCCAAAGGTGTTCCCTACACTGCGGGCGATCTGCGAGGACGCGGGACGGCGCGTTGGTATCGGCGACTTCAGGATCGAAAAGAACGGCCCGTTCGGCAAGTTCGTCGTCGAGTCTTGGGAAGTGCAGTAGGAGAAGAGTTTTTGCCCGGCGGCTAGGCTTGGCATGGCTGGGCTGGGCGTGGCTGGGCTCGGCTCGGCGTGGTGAGGCAAGGGCTGTAACAAATTCGAAAGGAGGAATTATGGTTGACATGGTCAGGGTGGGAGAGTTGGTGATCGACTACGGCACACTTCCGCGTGCCGGGGTGAACTTCGGGCACGTGGACAATCTCAAGAACGCGGCGCTCGCGGGCACGACTTTTCCGCCCATCATCGCCGACCGGAACACAAAGCGCGTGGTGGATGGGCTTCACCGACACAAAATGTACGTGCAACTGTACGGCGAGGAGCACGAGGTGGAAGTGGAGTTCCGCGACTTCGCTAACGAGAACGCACTGTTTGTGGCGGCGGTCGAAGCAAACGCTACGCACGGGCTGGCTTATAGCACTTATGACAGGCGTCGCATTCTGGTAGAGGCTGAGAAGCGCGGCATCAGTCGGGAGGTCATCTCCAGTGTGATCAGGATGCCCGTCGAGAAGGCGGACAAGAAGATCGCAGATGGCTCAGCATTCGTGAAGACTCCCGCTGGCGACCGTGAACGTGTGCCGCTCCGTACCGGGCTGAAGCCCCTCGCCGGACACTTCCTCAACAAGAAGCAGGAGGAAGCCAACAAGACGGCAGCGATGAAAGCTGAGTACCACTGCGAGGCATTGGTTGCACTGCTCCGCGCCGGGTTGCTGGGCTGGTGCTCGAAAGCGACCAAGGCGGCGGTGATGATACTGCACAAGGAATTAGCGAAGCAGGTTTAGAGTTGCAGGGCAGGGCGGGGCTAGGCAATGTCCGGCATGGCTCGGCAAGGCATGGCAGGGCCGGAATCTGCTGCTGGACTGAATCTTTCCCCTTTAGACTTTCCCCGCCAGCAACGCCAGCCCAAGCGCCTTCTTCACGTGTACGGGGTAGACGTGCAGGACCTCGCCCAGAACGTCGCCCGTCGTGCCTTCGTCCCAGCCCTGCCCCGTACGGAGCCTCGTTGCCGCAGCCTCTAGCACGCCAGCAAGTTGCAATTCGCGGGACACCTGTTCCGGCGTTCCGTTGAACCAAGCGACGTGAACAGCTTCCGCGTCTTCCGTAGTGATCCCAGTCTCCTCCGTGATCGAAGGGAAGGTGTGGCCCAAGTCGAGAAGGTCGAGGGCTTTTTCAAAGGTATCTGTCGTGAGCATTGTTTGTGATCCTGTCCAAAAATTGGGGGGCGGCGTCCCTAGCCTAGTGCCTGCGGTCTCGCGGATGAGATACCCTTCGAAGCGGAATTGAACTTGAGGCATCCGCGTCCTGACCACCCCACGGTATCTAATACTGGGCGGGAGCGAAAACGTAGGGTGCATCCTGCGACGTGGCACGCCGCTCGCTCCGTAACGCGTCACTCGGTCGGGACCTCGCCAACGAACACGATGCCCTCCACGGCACCGCCATCGGGTTCGAGCAGGTACACCCTGTTGTCTCGCCACTCGAATTCCGGCTCCGCGCCGACTTGTGAGCCGGGGAACAACCACCAATGCCCGCCAAACCAGAGCATTGCGTCCGTGTCTTGTAGTGGCATCGTCTCGGACTCCTGAGGATTCAAAGAGGCGGGTACGCGTCCGCGAGGCTGAGATTCAATTGTCGTGCAATTTCCGGGTAACGGGCTAGGAGCTTCAAGAAATTTCGCCGCGCCCGTGCGGGCGAGCAACTTGGGTATGCGGAGGGATATTTCGCTCTCAGCGACCACTTCCGCATCTTGTGGCTGACTAAAATTTGGCGAACCTCAGGTCTCGCACGCATTTTTCGATTTTCCTCCACAGAACTGGTGGCTGCTTTTTACAGTAATAATGGGAAATTCGCGTATTTCGCAATTTGGCAGCCAGCCGGGGGCGGCAAAGTTGCGCCTCCCTGAAATGGTTCTGGAAGTCGCTGAATTGTGCTTCGGTAGTGCCGCAGAGCAGCCTGAGGGGAGCTTCGATGCAACTGAGTCACTCGCGTTCCCGACGCCAAGGGTCAGACGAGCGGCTCGGAGGTTCCACGTCTTCATCCAACGGTTCGCTGGACTCGTACGGCAACTGTGTTCGTCTTGCCCGGTTCACTTTGGGCTCAGAACCACCGTTGCCCTCGCCTGCTTTCTTGGGTCTAGGGTGCTAGTCGCCATCACTGTGACTTGTCCGGTCCGCTCCACTGCCGATGGAGCTTCATAGAGCCCATCGGCCGTAATCCGTCCCAATTGTGGTTCTATCGTCCAGATAATTTTGTCTTGTTCCATACTCGTTGATGTAGCGTGGAATTGAAGACTCTCGCCTCCATGAAGACTACCTGCCGGAGGATTAATATCAACAGACGTTGCCGTCCCCGGACTGGCAAAAGTAAACGAGCTACCGCTCGAAAAATTTGTTCCCGCATCGATTGTTCCATGAGCGGATACATTTCCGGTGGGTCGATCTCCCACCTCAGTCGCTCGCGTTGTAGTGGATGGTTCGAAGCGTACTCCATCTTGTTGCAAACTCAGTCTGCCGGGAGAAAACAGTCTACCCCATAGATAGGCTGACGTGCCCAATTCCACTTCGCTTCCAAAGGGTAGAAGCAAACAGGACATGAAGCATCTTGCCGATCCGGAAATACTCTCCACCCCTGTTTCGCTGCTCACTTGCAGCCTTCCGGAACCAATAGCCGCCACATTAATTTTGGTCGTTGCCACTGCAGAGCCAGCCACAGGAAAGATGTCCTTGGCGCTAATAAGAACATCACCGCGAATACGCCCTCTCATTGACACGAAGGGGCCATTGGGCTTCAGCAGCGCTTTTACTCCATCGTCATCGAGCGGCTCTTGCAAGTTCTTCCACGAAACAAACCGCCCGGCAATCTCGGCAGGTGTTGTTCCTCCCACATCGGCCTTATTTTCGCTGCCTCCCTTTGCCACAAACAGATCGTAAAGCGAAGGAGACTTGGAAGCGATAAAATAAAGAGCTGTTCTTCCTTGTGCATCTGCGGCGTTGGGGTTAGCCCCTAACTGAACGAGCTGTTCGCAGGCAATCGCTTGACCCAGTTGTGCGGCTCTATTCAGCAGAGTCATCCCCTCGGCGTTAGGCTTCTCCAGCAATCCCGCTTTCGCCAGCGCGCTGAGCGTATCGCTTAAATCAGTCGGATTAACATTGAAGTCTTGAATCAACGCCCACGCATGGCTTGAAAGCTCGTCGAGATGTCGATTTGTTGCGATGATCTCCGCCGCCCGCTTTTGCAGGAATGACCTGAACCCAGACAGCCTCTCTCGGTGAATTGCAAGTTTGGCTTTACCGTTCTCATCAATGACTCCGACAATCTTAAATTTGCCGAAGTCCCTTGTGGCCAGCATTCCGTTTTCAATTTCGCTCGACGCGAGTGGAATCTCCACTGGTAGATCAATGAATTTCGCGCCAATCCAGCATCTCAGGCTACCCATAGTGCCGTCTATCCTGACCAATCGACCGCTTGTTTCATCAGTTGGCCGCCTTGTAACCCCATCCAATCTGCATTGAATTTCTGGTGGCATCGGAACGAATGCCGGAACCGCACTCGGCGCTGCAGCCTGTCCGGCAAGTGCATTCGCGCCGGACAAAGCACAAAACTGTATGAAGCCAAGAATCGCACTCCAACGATAGGTCATCTTTCCTCCTGCATCCACCGTTCGATCTCTGCCCGGTCATTCCGCACAGTATATATCTTGGGTCGTAAATTGGTCAGTCCCACCGCCCCGCCGCTCGCTTCGCTCGCATACGGCGGGGCTTGCTAGTCGCGGACGCCGACGCCCCAAGCATCAGGAGGTCATCTCCGTGATCGTGTCTCTCTGACCTTCTGTCCTTCTGGCTCCGAGCAAGTTTGTCCTTCTGACCGTAACCCCTTTATGTATATATATATGGATATAAAATTATAATCAGAAGGACAGAAGGACAACACACAGTGGTTGACCTTCTGTCGCCTCACAGGGCCTCCGCCGCCGAGAGCGCCATGACCTTCTCCGTCTGCGCCTCCGGCTCCTGCTCCTGCTCGAACTCGTACAGGTGTTCCGGCAGCAGCATGTACCACCGCTTGCTCCGCTGCCTGCGCAGGATTTCCTTGTCGTCGGTCAGTTCCCGGGCAGCCTTCTTCGCGTACTCTCCCGAGTGCCCCCGCTCCTCCAGCGCCTTGTACACATCCGTCGAAAGCCTAGCGCCCTCGCCGAGCATCGCAAGGATCGCCAGCTTGATCGCATCCTTTCTGCCGTTCTTGGACTCGCGCTTCTCCTTCAATGCTTGGTTTGCCTCGTCCGCCTGCATTTTGGTGCCTTCCCCCCACACGATCATCGGATGGCTGCCAACTTCGTCGCTGACCTTGACCGCCTTGGTCAGCAGCTTCATGCCGTCATGGTTGTCCGAAAGGTTGCCCTTGACGCACGTCATCATGTGCGCGTGCTCGTCGTCGCTGTCCGGGTCTCGCGTGAAAAGCCAAGCTGCGCGGGCCGCGCCCGCGATGCTGGACGCCCCCTGAATTTGGTCGATAGCCGCCGCGTCCCCGCGCTTGTTGGTGTGGGTCACCCCGACGAGGGTCAATCCCCGCGCCTCGCACAGGTCGCGAAGCTCGCTCATCACGGGTCTCATGTCCTTGTCGTGGTTCGTGTTCTTGTTTCCGTACACGCCCGTGGTCGGGTCGATGATCAGGAGGGCTATGCCGGGACTGCTCTTCACAAGCTGCGACAGCACGGCGCAGTCTTGGCTGAGGTCGATGGAGCGGCGGTCGATGCGATTGAACTCCTTGTCGAACACCTCGAAGGATCGGTTGTCGAGCAGCGTGATATTGGAAAGCCACGCGCCCGCCGCGATGAGCCTCGGCACCACGGTGCGCTCGCGGTCGTCCTCGCCCGCGTACATCAGCACCTTCTGCGGTCCGCTCTCGTTCTTCGCGCCGTCGGGGAAGTCCGCGCCCGACGATATTCTCGCCGCGAGGTCGGTCGCCCACAGGCTTTTGGCGTTGCCGGGCTTGCCGACGCCCCACGTGATAGCGCCCGCTGGAATACGGTTATGCCACAGCCACCGCTGAGGCTTCGGCGTGACCGAGTCGGCGGTGACCGCCGTGATCTTAGTCATGAACTGCAAGCCCTCGATGTTCTCGACCCAGTGCCCAAGCTCGATGCGCCCGGCTTCCTGCTTGAGCGCCTCCTTCTTCTTGGTGTCGCGTTCGGCGGTAAGGTCGCGTTCACCCTGTTCCCTGAATGCCCGGCGCTGGGCTTTCGTCTCCTTGGCGTCTTTCTGCTGGCAGGAATAGCAAACCTTCCTGCCGTCCTTGCCCCACACGAAGAGCTTCGTGCAGTCGTTGCCGCACGCGGGGCATTTGAATGTTTTTGGTTTGGATTGATCCATGTTCCACCTATTGTTTGTCACCACTCAGGTTGCGAGCCTGTCTCCACCGTCGCGGGATTGAATCTGGAGGAGCCGGGTGGAAAGTCGGCTCCTCCGGTACCCTTGGGCACCCGCACCTATGAAATCCGTAGTCACTTCATTGCCTGCCGATAGGCCCTTTTGGGCAGCCCCATCTGGTTGCACCAGCGGTATCCAGTCGCCCGGTGGATGCGCACAGCCTTGGCTGCCGCTTCGACCGTCCAGCCTGCCGCCACAAGCTCCGCGAACTTCTCGCGGAAGAAGGTCAGCCTTGGTCTTCCAGTCTTCATGTGTCCTCTCCTAGAAGTAGAAAGTCGCAAAACTAAATACTGGCAATTCCGCCATGTCGCAAAAGTTTGCTACCGAACCCTTTGTACAGAGAGTCGGAACGGATCGACCCGGACAAGGAAGGTTGGCAACAATGGCAGGCAGTTGGAGCAAGAGGTGGCTGGAGAGGTTGGAGCGAAAGGAGAAGGACGATGAAATTTACCGGGCGATCAAGACGGGCGACTACAGGACGGCGCTGATGGAACTATTTAAGGAAGTCCGGCAGGTGGACATCTGTAAACATGGCAACATGACGACCTACCAGCAGTGCCCGCTGTGCGACGCCGAGTTTGACGAGATGTTGAGAGCGCCGGAGTTCGAGGATGAGTAGGACGACCCCGGCCCGCAGATGGAAGCTCGGCGCGGAAGCTGCAACTGGTCGCCGTAATCGAATTTGAGGCACGCTTCGCCCTCAGCGAAGGGCCATTCTGTAGACCAGACCGGGAAGAGTTCCGCCAGACCAAGCGACCTTCCCCGCAACACTCATGCCGTGGCGCTCGTAGAAAGAGCATGCCACGGCATTTTCCTCCCGCACGGACAAATAGAGGTCGCCCCCGGACGGTTTGACGATCTCCTCAACGAACTGCTCGAAGACCCGCCCGCCGGCCCCGCTGAATTTGCGGCTGTTGAGAATCTGGTGGAGCATGATCGCGCCAGCCGGGATGTCCACCTCGCCCACGCGGGTCCGCTTGCGGTATTGCTGGTAGGTGACGATGACGCCGTCCTGCCAGACGACTTGGCCCGCCTCGATCATGCGCCTGAGCTTGTCCTGACGGACGTGCGGGAACACGTCCTTGCGCTTCTGAAATTCCTTGCAGATTTCCTTCAAGTTAGAGAGGGTCGCGTGCTTCATGGCTTCTTCTTGAAGACGAGGATCGGCTCGTACTTGTGGCTCTCGCCCCTGCGCGTGCCCATCATCGCGCTTAGCATCAGCCGAGCGGATTGCTCGTGACGCCACCCGACTTCGGACGCGACGCGCTTGACGTCTGCGACCATATCCTCGGCGACGTTCAACACCAACATCGCGTGGGGCTTTGCCGCGATGCGGCAGTTGATTAGCGTCAGCTTCATGAAACCTTCCATCCACGCCTCGCGAGTCGGATACCGTTTCCACGACTGCGTCTCCTCGTCCGAGTACCTTTCAAGCCCGAGATACGGCGGCGATGTCACGATGCAGTCTACACTTTCCGGTGCGGGCCGAAAGTCCTCGCTGCCCAGCATGTGCAATTCGACTTCGAGCTTCCGGGTTGGAGCGAATCTCACTAAGTCCGCCGCCGTCTCTTGCAATCCCTTAAATGTAAGCTCGCACGGGTCGGTGCCTATGTACTTCGCGACGCGACGGCACGACCACGCGCCCAGCAATCTTCCCGAATAGCCCGCTGACGGATCGTAAACGGTGCCGCCCTTGGGACAGAATTCGTGGTACAGGCTCGCCGCCGCTACGGGCCGGAAATTGCTCACGCCTTGCGTCCCGGCGATGCTGCGTAGACTCTTGCGGATCGCCGCATCCGTCATGTAGGTACCACGCTCCTGCGCCTTGTCTATCGCCTTCCTTAGAATTTTGTCGTGCTCGAATGCCTCGCGCACCGTGCGCCTGCCACCGCAACGGACGTCGATGTTGTGCTTATGGTAGCTCCAAGCGAGACCCAACCCGACCATATTCTGTCCGACGTATCCTGCGCCGAAGCCGGAGGCTTCGAGCTTGGAGTGGTCGGCGTCCGCGAGCCTGCGAAGCTGCTTCAGTTTCCCGGCGTCGTCGTACACGTAGTGCGGATAGCCCACGAGCCTGTAGTGGTCGAATACCTGCTGCGCGAACGCCTTAAGCCGTTCTGGCGAGTACGTTGACCACGCCGACCTGTTGGGAAAGGTGGTCATTCGGTCGGGCACTCGTCTGTGATGAGCAGCGTGAGCGGCGGCTGGTCGTCTGATAGCCCGTGCCGCTCATCCGATTTGACCTTGATCTTCTCTTCGATCTGTTTTTGCTGCTGCCCTTTAAGCTTGTCCCACTTCCCGATGACCTTGGTCGCGTCCGGGTGGTATTTCTTGTGCGGCTCGAACGCGGCACTGAGGGAGTCGTGCTTCACACCTTTTTGGCACTCGCGGCACGTGGCGTACGTCGGCTCCGGCGAAATCACCAAGGTCGGGTCAGGTACCAGTTCAGGCGCGTCGCTCCACACGACCTTTCCACATAGCGTGCGGTGGACGGCATCCGCTTGGTGGGCTGCCACGGCGTGCGTCAGCGCGGGCTTCGTGATGTTCTTTGCCGCCTCGATGCACTTTTCGCATGTCGCGGGGGACCGCTTGCCTTTCGCGGTATTGTTTTTGTTCAACGTGATCTTGTCACAGAGTGCGTGGGCGAACTGCGGGTGCTGGATGTGGCGCAGGCGCTCCTTTTTATTTGCATGCGGTTTTTCCTCGGGTTGCTCGATGTTGACGCCAACGGTGCCGCACTTGGGGAAGAAGTCGAGTCCAAGACCTCTGACCTTGTAGCGCACGCCGCCGACAATCACATGCGTCGCGGTGTCGAGGTTGGCTACGCGAACTGTAGTTCGCGTAGCCTTCTGCCCCTTGCGGCTGCCGTCGCGCCGCACGTATTGGCAGTAGCGGAGGCTGACCTTCGCCTGCTCAGCCCACCGTGTCTTGCCAGTCGCCCCGTTAATGACGATGGTCTCCCCTCGCCGCTTCGCCTCCTCGAACGCGGAGAAGATTTGATCGACGAGCGGCTGGGCGAGCTTCTTGCTGTTGTCGCCCTCTTGCAGGAGCCGCGCCGCCTCGGCCCCGATCTGGTCTAGGTTGCTGGTCATTGCCGCACCGCCTCTGGCGTCCAACGTGCCTCGTCAAGCGTGCATTCCAAGTTTTCGACAAGCTGCTCGGGCATCGAGGAGTTGAGTCCCTCGCATATCTCTTCGGCTTCATCGTGGTCGAACACGATCATGTCCCAGCCGAAGTTGCAGGTCTCCGAAGTGTTGAGCGGATCATTCGCGACTGCCGGGAAAACGTGGCAATACGGGTCGCCGCACTCCACGATGAATCGCGGATTGACGATTCGCTCGTGCTCCCTAACTTGCGTGCCATCCTTCCTTGTGTACTGGTTGACTGCTACCTTCGCATTTTTCCGACGTTTAGCCCTTGTCATTTCGCTCATCTCCTATGGCTGCCCGCCTTGCGGTCGGGGCTTACGCCAAAAAGAAAAAGGCGGTCGCGGAATGGCAGGGGTTCGTGCTCCCTGCTTCCTTCGCGACCGCCTCGGCTGTTATCCCGTTGGTCTACGACTCTTTCGAGCCGGGCTGCTTATGTTTCACGATCTCGCACCCCGCAACCTGTGCGGAGCTTTGCTGCCCTGTGCCTGCACCCAACAATTTAGCGGTGTCAGGCAACCCTACGCGATCAAGCGTGGCGGTGGTTTCCCACTCCAGTGCGTGTTAGGCGTCGTTGCCCACTTATTTCACCGACCGTTCCTCCGGGCGTCGGCGGGGCTTGACTCTCTTACTGTATTAGATGCAGGTGACGGGGAACGGGAGGCAGACCGCGAAGGGAAAAATTAAGAATCGCCACGCCGTGAATGGGCCAAGCCGAGCGCGTAGCTAATTCGACCTTTTTTAGGCTCGAATTGCAGCCGGGCAGCAAATTTGAGAGTTTTCGAGGCTCAATTGCGCGGATTTGGTGGCGGAGGGCATGATCATGCTTGTTCGCCGCGTCCCGCGCCCACTGGTCTTTCGCCCGCAAAACTTCGGCGAGGAGCTTCAGAGTCT
>Ga0326728_10004357_pt1 | contig 42064 bp, 39 predicted proteins | sample MB3enrmetagenome_FD_207602 | JGI IMG/M metagenome (GOLD analysis project Ga0326728, IMG submission 207602) | Lab enriched peat soil microbial communities from McLean, Ithaca, NY, United States - MB31MN | ecosystem: Environmental > Terrestrial > Soil > Wetlands > Peat | place: USA: New York... | reverse complement strand
CTCGTTCGACAATAGAGCGGTGATCTGGCGCGGGACTGGATTGTCCGGTGCGTTTGATTCCATTCCTCCGTTGTCTCAATTCGTTGGCGGGAGCGCTGGCGGGGAACTTCGGAATTCAGGCTTAGCCGGTTCCGCTCCGGGAACCCGCTCACGCTCGGTTCTTCGCGCTTCCGCCATAGTGGGTGCGCTTTCGCTCGTCTGTTCACTGGCGGCTTGTTCAAAATACCAGTCGCTGGGTCCGGAGTTCTCCGTCGAGATGAAGCTCTCGCGTCGAGTGGGGTTTATGAACGGCAAGAGATTTGAATCGACGTATACCATCAAGAACCTCAAGATCAATGGTCATTCGATCGAATTAGTGCGTGAGATTACATCCTCGGAAAAGTCCTTCTTGATTGACACAAAGGACTACGGTCCCATGCAGGTTAAGGTTCGGGAATCGGCCAACGGCTTGGGTTATGGCTTGTCCCTGCTCATGACCCGCGAGCAAAAGGAAAAGATCAAAGCGCTCGGAAAGATGTAATCCGATCTTCGCCCCCGGCGGTCCGCCCTCTTTCAGCCCAATTCCTCTTCGCTAAAGAAGTATCCCAGCTCGAACTTTGCCGACTCGGGGGCGTCCGAGCCGTGTACGCAGTTGTGCTGGATGCTCGTGCCGAAGCGCTTGCGAAGGGTGCCCTCGGCGGCGTTGGCCGGATTGGTGGCGCCCATCAGTTCCCGCCACTTCGGGATGGCCTCCTCCCGTTCCAGCGCCAGCACCACCACCGGGCCCTCGGTTACGAACTCCACCAGCCCTGCGAAGAACGGCTTCCCCCAGTGCACGGCATAGAATCCCTCGGCCCGCTCCCGGTCCAGCCGTAGCATGCGCAGGCCGCGTATCCGGAAGCCGGCCTGCTCGATCACCGAGACGATTTCCCCGACGATCCCCCGGGCCACCGCATCGGGCTTGATGATCGCGAGAGTACGTTCCACCCGGCTCATAGGACCGCCTTCACTTGGTCTCCGATTTCGGCCGGCGAGGCGCACATCGTGACCCCGGCCGCCGCCAGCGCTTTGATCTTGTCGCTGGCTTTCCCCGATCCGCCCGAGATGATCGCCCCCGCGTGCCCCATCCGCCGGCCCGGCGGCGCGGTCTGGCCCGCGATGAATCCCACCACCGGCTTCTTCACGTGCTCCTGGATGTAGGCCGCGGCGGTCTCCTCGGCGTTCCCGCCGATCTCCCCGATCAGCACGATCGCCTCCGTCTCGGGATCCTCGTGGAACAGGCGAACCGCGTCCACGAACGTAGTGCCCACGATCGGATCGCCGCCGATGCCGATGCAGGTGGATTGGCCGATGCCCCGCCTCGTCAACTGGTCCACCGCCTCGTAGGTCAGCGTGCCCGAGCGCGACACCACCCCCACCCCGCCTTCCTTATGGATGTGGCCCGGCATGATGCCCGCCTTGCACTTTCCCGGCGAGATGATACCCGGGCAATTGGGCCCGATCAGCCGCGTGTTGCGGTCCCTGAGGTATCTCCACACCTTCACCATGTCCAGCGTGGGAATGCCCTCCGTGATGGCCACCACCAGCGGCAGCCCGGCGTCGGCCGCCTCCATGATGGCGTCCGCCGCGAACGCCGGCGGGACGAAGATGATCGAGGCGTTGGCGCCAGTCTCCCGCACCGCCTCGGCGCAGGTGTGGAACACCGGCAGGTCGAGATGCATCGACCCGCCGCGCCCAGGCACCACCCCGCCCACCACTTTCGTCCCGTAGGCGATGGCCTGTTCGGCGTGGAAAGTGCCCTCTCTTCCGGTGAAGCCCTGAACCAGCACGCGCGTCTCTCGATCCACCAGGATGCTCATTGTGCCAGCCTCACTACCTTCTCCGCGGCGTCTTTCATCCCCTCGGCCACCGTGAAATTCAGCCCCGAGCCGGTCAGGATCTCGCGCCCGAGCTCTACGTTAGTGCCCTCCATGCGCACCACGATCGGCACTCTGACCTTCAACTCGTGCGCGGCCGCCACCACGCCGGTGGCCAGCACGTCGCAGCGCAGAATCCCTCCGAAAATGTTGATCAGCACCGCCCGCACGCTGCGGTCGCTGACCAGGATTCGGAATGCGTTGCGGATCTGCTCCGCGCTGGCGCCCCCGCCGACATCCAGGAAGTTGGCCGGGCTGCCGCCGGAGTGCTGAATGATGTCCATGGTGGCCATCGCCAGCCCCGCGCCGTTCACCATGCAGCCCACGTTGCCCTCCAGCTTGATGTAGTTCAGGCCGAACCGCGACGCCTCCACTTCCAGCGGGTCCTCTTCGTGCAGATCGCGCAACTCGATCAGGTTCTTGTGCCGGTACAGAGCGTTGTCGTCCAGGTTGATTTTGGCGTCCAGCGCGCACGCCTTGCCATCCCGCGCCAGGATGAACGGGTTGATCTCGGCCAGCGACGCGTCCACCCCCTCGTAAGCGCGCGTGAGCGCCATCATCGCGGCCGCGGCGGCGTTGGCGCTGGCGGTCGGGACGCCAATCTCATAAGCCAGCTTGCGCGCCTGGAACGGCATGAGCCCCAGGCCGGGCTCGATGATTTCCCTCCGGATCAGCTCCGGCTGTTTGGCGGCCACCTCTTCGATCTCCACGCCGCCCGCCGCCGACGCCATGAACACCAGCTTGCCCAGCCCGCGGTCCAGCACAATGGCCAGATAGAGTTCCCGCTCGATGGGCAGCGTCTGCTCCACCAGAACCCGCTGCACCACGCGGCCCTCCGGCCCCGTCTGGTGCGTCACCAGCCGCATTCCCAGCATCCGCTTTGCGATCTCGACGGCCTCGGCGGCGTCCTTGGCCACCTTGACTCCGCCGCCCTTGCCCCGGCCGCCCGCGTGGATCTGCGCCTTCACCACCACTGGGCCGCCGATCTCCCGGGCCGCCGCCTCCACTTCCTCCACCGACCGGGCCACTTCTCCCCGGGGTACGGGAACGCCGTACTGGGCTAGCAGGGCCTTGGCTTGATACTCATGTATCTTCATGGGATTACGAGTGTGCTACGATTGTCGAATCGCTTCCTGCTCCTGAATATATCATGTCCCTGCTTCCTTACCTTCATCGCACCGTCGAGCGCCAGGATCTCAGCGCCGCCCAGGCTCAAGAGGCCATGGCGATCATTCTGCGTGGTGGCGCTTCCAACCCCCAGATCTCGGCGTTCCTGGTGGCGCTTCGGATGAAAGGCGAAACCTCCGCCGAGCTGCTGGGTTTTGCCCGCGCCATGCGCCAGGCAGCCAGCCCGGTCGCTCCCCAGTTGGATGGCGCACCCTTGCTCGATACCTGCGGAACGGGCGGCGACGGTCTCGGCACATTCAACATCTCCACCGTCGCGGCGTTTGTGGTCGCCGGTGCGGGCGTCAAGGTGGCCAAGCACGGCAATCGTTCCATCTCCAGCCGCTGCGGCAGCTCCGATGTGCTGGAGCGGTTGGGCGTGAAGATCGCGCTCGACCCCGCTCGCGTGGCGCAAGCCATCCAAGAGGTCGGCATCGGATTCCTTTTCGCGCCCGCGTTTCATCCCGCTATGAAGCATGCCCAGCCGGCCCGGCTCGAACTCAAGATGCGGACCATGTTCAACATGCTCGGACCGCTCACCAATCCGGCCGGCGCTACCGTCCAGGTGGTGGGCGCCTCCTCGATTTGGGCGGCCGAACGGATCGCCGAGACGCTCGCTGCGCTGGGGCTTCCACGGGGGTTCGTGGTGCACGGTTCCGACGGGCTCGATGAGATCACCACCACCGGGCCGTCGCTCGTGATCGAGATCCGCGACGGCCGCCTCCTGCGCCGCGAAGTCGCCCCCGCCGAGTTCGGCGTCGCGCCGGCGAGCCTGGCCGACCTGGCCGGCGGAGATCCCGAGTTCAACGCCGCGATTGCCAGGTCGGTGCTAGATGGCCAGCCCGGCCCCCAGCGCGACATCGTTCTGGTGAACGCCTCGGCCGCCCTGGTCGCCGCCGCCGTGGCGGACGGCTTCCTGGAAGGCATGCTGCGCGCGCGGGATTCGATCGACTCCGGGGCCGCCCGCGCCAAGCTGTCGCAATTGGCCGCCTTTTCCCAACAATAATCGTCCGGCCGCGCGGTGACGGTCGAACCACGCGCTCCACCCGATAAGGACAACCGCGCCCGCAAACCCAACCATCTCGACGACGCGGATGCTGGGCGGAGACGGCCCACCCGCCTTACAGCGCGCCCGAATGCCGTTTGAGGATCTGCTCCAGGTTTTGGGACAAAGCCGATCGGGCCAGCACCATGTCGCATCCCGTCTCGTGGGCCTTCTGCTTCAGCTCGCCCTGCACGTGCGACAGGTACCCGATCAGGCTGATGGACTTCGACTCCGCATTGCCCTTCAGCTTGGCAATCACCTTCAGCGGCTGCATGTCGCTGAAGTTCAGGTCGAAGATGATCAGAGCCGGTCTCTCTTCCCGCGCCTTGGCCAGCAAGTCCTTGTCGTTCTTGATGAATTCCACATCCAGGCCCGCCCGTTTGGCGGCCTCGCCGATCTTCACCGTGAAGAACAAGTCCTCCACGGCGGCCAGAAGCTTCTTGGGCTGCTTTTGCATAGGTTTCGCGAATCGGACCCCGCTGATTCCGTACGAGTCCAGTCTTATGCCAATAGAATTGCTGCCGGTGGGTTAAGTCTCATCCTACCCGTTTTAGGTTGAAACCGCAACGCCGGGCGGCGCGTCTAGTGGTAAGCTCTGATTGGGAGGGCAGCCATGAGATTCACAATCGCGGCAATCCTGGCGCTGGTGCTTTCCGTCGGCGTCCTGGCGCAGCATCATGACGGCGCGGAGGGGAGTTCCCATCCGGCGCCGGCAGCAGTTTCGACCCCGAGCCACCACTCTTCGGGCGGTTCTGGAGGCGTCGGCTATTCCAATTCCCCGGGGTACCCGTACGGGGGATACCGAACCGTCCCTGCCACCACGTATTTCTATCCCGTTTACATCAGCGGATTCGACTACCCCTATTCCAACCAGGCGGCTTCGGATGTGGTGGCCATCCCGGCTTCCCAATCCCAGGCCCAGCCCTCCCAGCCCGTCATCATCAATCAGTACTTCGGCTCGGATGCGGCCCGGCCCACCGTGACCGACTACGGGCCGGATGGTCAGCCGGTTCCTCCTGCCGATACCGGGGTCCGCGTCTACCAGGCCCCTTACAGCCCGCCCGCCGAGTACACGCCCAGCGACCAGGTCGTCTTCTTCATCGCCCTCAAGGATAGTTCCATCTATTCTGCCGTAGCCTACTGGGTGGATGGCGAAATGCTGAACTACATCACTCCCCAGGGCCGGCACAACCAGGTGTCGCTCGCCCTGGTGGACCGCGACCTCTCCGTCAAGCTGAACCAGGGACGCCAGGTCGATTTTCATCTGCCCGCCGCCAAATAGTGTTCCAGCCAGATCCCACACGGAGGCGGTTCCTACAGACCGTTCCCCTGTGCCTCGCGCCAGGTTCGCTGGCCGGCCCCGCGCCCAGCGAACCCATTCTCCGCCAGCGCCTGGTCCAGCGGCATAACCCCAGCTTGACCGAAATCGATCCCCGCTCCCCGCTCTCGGTGGGCAACGGCGGCTTCGCCTTCACCGCGGACGCGACGGGCCTGCAGACGTTCCCTGACGCCTACGAATCCGGCATCCCGCTGTGTACCCAGTCGCAGTGGGGCTGGCACAGCTTTCCCGTTCCCCAAGGGCTCGACCTTCAGAGCCTCCGGTTCGAGATGTTCGACACCTACGGCCGGCCCGTCGGCTATCCCACCAGTTCGGTGGGGCAGCGGGAGCTGTTCGACTGGCTTCGCCAGAACCCGCACCGGCTGCACCTCGGCAGGATCGGCCTGCTCGTCGAGCGCGCCGACATCTCGCAGATCCGCCAGACCCTCGACCTCTGGACCGGCATCCTCTCCAGTTCCTTCCGCGTGAAGGACCAGCCCGTCCTGGTGCGGACCTGCTGCCATCCGGATGCGGACCTGTTGGCGGTGGAAATCGAATCGCGCCAGCCGCTGACGGTCCTCTTCGACTTCCCGTACGGCTCGCCGGACATGAATGCCGCGGACTGGAAGAGCGCCGCCGCGCATCGCACTGTCGTTCTTGGCCACAAGCCGGGCCAACTCGATCTGCGCCGCGAATTGGATGCCAGCCGCTACTTCGTGAGCATTGTCTCCCAGGGGATGGGCCCCCACGAGCGGGCCGGGCCGCACCGGTTCCACTCTCAGGGCCAGGGCCGCTTCGGTTTTGTGTGCCAGTTCTCGCCCACCCTCCGGCCGCCACGGGTGCGCGCCGCCTCCGACGCCTTTCGCGCGAGCGCCATCCACTGGAGCCGATTCTGGTCCACCGGCGCCGCCGTCGAGCTTAGCGAAAGCCGGGACCCGCGCGCCCAGGAACTCGAGCGTCGCATTGTGCTGTCGCAGTACCTGACCGCCATCCAAAGCGCCGCTTCGCAACCTCCCCAGGAGACCGGCCTGACCTGCAACAGTTGGTACGGCAAGTTCCACCTCGAGATGCACTGGTGGCATGCCGCGCATTTCGCGTTGTGGAACCGTCCCGCATTGCTTCGCCGCAGCCTGGCGTGGTATCGGAGCATCCTGCCCGGTGCCCGCGAGATCGCGCGCCGCCAGGGTTATGAAGGCGTGCGCTGGCCGAAGATGGCGGGACCCGATGGCCGCAATTCTCCTTCATCCGTTGGCCCGCTGCTCATCTGGCAGCAGCCCCATCCCATTGCTTTGGCCGAGCTGTGCTTCCAGGCAGCCCCGCGGCGCGCCTTCCTGGAACTCTACGCGCAAGTCGTCTTCGAAACCGCCGGCTTCATGGCTTCCTACGCGCACTGGGACGCGGCGGCGCATCGCTATGTGCTCGGGCCTCCGCTCATTCCCGCCCAGGAGAATCACCCGGCGCGCGAGACCTGGAACCCAACCTTCGAGCTGGCCTATTGGGAGCATGGCCTGAAGCTGGCGCAACTCTGGCGCAAGCGGCTTGGCCTTCCAGCCGAGCCCAGGTGGGAGCAGGTGCGCCGGAATCTCTCGGCCCTCCCAGTGCAGGACGGCCTCTATCTCGCCCATGAGAACTGCCCGCAGACCTTCACCGAGCGCAACCGCGACCATCCTTCCATGCTCGCCGCGCTCGGCGTCTTGCCCGGTGAGGGCGTGGACCGGGAAACCATGCGCCGCACGCTGAAGAAGGTCCTCCAGGTCTGGCGCTGGCCCGAAACCTGGGGCTGGGATTTTCCCATGGTTGCCATGACTGCCGCGCGCCTCGGCGAAAACGGGATCGCCATCGACGCCCTGCTCATGGAAACCCCCAAGAACCAGTACCTGCCCAACGGCCACAACTACCAGCGGCCCAATCTCCCGCTCTATCTGCCCGGAAACGGCGGGCTGCTGGCGGCCGTGGCCCTGATGGCGGGCGGCTGGCAGGGCGGCCCCGCCTCCCACGCGCCCGGCTTCCCGAAAGACGCCTGGACGGTTCGCTCCGAAGGCCTGCTGCCGTTGCTCTGACCGGAGGGCTACTGCTTCCCGGCGATGGATCGCAGCCGCATCCGAATCTGCTCCGCTTCCTCCCCGCGGCCCTGGGCCTGGTAGAGTTCCGCCAGATTGTGCAAACTGGCGGTCACTACCTGGTGAGCGGGTTCCAGAACCCGGCTGCGGATCGCCAGCGCCTCCTCCAGGGCCTGTGTCGCCCCCTGCATTCCCCCCGACGCCAGCCTGGCCGCACCGGCTACTTCGTGCAGCGCGGCTTCCAGCAAGGGATGCGACCCGGGGCATTCTAGACCCTGGGAAGCTTCCGCGTCCGCCTCTGGCGCCCGTCCCGCTTCATACAGCAGCAAAGCGCGTCTGTAATGGAACTCCGCCAGCCGGTTGGCTGGCGCCGCGCTATGGTCGCTGAGGTAGCCCGCATCCTCCGTTGGACCGGGCGCGTGGAGTGCGTCCAGCACCGCCAGCCTCCGATATGCCGGCCATCGGCCTTCCGTTCCGTCAACCACGATCCACGGCAAGTCCGGAGGCAGTCGGTGCTCCCGGATCGCCGTTCTCAGCATCTTCGAGAGGCCCTCCGCCTCATCCTGGCCGATCCACCAGGCCAGTTCCCGCCCGTACCTCTCTTGCCCCTGCTCGGAGCCTGCCTGCGTCGCAATCTCCAGGAACAGCCGCGCCGCGTCGCGGGTTGTAACCGCCAGAGCGCCCTCCAGATACGCCAGCAGATTCAACCCCACGAGCGACCGCTCATGGGGCGGCATCTTCCGCAGAATCTCCAGCCGCGCGATCGGGTTCGAGAAGGCATAAACCAGTTGGCCCGGCAGCCCCGGATGTCGGTATTCGAAATCCAGAAAAAGTGGATTCGCGGAATCTGGGCCGAAGGACTCGTCGAGCGTATCCAGCATCTCCTCCCGCGCCTCTCCGGCGAAGCCCAGGTGTCCCAGAAGCAGTCCGACCGGGATGGGGTCCCCCGCCAGCGCCGCCAGCTTCAGAAACCTGCCGATAGGCTCTGGCCATTCCGGCACCGGCTCGCTCAGGGCAGTTCGCAAGGCGGCGGCGTCGGCAACTCGCCAGCCCTCCCCCGCGACCTCGACCACCGCGCCGGCCTCTACCAACTCCCTCATCTTGACCGCCAGCTTTCCAGGAAGCCCTCCGCTGGATTCCCACAGCGCGCGGTCCATTTCGCCGAGGAACGAATTGGGGTGGAAGCGCTGCTCCACGGCGCGGTGCAGCTCGTACTCTTCCAGCGGCATGATTTCGAAGCGCCGCGAGCGCGGGAGCGGGGCCTCGTGCGGCCATTCGTATCGCGGATGGCAAAGAAACGCCAGTACCAGCTTGTGATTGGCCGCCGCTTCCTCCAGCAGAAAAGCGGACAGCGTGGCCGGGATCTCCGAGCTTTCCACAAGACGGATCACCAGGGTCCGCGTTCCGCTGAGCCGGCGCAGCAGACCGCTCAACCCCACGCGTCCCGGGAGTCTTACGGCCTCGCGCAGTGCCGGCAGCGCCTCCTGCAACGGCGGCTCGATGCTCATCGCGATGGAGAGAGCGCAGACGCCGAAAACCTGCGGGGTTCCCGGCATGGCTTCCAGTTGCGCCTCTGCCAGCAGCCGCGAAATCCGCTCCCGATCGCCTTCCTCGGTGCACTTGGCGAGCTGGTGCCGGGCATAAGCTTCCAACGTGCCGCGGTCGGGATCGTAGCCCGCCAGATCGATGCTGCCCACCGCAATGCGCTGGCCCGCCCCTCGCGCCCGCCACACCGCTGCGTCGAGGAAGTACTTGCGTCCGATCCCCGGCTCGCCCACCAGGAACACCGCCCGCGGACCGTGCTCCTCGCCCCAACCCAGAATCTCCGCGAGCGTCGCCAGGTCTTCTTCGTGCTGGTAGTTGAAGAGTCCGTACTTGGCTTCCGCCGAGTGGCTGTCCATGGCTATTTGCCGAACCCCAGCTCCTCGAGGACCCGCTGCGCGTGGTACACCTTCCGCAGCGCTTCGACGATTCCCTGGCTGGCCAAGTGGACCGCTCGCCCCTCCACTTCGTCGTAGACGAACCGGTTCGCCATCGCCTCCAGATTGCTGTCGAATATGATTCCCACCACTTCGCCTTGCGTGTTCACCGTGGGGCTGCCCGAATTGCCCCCTATGATGTCGCAGGTGCTCACGAAGTTCAGCGGCGTCTGCGCCTCGAGCGCGCCCTTCGCCTTCAGAATGCTCTCCGGCAGCCGGAACGGCTCCTCCCCGGTGGCGTGCGCGTACATTCCCGAGAAGTCCGTGGCGTAGGGAATCTTGCCGTACCCTTTCACCGGCCCGTAGGAAAGCCGCAGCGTGAAGGTCGCGTCCGGATACTCGGTGGCCCCGTAGATGGCGAACCGCGCCAGCGCGATCTTGGTCGCGTTCGCCTGCCGGACCGCATCCAGCTCGTCCTCTTCCCGCTTGCGGATCAGCCGCGCCTGCTCGTCCAGCGTCCTCGCCAGGCGGATCATTCCGTCTTCGGAGTTTTTCCCCGCCTCTACGCTAGAGGCCAGCCGTTTCCGCTCCGCGACGTCCTTCAGCTTGCTCGAGCTCACGTAGTCCGTCGCCGCCTGCTCCGGCGTCCGCCCGCCCAGCACCGCCTTAACCGTCCCGTTCCCCGGCCCCAGTTGCTCTTCGAGGAAGCGCAGGTAGTTCGCCAGCACCGCGATCTCCAATCCATCCGCAATCGGCGCCGGCGAGTACATCCGCAGATCGAGCGATGGAAGCGCCGCATCGGTGTATTCCTTCAGCCGCTGCCCGTTGGGCTTGACTTTCTCGACCGGCAGCCGCAATACATTGCGCGCGATCCGGAACAGGTCGGAATACCGCGGCCCGCCCTCCAGCGCGTAGTATTCCTTCTGCACCGGCGCCCACTTCCGGTACGCCGCCGCGATCGCCTCCCACGCATCCCCCACTTCCTGCCGCAGCTTCGCATCGCTCGCAATGGCCGTCCGCAGCTTCTCCTCCCGCGCCTTTTTCTCCGCGAACAGTCTCGCGCTCTCCAGTCCCTTGAACTCCCACACCCGCGCCTTGTACGTGTTCTCCGCGCCGAACAACTTGTCCCGCGATACCCGCTTGTTCTCCGCGCTCCCCGCGCCGAATTCCTTGAGCGTCCGGATCGCCGACTGCACGTAGCCCAGCGCCAGCGGATATTCGGTGTCCCGCTGATACTCCAGTTCCGCGTACGTGATGAACCGATCCGTGGACGCCGGGTTTCCCGAGACCAGCACCAGCTCGCCCTCCCGCACTCCCTCCCGGCTCCACCTCAGATACTGCGGCGTTTCGGCCGGCCGCCCGTCTTCGTAAGCCCGCATGAAGGCGATGTCCAGGTCGTAGCGCGGATACGTGAAATTGTCCGGGTCGCCCCCGAAGAACGCCATCGCTTCCTCGGGCGCGAAGACCAGCCGGACATCCGTGTACTTCTTGTACTCGTACAGGCTGTAAATCGCCCCCGCGTATAGCGTCACCACCTCGCAACGGTTGCCCGTCTTCGCTCCGCACTCCTTCTCGATCCGCGCCTCGGTGGCCAGCCGCTCGCGGTTCGCCTCCGGCGTTCCCGGCTGCGCCGTGACGCCCGCGTTAACCTCCTTGGTAACGTCTTCGATCCGCAGCAGCACGTTCGCCTCGCTGTCCGGGCACTTCACCTCTCCGGCCTGGGTCGCCGCGTAGAAGCCGTCCGCCATGTAGTTATGCTCTTTCGAACTCACCTTCTGGATGCACCCCGACGCGACATGGTGGTTGGTGAAGATCAGGCCCTGCGGCGACACAAACGACCCCGACGCCCCCAGCCGCACCGAAGCCAGTCGCAGATGATTCAGAAACTCCTCGCTCGCCTGGAATCCGTACTTCTTCTCCATCTGTTCCTTCGGAAACTGGTTGAACAGCCACATGCCCTCATCCGCCCATCCGCACACTGCCAGAACCAGCACCCAAACGGCGCGTTTCATAAGACCTCCCTGGAATCACGATACCAGACCCCGCCGACTGCGCTATATTAGTGGTTTCCCATGCATAGACTCATCCTTGTCCCCATCCTGCTCTGTCTGCTCGCGCCCGCCGCCTGGCCGGCCGACAAGAACCAACCGCCTGGCATCACCCGCGACCAGGCCGATGCCATCCTCAACGAGCTGAAGGCGATCCACCAGTTGCTCGAGAAGCAGGCCCGTCCGCCGGCGCCCCAGCCGCAACGCAACGCCGACGGCGAAGGTCCCGCCAAGCTCAAGATCGACAGCGCGAATTGGCTCGGCAAGCAGGACGCTCCCGTCACCGTAGTTGAGTTCACCGATTACCAGTGCCCTTACTGCCAGAGTTTCCACCTCAACACCTTCCCCGAGATCCGCAAGCTCTACATCGACACCGGCAAGGTGCGCTTCCTCAGCCGCGACCTCCCGCTCGATTTCCACGCCAGCGCCTTCCACGCCGCAGAGGCCGCGCGTTGCGCCGGCGATCAGGACGGGTTCTGGAAGATGCGCGATCTGTTGGTCGCCGACCCCAGTCACCTCACCGAGAACGATATCCTCGTGCATGCCGAGAGTCTGGGACTGAAGATAGAACCGTTCCGCGCTTGCCTTTCCAGCGGCAAGTACCGCGAAGCGATCCAGAAGGACTTGGCTGACGCCGCCTCCTTGAACGTCACCGGCACTCCCAGTTTCATCGTCGGCCGCACCACACCGGACGGCGTCGATGGCAGCCTTCTCGTGGGGGCGCAGCCTCTGGCCGCGTTCGAAGCCAAGTTCAAGGAACTCGGGCCCCGGTAAGATTACAGTCCGCGCAGCACTCCCAGCGCCTGCGTCCCGAACTGGGCGCCCACGCGCAACGTCACCAGCGCTATTGGCAGCCCCAGCACCCTCTCGCCCGTCTCCAATCCCTTCAGCGCCAGCAACAGCAGCAGCGGCGACGACCACCGGCCGAACGCAAAGGCCTCCGTCCAAGGGTCCGACGCCCCGACTTCAACCGCCAGCGCGCAGAACAGCAGCATCGCAATCTCGACCGCACCGTCCCGCCTCCGCAGCCACTGCCGTATCCCCAACACTAGAGCAAGCGCGATGCCACCCAACGCCACATAGTCCAGCCCGACCAACAACGCGCGCCATGGCGTACCAGGCGGATACACATAGGGATGCAGCACCCGAGCGGCAAACCCCGCTAGGGGCAGGCGCCCAACGAAGTTTCCCACATCTCCCTCCCACCGCTCGGTCCGGCTCGCCACGTACGCGTACCAGGCGGCACAGGGCAGCATCACCGCCGCCCAGACCACCAACTCCCGCGCCTTGCGGGTTAGCGCCAGCACCGCTCCGCTGGCCAGGTTGAGCACCGCTCCCGTCTCTCTCACTAGCGGTAGGGCCAACAGTAGCGCATACCCAGCCGCTTTCGGAGCCGCCCGCTCTCCCCAGTACAGCGCCCACCCGCAAACCAGCGCCGCCAGCGCGCCATCCACCGTCATCCGGTCCGCGGACACCAGCACGGCCGGTGTCAGTACGAATCCCAGTCCCCAGCCCGGGTGACGTCCCCGCGAGACCGCGTACCGGCTCGCCCAATAGCCGCCCAGGAACACAAATCCCAGCGTCGCCGCCAGGTACGCCGTGTCGATCGCTCCCGGCCTGCCCAGCCCTCCCGCGTACGCCAGTATTGGCACCAGGATTCGCCGGTACCGCAGGCGCGGCGCGTCCACCCACTTCCACAGACCCCGCTTCAGGAACGGATCGTGCGCGACATACCGGTAGAACTGCCCGTCGTATCCGAAGCTCCCTGTGAACAGGTAGGTGGCGCGAAACTCCTCCAGCGGCGGCGCCGGATGCTTCGACCCGGTACAGAACAGCGCGCTCCAGTTGCCCTGGTAGTTGTAGCGCACCGTGAGGCACTGCCACCCCAGCACCAGCCCCGCGCAGGCCAATCCCACCATTGCCGGTACGGCACGTCTCTGCATGGATTACCCATGATAAGACAGTGGCCGGGCGCGGTGGCCGCCATCTACTGCTTCAGTACTTTGATTGAGCCGTTCGAGGTCGATAGGGTGATCGCCGGTCCGCCCCCGTTGATATCGCCCTCCAGGTGGTTCTTGCCCTGTGTGCCCCGTGTCTCTACATCCAGCTCACTGGTGATCGAGCTGTTCGACGTGCTGGCCCGCAATTGCGCCTTGGTCGTGGCCGGTACCCGCAGCGTGATCGACGCGTTGCACGTCGTCGCCCGTATTTCGCTATTCTCGAGCTCCGCGAACTCCAGTTCCAGGCTTCCGTTCGAGCTCTCGAACCGTAGCGCCCGCCCCGGCCGGGGCTTCGACGCGGCCACGTGAATCGACCCGTTCGACGTGCTGGCTTCCATCCCCCCTTGCGCCCGGTCGATTCGAATCGCCCCGTTCGACGTCCTCAGCGTCGCATCTCCCGTCAAGTCGTCTCCCTCGATCGCGGCGTTGCTCGTCCTCGCATCCAAACGCCCCCGTATCTTCCGAAACCGGATCGCTCCGTTCGAGGTATCCAGGCGCGCCGTCCCCTCGATATCCTCCACTCGAATGTGTCCGTTCGAGCTTCGAATCGTCTCCAGATCCACCCGCTGAGGCACCCGGATGAAGTACTTCGCCCCCATGTTCCCGTGCCGCATGCTCGGCCGCACCGTCCGAACCTGCACTCCGCTGGCGTCCGCCTTGGTTTCGATCTTCAGGTCCTTCAGATCCTCTTCCCGCGACGCGTACTTGGTGCCCGTGATCTGCACCACGTTCTTCTCCCAGCTCAGAATCTCGACCGATCCATTGAAGTTATCCACCGAGACCCGTCCCCCGGGTTGGAGATTGAAGCTGTACTGAAAATCCTCCCGGTACCGGTCCGAGAACTCCCCCATCGACTCGAAATCGCAAGCCACCTGGAACGGAATCGCCGCCAGCGCAGCCAGGGCCAGGACACGCACTTTCATGACTCACCTCACCACTAGGAATACGGCGCGGCCCGCCATTTGTTCCCGCCGCGCGCACGAATCCTTCCGAGCTACCGGCACACGGTTACCTGGTAGACGTACCGCGGCGCGGGCCGCGCCATACCCAGCCGGTCCATGAGGGCCACCTGCCAGGTTGCGTAGGGCTGGAGAAAGGCCTCCTGGCGCTGCCGTCCGGCGCAGCCTTCGGCCTCCAGGCGGCTGGTGATATGGCCGGGGGAAACGTCGCGCGTATTGCGGACCACCCACACCGCCTTGGCCCCCTCCAGCCGGGCGCGCGCCTCCTCCTCCCGTCCTGCGCGCAGGACGACGCTAGGCGTGCGGCCCGAGAGATAGTAGCGCACGGTGCTGTCCGTGTTGTAGTCGTCCACCAGGATGATATCGCCGGGCGCCGCTTCGCCATTCAGCCGCTCGCCGATCTCTCGCAGCGGCGCCGCGTAGCCTGGGTTCAGGTAGCCCTCCCGGCGGAAATACAGCGCCGCCGACGACAGGTACGAAAGCGCCAGTGCGCCCGCCACAACCTCCCGCCAGCGTGCGCGCAGCCGGGCGATCCCCTGCGCCATGGCCAGGATCGCCAGCGGCAGCAGCCACAGAAGCCGCGCCGGAATGAACGGGAAACTTACCCAGCGTGCGATCCCCAGGTAGCCCACTCCCGCCGCCAGGCCCAGGAACGCGAGCAGCCGCCCACCCCCCGCGCACGACCGCAAGCCCAGCCAAACCAGCCACAGCGCCATCGGAACCAGCGCCAGCGACACCGCCCAGAAACTCTCCCCGATGGTCAGCGAGACCAGCCCATAGCCTGCTTTCAGGAGCTGTTCCGTGAATACGTTGCCTGTGAGCGTGTACCCCGCCGCGAAGTTGCTGGCTTGCCCCCAACTCCGCAGCGCATGGGACAGCGTCAGTATCCAGGGAAGGTATCCCGCCAGGACGATTGCCAGAAATACTGCGGCGCGGCGGGCTCCCAACGGGCGCCAGGCAATCGCCATGAATGCCGCTAGCAGAGCGATTCCGGGAACATAGTGCGTGTAGAGCAAGGCCACGAGCGCGGCCGCCGCGGCCAAATTGTCCCGCACCGGCGAATCCGGGTCGCGCAGCCACCGCCATAGCAGCGCGGCGGCTAGAATCGCCAGCGCCGTCTGCATCGCATACGAACGCGCCATCCGGCCGTACAGCAGCAGGCACGGCGACAGCGCAAACAGGCTAACCGCCAGCCACCGAGGCCCAGGCTTCCATCTGCGCGTCCACAGGCTGTCCAGCAGCAGCGTAGCCGCCAGCGCCCAAAGCGCCGAAAATGCCCGCAGCGCCGCGATGCCTTGCCAGGGCAGCGGCAGCCGCGTCCAGGCATGCAGCAAAACGAAGTAAAGCGGTGGGTGAATGTCCCGCTGAACCATCCCGATGATCTCGCCGAACGAGTGCGCCGCCACCAGGTACGTGAACCGCTCGTCCATCCACATCGACAGCAGATCCAGCCGCCAGAACAGCAGGATTGCCTGGAGACAAAGAACCATCCCGAGAGGCGCGAAGCGTCGCACGCCTCATCCTACCAGACGGAAGAGCGACTGCCCCACCGTGCCCGTGCTCGCCTACTTCGCCAGCACCCTCGCCAGTTCCAGCATCCGCGGGTCCAGCGGCTTCTTCCCCGCCACCACCTCGGCCAGCGGCGTCGTCGCCACCTCGCTCTTCTGGATGCCCACCAGCACGCCATGCTTGCCCGCCGCCAGTTGCTCCACCGCCGCCGCCCCCAGCCGGCTGGCCAGATACCGGTCGAAGTAAGTCGGCGTACCGCCGCGCTGCACGTAGCCCAGGATCGTCACCCGCAGTTCAAATCCCAGCCGCGCCCCGTGCTCCTGGACGTACTGCGCCAGTCCTTGCGCGTTTGGTTTCGCGCCCTCCGCCACCACCACGATGGCGTGCGGCTTGCCCCGCTGGTAGGCCCGCCAGATCTCCCGCGCCACTTCCTCGGGCTGTGTTTCGTACTCCGGGATCAGCACCGCTTCGGCCCCGCCCGTGATCCCAGCCATCAGCGCCAGGTACCCGCAGTCCCGTCCCATCACCTCCACCAGCATGGCCCGCTGGTGCGATGACGCCGTCACCTTCAGCCGGTCGATCGTCTCCAGCGCGATGTTCAGCGCCGTGTCCACCCCGATTGTAATCTCCGAGCCGTACAGGTCGTTGTCGATGGTCGACGCCACCCCCACCACGGGATACCCAGCCGCCGCCAGCGAGTTCGCTCCGGTCTGAGATCCGTTCCCCCCGATCACCACCAGCCCCTCGATCCGCTTCTGGTTCAGCTCCCGGATCGCCTTCGTCCGCCCATCCTCGGTCCTGAACTCGGGACACCGCGCGCTGCCCAGTATCGTTCCGCCGCGCTGCATGATGCCGCCCACGTCCCGCGCGCCCAGCTCCATGAACTTGCCCGCGATCAGCCCGGCGTAACCGTGCTCCACGCCAAACACTTCGCATCCCTGTTCCAGCCCCGTCCGCACCACCGCCCGGATCGCCGCGTTCATCCCCGGGGCGTCTCCCCCGCTCGTCAGCACCGCAATTCGCTTCAACTGGATTCCTCCTCCCATCAGAGAACCATATCCACCCGCAGCCCTCGCAAATCTTCCAGAAGGTAGTCCGGGGAATACGCCCGCAACTCCTCCATGGCCACCATGCCCGTCGCCACTGCGATCGACCGCACTTCGGCCGCCTGCGCCGCCAGAATGTCGTTGGGCGCGTCTCCGATGAAGCTCACCGGCGTCGCCCTATCGATCCAGCCCCGCCGCCGCGCCTCCTCCACCGCCAGCCGCACCAGCCCGGCGCGATTCTCGGCCATCTCTCCGAACGCCCCAAACCGGAAGCACCCCTTCAACCCGGCCCGCTCCATCTTCTTCCACCCGATCCGCGTTAGATTCCCGGTCACCAGGCCCATCGCCACGCCGCGCCGCTCCAAACGCGTGAGCAGCCGCCGCACCCCCGGGCACGTCTTCCGCGCCAGGTCCGGGCATTGCCGCGCGTAGATCGACTGCGCCCGCCACACCACCTCCGGCAGCGCCTCCCGAATCGCCCGTTCCGTCGTGCCGGCCCGCCGCATCATCTCCGCGATGATCACCGGGTCCAGCATCCCGTACAACGGAATCCGGTCCGTGGTCGTAGCCAGCCCCGTGGTCTTCCGGATCGCCGCCACCAGCGCCTCCCGGTGGTGCGGTCCGGCCCGCCGCAGCAGCGTCCCGTCGATGTCGAACAACGCCAGCGCGGGTGCGATCTTCATCCGGTTCTTAGCGCTTGCTTTCACGGAAAGGAACGCCTATTTTACTATGCATGGAGCGACAGTTTCCGGCCGGGAAGCGCTTGCGGCTGGTTCTCGGCGACATCACGCGGATTCCCGCCGACGCCATCGTCAACGCCGCCAACTCCCATCTCTGTGGCGGAGGCGGAGTGGACGGCGCCATCCACCGCGCCGGCGGCCCCGCCCTCATGCGCGAGCTCGACCAGATCCGCGCCCGTTCCGGAGGTTGTCCCACCGGCGGCGCGGTGGCCACCTCCGCCGGCCATCTCCCCGCGCGCTTCGTCTTCCACGCCGTCGGGCCGGTCTATCGCGATGGCGGCCACCATGAGGCCGAGTTGCTGGCTTCCTGCCACCGCACCTGCCTGCAAATGGCCGAGGAGCGCGATCTGCGCGTGGTGACGTTCCCTGCCATCTCGACCGGAGTCTACGGCTTCCCCGTTGCCCAGGCCGCGCGCATCGCCCTGGCCGCCGCCCGCGCCCACCTCCAGCGCGACGACACCCGTCTCCAGGAAATCGTCTTCGTGCTTTTCGACCAGCGCGCCTTCGACGCCTTCGCCCGCTCCCTCTGACTACTCGAACCGGTACATCTTCCCCATGCGCGCCAGGTCCGAAGCCGAGATCTTTCCCGAGAGAACCGCTGCGCCATCCTCGGCCGAGAGACTGATTGCTCCCATCCGTCCGGCCTCTCCCTGGATTACGATCTGGATCCGCCCAATCGGCCGCTCGCAATCCGCCACCACGCCCCAGGCCATTCCCCAAATCTCGCCCACGTATTTCATCAGCCCCGAGACATCCCTTCTCTGGGACAGCTCGGCCTCGCTCTGGCCGCTCGCCATCGCGGTGAACAGAACCTTGGCGGATTCGTAGATTTCGCTGATATCGCCCCGGCGGAAAGCCACGCGAATCGACAGCGTGCCGCCCTCTGGACCCGATGGCGGTCGCATGATCGCCACGTCGCCAATCTCGCAAGCCCACTCGGCCGGCAGACTGCTCGCCAACGCCGATAACCGCTTCCGCGACCTCTCCAACGCCGCCGCATCGGATAGCTTTTGCTGCCTCTCGCCAGAACCCTCCCGCAGTGTCGCCAGAATTGAAGCGAACTCCCCGCTGGCCGCCGCCCACTGCTCCCGCGGTGCCGCGCACTGCACCACCATCGCGGTCCGTCCAGCAAGAAAGTACGTGTAGCTCTGTCGCACCGATGACCCCGCCTCGGTCACGTCGTAAGCGGCGTTCACCAGGATTCGGCCGGAAACCTTAAACGACGGCGCATCCGCGGCCCGTGCGTCCGGAAACTGGCTCTCGACCAGCGTTTCAAACTGCCGCTCCAACTCCGAGGTGTCTGAGGGCGGCGCCACGCCCGCCGGCATCACTTCGGAGTGCAGCAGGATCACCGCCTTCTGGCCCTGGGCGAGGCTCCTCTCGAACCCGCGGTCGAAGCCCGGGGCGACGGACTTCACTGGCCCCCAGCTTGTCGGCAGCTCCAGCTCGTAAGCCTGCTCCCGAATGGCCGTCTGCGCCGCTGCCGGCAACATCCCCAGAAACACTACTCCGGCCAGCAGCCGCTTTGTCATAGAGCCTCAGACTGTAGCATCGCAGGCTATAATGGAGCGTGCAAGTCGTTCACGCCGGCCGGCATAAATTCATTCAGCTCGAGCTCGAACCCGAGATCCTCGCGAGTATCGCCAGGCAAGCCGGCTTCGAGTGCAAGCTGGAAGACTCCTCCCGAGCGCTGGCCCTCGATCTGAAAGCCACCGGCCGCCCCGGCCCGCTTCTCCTCTTCGACGCCGCCGATCCCGCCAACCTCGGCTGGTTTTCCCGCTGCCAGTTCTACGTCGACGGCCAGACCGGCGCCGTGCTCCAGACTCCCATCTCGGTGGCCAACCTCAAGGACCGCGCCGGCCACATCCAGCCCAACGCCCTCCGCCTCCAGCTTTCCAAGGAGTTGCCCGCCAACTTCCGTCTCCCGGGGAAAAGCCCCGTCACCGAGCAGACCATCTACGCGGTGCTCCTCAGCTTCCTGAATGCGCTCTCCTCCTCCGGCGTCGGTGTCTGCGGCGGCCCCATCGTCAAGCCCCTGGCCGGTCGCAGCGAAGGCCCCGGCATGCGCAACTGAATCCGCCCCTCGCCCATGACCGGCCTCCGCACCGTCGACCTTCGCAAGTCCTACCATTCGCCTCCGCCGGTCGCCGCACACGCGGCGGGACTCGGTTTCTTTGCCGCCCGCCGCGCCGGGCCGAAGTCCGAAATCGTCGCCCTCGACGGCATCTCTCTCGAAGTCCACGCCGGAGAAGTCTTCGGCCTGCTGGGCCCCAATGGCGCCGGCAAGTCCACCACGGTTGGCATCCTCACCACGCGCGTCCGTCCCACCGCCGGTCAGGCCTGGATCGGCCCCCACGACGTCTGGAAGGAACAGGTCCCCGCCAAGCGCCTCATCGGCGTCGTGCCGCAACGCCCCAACCTCGATTTCGCCCTCACCGCCCGCGAGATCCTGCTCTTTCACGGCGCCTATTTCGGCCTTCCCTCCCGCGAACGCACCCGCCGCGCCGCTTCGCTCCTCGACCGCTTCAAGCTCACCGACCGCGCCGACCACATCGTCCGCGGCTTCTCCGGCGGCATGATGCAGCGCCTCTCCCTAGCCCGCGCCATGATGCACGACCCGGCGGTTCTGTTCCTCGACGAGCCCAGCGCCGGCCTCGACCCTCAGACCCGCCTCCTGCTCTGGGACATCGTCCGCGAGTATAACCGCGGCGGCAAGACCATCCTGCTCACCACCCACAACATGGATGAGGCCGACGCCCTCTGCCACCGCATCGCCATCATCGATCGCGGCCGCATCATCTCGCTCGGCACGCCCTCTGAACTGAAGGCCGGCATCCCCGGAGGCTACCTGCTGCGCCTCCGCTTCGCCCGCGCCGTCCCCGATCTCCTCGCGCCCCTGGCCGAGCTTTCCGGCGTGCGCGAGGTCCGCGCCTCCTCTTCCGATGCCGCCGACCTCTACGCCGACCGCGGCGGCTCCCTCATCCCCGAGGTGGTCAACCTCGCCTCCGCCGCGGGCGTCGATCTCCTGGACGTCCACATCGCCGAGCCTAGCCTCGAGAACCTGTTTCTCCACCACACCGGGAGGAGTCTGCGCGAATGAACTGGAAGGCCTTCTCAGCCATGCTCGCGCGCGATGCCCGCGTGGCCCGCCGCAATCTTCTCCCCATGCTTCTGCAGAACCTTCTCCAGCCCATGTTGTCGGTGTTCGTCTTCGGCGCCATCATGACCCGCGGCGGCCTGCTTCGCGCCGACTATAAGAGCCTCCTGCTGCCCGGCATCGTCGCCATCTGCATGACCATGTCCGGCGTCCAGGGCGTCGCCATGCCGCTCATCGCCGAGTTTCAGTTCACCCGCGAGATCGAGGACCGCCTCCTCGCCCCCATCAACATCGGCTGGATCGCCATCCAGAAGGTGGTCACGGGAATGCTGCAAGCGCTCACCGCCGGGCTGGTGGTCATCCCCTCGGCCTGGCTCATCCTCGGCCATCTGGATATCACTTTCCGCCACCCCGTCGAGATCCTCGCCATCACGCTCCTGGTGGCCCTGCTCTCCGCCGCCGGCGGCCTGGTGCTCGGCTGTTCCGTGGGCCAGACCAATATCGGCCTGATGTTCAGCCTGGTCCTGGCGCCCATGCTCATGTTCGGTTGTACTTACTATACCTGGGCCGGCCTGCACTCCTTCCACTTCCTCCAGAAGCTGGTCCTATTGAATCCCATGGTCTACGCCTCCGAGGGCCTCCGCGGCACTCTCGCCCCGCAGTTCCCGCACCTGCCCACCGGCGCCGTAATCGCCGCGCTCGCTGCCATCGACGGCCTGCTGCTGTTTCTCGGCCTGCGCCAGTTCCGCCGCAAAGCCGTGAGCTGAGCCGAGCTAATACCGCCTGTGTCCCTCCGTGATGCCCGGCCAATCGTCCGTCCGGAATGGAACCGCTGGCAACCCCGCGCCATTGAACAAAGTTGCCGCCGGGTTGGACTGCCACGCGTAGCGGGCCTGCTTGGGATCGGGCACTTCGCTGGATTGAACCACGACGGTGTCCCCCTCCACCCGCGCATCCGCCCAGTGCCATTTGTGGTCCTCCCCCGCCACGGAGAATTCCTCCAATTTGCCCCCTTTGACGATCAAGCCCCCATCCGTATGGGTGAAGTGCAGCCGCAGCGAACCAGCCAGACGCTCGACGGAACTGAAGGTCGGGCCGGCATAGACCACCTTTTCACCGTAATGCTTCGCCAAAGCGCATAGCGCCAGGCGCTCGCCGACCTCTTTCTTGTCCTGTGGGTGAATGTTATCGGCATCGCCCGTGTCGATCGTCACCGCCAGACAGGAGTTGGCGACGCTCTCGGCCGTCATGGCTTGCGCCTCCCGCATTTCCGCCCAGGCGTCGTCGCCCGGCGCATCCCGGCGGTGCTGGAAGGCCGGCAGACTCACGATATAGAACGGAAAGTCGCCCTGGCCAAACAGTCTGCGCCAATCCGCAATCATCGTGGGAAGCAGCCTTCGGAATTGAAACGCCCGATCGGAGTTCGCTTCACCCTGGTACCAGATGGCGCCCGTGATGGCCAGTGGCGCTACCGGCGCGAGCATCCCCTCGTACAGGACGCTGGGCATCACCGGCCAGTTCTCGAAGCTCAGCGGCAGCGGATGCGGCGGCCGCGCATCCACGCTCACTCTCCCCTTCCATTGACCCGCGAGCGGAACCACCGTTTCGCCCAGTGTCAGCCGCAGGACTTCGGGCTTTGCCAGGAACCCTCCCACCGGCTTCACCTTGAAGACTCGCACCGTCAGCACGTTCCGGCCAGGTTTGAGCACGCCTGCGGGGACAGAATAGACTCGCGGGTTCTCAACCCAGGCGCTGGCCCCCACCCAATGTCCGTTGACGAACGCCGTATCCATTCTCTCGATAGAACCGAGAAACAGCCTGGCGCCCCCGGCCGGCAGCGGGTCGGGAAGCACGATCTCTTTCCGGAACCAGCCAACGGCGGGCGTATCGGCCACCCCCAGTTCGGCAAAGCCGCCGGGGATTTCCACCGTCTTCCAACTCGAATCGTCCAGTTCGGGATCGGCCCACGTCCCGCCCTTCAGCCCGACGTCGTATTGGTCGTACCAACTCATGACGTAATTGCCGTATTCCGGGCCGCCCTGGGTTCGCTGACGTTGCATCTCAGCCAAAGGGACATCGAAGTCTCCTAGCCTGTGAAGCGCCTCGGCGCTGGTCCAGGCCTCCGCTGGAGTGCCTCCCACGCAATCCACCACCAGGCCGATGGGCACATGCACCGTCTCCTGCAGCTTCCGCGCGAAGTAGTATGCTGCGGCCGAAATCCCTCCGCCCTCGCCTGCAGTCTGTGGCGAAACGATCGTCCAGGCGCCTTGGGGCGCCTCCGCGGGCGTGTAGGAAACGTGTTGCTGAACCGTATAGAAACGGATTTCCGGATGGTTCGCGGACGCGATTTCCTGCGCTCCGTTTCGCGCGCGGCTCAGGCCGACTTGCATGTTCGACTGCCCGCCGCACAGCCACACGTCGCCCACCAGCACTTCATGCAATTCCACCGTTTGGCGCCCGGTGATTCTGATGCTGTACGGTCCCCCTGCCGGCGGAGGTTGCACCTTCACCCGCCAGCGGCCATCCGGTCCCGTAACCGTGCTGGCGGCCTGGCCCGCGATCTCCACGCGGACCGCTTCTCCGGGTTCCGACCATCCCCAAATCGTGTTCGGCTTTCCGCGCTGCAGAACCATGTTGTCGCCGAACATCGGACTCACGAAGGGGCGCGAACTGCGTCCCGCCCCCGGCGGGGTCGGAGCGAACGCGTAGCCGACCGATCGCAGCCGCACTACGGTGAACTCGCCGCCCCGTTCGATCGCCGCTTGCGGGTCGATTGCCAGAGCCGCCGGGCCGGCCAGAAAATCGAGCAAGCGGCGCTCGTCCCATTGGCCCACCCGCTCCGACAACAGCACCGCCGTCTTTCCGCGCCGCTCCCCCGTGGACCACGTCACGATCAGCGCCGGAATCCCTGCGACCCGAACATACTCCTTCCACAAGACCCGTGCGCCCGCTTCGCTTTCATACTGGGCAAGACGTCCGAACTCCGCGTCCTCGCCGAGCTGCTGGGTGGTCAGGTTCGTGACTCGAATGCGCCGCACGTGTTCGATCTTCGTCGTCACCACCCCGTCGGCTCCAACCACCATTAACCCTGGCCCTTCGGCCCCCGCTAGCTGCCCGCCGCCCTCCTCGGTGATGAGCCACACACGGCTCTCCAAGGATCGCGACATGACTTCGCCAAAGGGGAAAGCATGCGCCTCGTCGCCATCTCCTCCGACGCTCACCAGGTACTGGGATTCCCTCTCCTTCGGGATCGTGCTCCAGCCCGCCGTCATCAGGACTTTGGACAGCAGAACCCCGCCCACCTCGCGGGAAGCGCCATCGTCGTCGACGGCGAACCGATGCCGCTCGAAATCGTTCACGGTCAGATTGATAAATCGGTTGCCATTCACGCCGGGAAAGTTGATCTCGACGAATGGTTCCGAGGCCGCCTGTCCGAACAGAATTCCAGCCCAAACGGCGGATGCGGCCAACGCTCGTGCCATCTGCATCGTTCGCGCCCTCTTCCGACTCCGACACTGGCGATTATACTCGACCTGAACGCGGCCTAGCCCTTCCCACCAAACTTCTCCGCCCAGCGGATGCGCCGGGTGTCTTTGCCCGCACCACCGCTCCATCGCCGCCTTCGGGCAATCCGCGCGACAATGCAGCTATGCGACGTTTTCTCGCTTTCGACATCGAAACCGCCAAGCTCCTGCCCGCGGTCGTGGACGATCTGCTGGCGCATCGGCCGCTGGGCATCGCCTGCGCCGCGGCCGCTGCGAGCGACGTTCCGCAGCCCCTGGTCTGGCATGGGCGGGACGCTTCCGGCCATCCCTCCGCTCGCATGACCAGCCAGGAGGCTGCCCAGCTCGTCGCCGATCTCACCCGCCTCACCTCTCAGGGCTACACCCTCCTCACCTGGAATGGGCTGGGATTCGATCTCGACATTCTGGCGGAGGAGTCCGGCCAAGCCCAAGCCTGCGCCCGGCTGGCTGCCAGCCATGTCGATATGCTCTTCCACGCGCTCTGCGCCCTGGGCCATCGCATCAGCCTCCAGAAGGCCGCCGAGGGAATGGGTCTGGCCGGCAAGAAGGCCGGCGTTTCAGGAGCGGAAGCCCCCGCCATGTGGGCGGCCGGCCGTCACCAGGAGGTGCTCGACTACTGCCAGCAGGACGTTCGCGTCACTCTTCAACTCGCCGAGGCCTGCGAGCGTGCTCACCAGTTGGCCTGGATCACGCAGCGCGGCAGCCGCAAGCATATGCCCCTCTTCCAGGGATGGCTCACCGTCCGCGAGGCCGCCGCTCTGCCCCTTCCCGACACCTCCTGGATGTCCGACCCGCCCTCCCGCGATCGCTACCTGGGCTGGATTCGCCAGGCTGGCGCCGCCTGACCGCCGCGCGGCGGTATACTGAAGCCGCCATGACCAGTCCAGCCACTCCGATCGCCGGATTCCTCGCCATCGCCTTTCTGGGCGGCCTTGCGGCGGCTCAGCCTCAGCCCGCGCCCCTCTCTGTCGCCCTGCTCAAGGACGGCGTCTATTGGGTCAAGGGCGGAAGCGGCGCCAACACGGGCTTCATCGTCGGCCGAAAAGAGGTTATCGTCATCGACGCCAAGATGTCCGAAGAGTCCGCCCAAGCCATGCTGGCCGAGATTCGCAAGCTGACCCCCAATCCCGTCACAACCGTGGTGCTCACTCACAGCGACGGCGACCACGTCAACGGCCTCTCCGCCTTTCCCAAGGGAGTCACCGTCGTCGCCCACGCCAACTCCAGGAAGGACATGGAGGCCGCCTTCAAGGATCCCAAGTTCGGCGCCCTGCTCCCCTATCTCCCCAATGAGACGCTGACCGCCGGCCTCTCGCTCTATATCGACGGCGCGCGCGTGAACCTGCTCCATTTCGGCCCCGCGCACACCAGCGGCGACCTGGTCGTTTTCCTCCCAGACCAGAAGATCGCCTTCGTCGGGGACTTGGTTTTCCTGGGCCGCGACCCGCTCGTCCACCGCGAGAAGGGCGGCAGCTCCTTCGGCCTGGCCGAGACCCTCCAGAAGATCCTGGCCCTGGACGCAGACACCTTCGTCTCCGGCCACAACGATCCGCTGACTAAAGCCGACATCCAGGGCTTGCTGGCCTCCATCCAGGAGAAGCAGGCCAAGGTGCAGGCCCTGGTCCAGCAAGGCAAGTCCCTGGATGAAGTCAAAGCCGCGCTCGGTGTCGTGGACGCCCCCGGCCCGGGCGGCCGCCGCTGGCCCAGCTTCGTCGAGGTCGTGTACCGGGATCTCACTCAACCGCAGACCGCGCCTGTGGTTTACGACCCGCTGAAGCGCTAAGCAACCCGGCGGATTCCATTATAATGTTGGATGTTCCCGCGCGACTTCTGAATCCCCCGGAGGCGAAACCTCGAAATGCCCGACGACATCGTAGCCCAGGCTGGCCTGCAGTTCTCCCGCCTCGCCCATGACCCCGCTCTCATCCGCAACGCCTTGGATCTGCTCCGGGCCTGGTTCGATGACCCGATCTGCGCTCCGCAACGCGATTCGATCTGGGCGCACGTCGCCGCCGGCAAAGCCGAGTTGCTGCTGGACTCTTTCTATCAACTGATTCCCTTTGGCACCGGAGGCCGGCGCGGGCGCGTGGGCTACGGGCCGAACCGCATCAACGAAGCGACCGTGGCCCTATCTGTTCAGGGGCACTGCAACTATCTTCGGGACAGGTTCACTTCGGGCGCTGCGGGCGCCGTGGTGGTTGCCTTCGACACGCGCATCTTCCGCGATCTCTGCGGCGCCTACTCCTTCCTCCCGCCGGACCATCCGCTGATCGACGTCACCTCCAAGGCGCTGGCCAGAATCGCCTGCGAGATTTACGCGGCCAACGGCTTCGAAGTCCATGTGGCCGCTGACGACTACAACTCCGGCTATCTCTCCACCCCGGAGCTGTCTTTCCTGATCCGGCGCTTGCGCGCTCTGGGCGGCATCAATGTCAGCGCCTCGCACAATCATCCCGACGACAACGGCTTCAAGTTCTTCAACCAGCACGGCGCTCAGGACGTCCCCCCCACCGACCTCGAGCTGATGGGCTACATGAACAATGTGCCCGAGGTCAAGCGCGTGCCCTTCGCCGACGCCCAGGCCCGAGGGAGCGTCCGCCCCCTGACCGCCGATCTGCATCGGGCTTACATCTCGCTCAACCTGGCGCTGCGTCCGGCCGCCTCGCGCATTCCCGTGCGGGTCATGTATTCTCCGCTGTGCGGAACCGGCGATTCGACCGTCGGCGACGTTTTGCGCGCCGCGGGCCACGACGTTCGTCTGTTTGGGCGGCAGGCCAGATTTGATGGCACCTTCGAGTCGGTTCCTTTCCGCCTTCCCAATCCCGAGGTCCCCGAGTCGGTCAGTCCCGCGCTCCCGGAAGCCACCGCCACCGGCTCCGAAATCGTTCTCTGCACCGACCCGGACGCGGATCGCCTGGGCATGTTCGCCAAATCGGCCGACGGCGGCTGGAGGTACATCACCGGCAACGAGATCGGCACGATTCTGGCCTACTACCTGGCCGCCGACCGGGAGCGCGGCCCGCAGCGGCCGGGGCTGATCGTCAAGACCCTGGTCACCACCCGTGCGCTCCAGGATATTGCGCGCCGTTCCGGTTGCCGCATCGTCTCCGATCTGTTGGTGGGCTTCAAGTACATCGCGGACGTACTCCTTTCCTTGGAGACGAAAGGCCGCTTCGGCGACGTCCGGGCCCAGCCGGGCGATCTGGTGCTGGCGGCCGAGGAGAGCCACGGCTTTCTGCTCACTCCCGAGATTCGCGACAAAGATGCGGCCGGCGCCGCGCTGGTATTGTGCGATCTTCTCGGCCGGCTACGTGCCGAAGGCAGGTTCCTTACCGACTATCTGGATGCCCTTTCCATCGAATCTGGCAACTACGCCAACGTGGCCCGGTCCATTGTGATGCGCGGCATACGCGGCGCCGGGTTGCTGGCCTCCATGATGGCTTCGCTCCGCGCCGACCCACCGTCCCGGATCGGCGATTTCGCGGTCACTGGCTTCCAGGACTATTGCTCCCCGAAGTTCGGTCCTTTCTCCGCCCAGGACCAAACTGAGCGGCAGGCGCGCAACCTCCTGCTTCTTGAACTGGATGGCGCGCAGGTGGTCATCCGTCCTTCCGGCACCGAGCCGAAGGCCAAGGTCTATGTGGACGCCGAAGGCCGCCGATTGGTTCCCGGCGGCGATAGGGCTGCGGCCGCGGCGGCAGCCCAGCGGATCGCCGGCCTGGTCTACGCCGTTTGTCTTGATCGGATCGGCTTCCGGCTGAGCCCCAGCGCCGCTCTGCTCCCCGACTACATCGACCTGGACCTCAAATCCGACTTCGACACCCGCTTCCGCACTGAGCTGAAGAAGAAGGCTGTCGAAGGGGGCGACTGGACGCCAGCCGGCCAGCTCGATTGGCTGAAGAACCAACTGGCTCTCTACGTGCCCGGAGCGGACCCCGTCGTCAGCGTCCAACACGCGGTCGCCAGTCTCGCCGATGAGCTGGCCGCGGAGACCACCAACCAATCTGCAATTCAAGCGCTCCGCCAGCTCAAAGCGGCAGTCAAGTCCTATCAACCCGGGGTGGCCCCGGCTGCCTGACCCGGTACCGCAGCGGCCAGTCGGCGCAGTGCCGTATGCCGATCCGCGGCGTGGTCTCGATTTCGATGCTTGGCTCGTGGCGCATTTCCCGCACCGTCAGCGGGCCGCGCGTGACGTCGGCGCCGTACAGGCTCCGCGTGATTCCCAGCGCCGCGGTCAGCTTTCCCGGGCCATTGGTCAGATCCGTAAGGGTGCGCGCCGCCGGCCGCCGCTCCCGCATAAGCCCGATCCCGGCCAGCGGCTCCAGCGCCCGGATCAGCACGCAGCCCGGTGTCCCGTCCTGCTCGGCCACCAGGTTCAGGCACTCGTGCATCCCATAGATGAGATAGATGTAAGCGTGCCCCGAAGGTCCGAACAGTACCCGCGTCCGCGGCGTCAGGCCGTGCCAGGCGTGCGCCGCCCGGTCTTCGCGGCCCAGGTAGGCTTCCGTCTCGACGATCCGCCCAGCCGTCTGGCCGTGCACCAGGATCTTGCCAACCAGTTCGCGCGCCACCTTCGCCGTGGGCCGCGCGTAGAACGCCCGCGGCAGGACGTGACTCAACCCTTCCAGCCGTCTCAGCGGAATCCGGTCCGCCCATTCTGCCATTGCGCGCGCGATCACTTCCGTCCGACAATTATAGCTTCGATCATGCGCCTATTCACCGCCATCGATCTCGCGCCGGAAGTCGTCCGCCGGCTCGACCAGCTCATTGCCGGCCTCAAGCCCAGCGCCCGCCTGCACTGGAGCCCCGCCCGCAACCTGCACATTACCACCAAGTTCATCGGCGAGTGGCCCGAGGCGCGGCTCGCGGAGCTGGTCCAGGCGCTTGCCGCCCTGGCGCCAAACGAACCCATTTCAATCGAAGTCCGCGGTTTGGGCTTCTTCCCCAACCCGCGCGCCCCCCGCGTTTTCTGGGCCGGCGTCCAGGCGCCCCCCAGCCTGGCCGAGTTGGCGCGCCAGACCGATCGCGCTTTGCACCGCCTGGGCGTGCCGCTCGAGACCCGCCCGTTCTCGCCGCACCTCACGCTGGCCCGGATCAAGGAACCCATTCCGCTCGACCCCTTGCACTCGATCCTGGCTGCGCTCCCCTCGACGGAGTTCGGCGCGTTCACAGCTTCGAGCTTCCACCTGTACCAGAGCGTGCTGAACCCCTCCGGTTCGGTCTATACTCGACTCGCGCAGTTTCCCCCGCACCCATGACTGGCGCTCTGATCCTCCTCGGCGCGTACTTGCTGGGCGGCATCCCATTCGGCTACCTACTGGTGCGGATGAAGACTGGCCGGGACGTGCGCGCCATGGGCAGCGGAAACATCGGCGCGACCAACGTCCTGCGCACCACCAGCCGAACGCTCGGCGTAATCACCCTGCTGCTCGACATCGCCAAGGGCTACCTGGCGGTATGGGTGGCCGGGCGCCTTACCGGCGGCTCGCCCGTCTGGATGAGCGCTGCGGCGCTGGCGGTCATGGCCGGCCACGCGTTCCCGGTTTTCCTGAAGTTCCGGGGCGGCAAGGCGGTGGCCAGCTTTGTGGGCGCGTTCCTGTGCCTGACGCCGCTGGCTCTGGTGGTGGCAGTGGGGATTCTGGTCGCGGTGGCCGCCTGGAAGCGCTACATTTCGCTAGGGTCGATCATAGCGGCGGCGGCGCTTCCTCTAGCCGCCTGGCTGGTTTCGCGCGCCGCGCCGCCGGTCGTCGCAGCCGCAGCCGTAGCCGGCGCCTTCATTATTTGGCGTCACAAGGAGAACATCGCACGGCTGCGGGCCGGCACTGAGAACGCCTTGGCATTCGGAGGCCGATCTTGACCCGCTTGGCGATCATCGGCGGCGGCAGTTGGGGCACTGCTTTGGCCATCGTGCTTGAGCCCCGCTTCCCCCAGGTGCGCCTCTGGGTGTACGAAGCCGACCTGGCCGAGCGCATGCGCTTGAGCCGCCAGAACGACGTTTTCCTGCCGGGCTTTTCAATCCCAGGCAACGTGCTGATATCGAACGATTTGCACGCGACCGTCGAAGGCGCGGAAGTGGTTCTCAGCGTGACCCCGTCCCAGGCTACCCGCGCCGTCTACAGCCGCCTGCTCGCCGCACTCGATCCCGGCATGCTGTTCGTGAGCGCTACCAAGGGCCTGGAACGCGGGACCCTGCTGCGGATCTCCGAGGTCATCCGGGAAGTCGTCACACCGCGCTTCCCGCCCCGCGTGGCCGTGCTCTCAGGCCCCACCTTTGCGCGCGAGGTGGCCGCCGGCGAGCCAACTTTGCTGGTGGTTTCCTCCCAGGACCGCGCCTTGAACCAGGCAATCCAGCGGGCCTTCTCCGGGCCGACCTTTCGGGTCTACCGGAACGACGACCCGGTAGGCGTGGAGCTGGCCGCCGCGCTCAAGAACATCATCGCCATCGGGGCGGGCGTCTGCCAGGGTTTGGGACTGGGCAGCAACACGACGGCCGCGCTGATCGCCCGGGGACTGGCGGAAATCACGCGCCTGGCCGTGGCCGCCGGAGGCCAGCTCGCCACCCTGTCCGGCCTGGCCGGATTGGGAGACCTGGTGCTCACCGCGACCGGCCATTTGAGCCGTAACCGGCAGGTAGGAATCGAGTTGGGACGCGGCCGCTCGCTCGCCGATATCACCTCTTCGATGAACATGGTGGCCGAGGGCATCGAGACCACCTATGCCGCTCTGGAACTGGCCAGCCGGCACGCCGTAGACCTGCCGATCAGCGCGCAGATCGCAGCCATCCTGCGCGGCCAGCGGAGACCCAGCGAGGCCATTCGCGAGCTGATGGAGCGATCCCTCAAGGAAGAGTAGCCCGGTTTTGGCGCAACCTTCGATGGACGAATGGGTTAGTAAAGATATGGTGGCCGTAGAGGCGCTCGAACCCGACGCCCGGTTGATGCTCCGCGTCCGGGACGGCGACGCCGCCAGCTTCGCGTTGCTGCTGGAACGCCACCGCGCTCCGGTGATTCGCTTCGTCTACCGGATGGTGCAGAATCAGGCCGTCGCGGAGGAGCTGGCGCAGGAGGCTTTTCTGCGGGTTTACCGGGCGCGGGCCCGCTACGAGCCGACCGCCAGGTTCACTACCTGGCTGTTTCGCATCGCCATGCATCTGGCGCTGAACAGCCTGCGGGATCAGCGCTACGGGAAGTACTACGAGAGCCTCGATGAAGAGGCCGAAGACGCGGCTAGCCGGCAGTTGGCAGATCGGCGGCCGACCATCGAGCAGAAACTGCTCGACCGGGCCAGGCTCGAAGAAGTGCGTCGCGCGGTTGCCGGGTTGCCTGACAAGCAACGCGCCGCCGTGCTGATGCACAAGTACGAGGAGATGGAGTATTCTCAGATTGCCCGGGTGTTGGAGTGCTCGGAATCGGCGGTAAAGTCGCTGCTGTTCCGGGCTTACGAGACGCTGCGTGCGCGTTTGGCGCACCTGGCCTGAGGGAAGAGGAGAAGGCAATGGAATGCCCGGCTAAAGAGCGGGAGAAGGCGGCGGTTCTGATGGACTACTTCGCCCGCAAGCTGGATCCGAACAGCAGCCTCGCTATGGAGCGGCACCTGGAGCACTGTCCGGCCTGCCAGGAGTGGATGCGGCGGCAGCAGACCGTCTGGGCGGCGCTGGACGGTTGGGACGCGCCGGCTGTCTCGCCGGATTTTGATCGCCATTTGTACCAGCGGATCGCGCGGGAAGAGCGCCCGGCGTTCTGGAGCGGGCTGTTCCGTCCGGCCTTCTCCCTGGCCCTGGCTTCGCTGGTGTTGCTGGCGGCGCTGCTGATCCGTCCGCTCCCGCCCCAGCCCGCGGCGCCGCCCCAGCAGGCGCATGTGGAAAGCCTCGATATCGACCGCTTGGAAAAGGCGTTGGACGACGTGGAGATGCTGCGCCAACTGAACCTGGCGCCATCCGCGGAATCCCAATCGATGTAAGAATATGCGGCGCGGATTCTGCATGGGTGCGATGATCGTGCTGGCCTCCGGGCTGCTTTTGGGGCAGCCGCCGCAACACCTCCCGCTGGGGCCGCCGCCGAACCTGACCATGCTCGACCGTCTGGAAGGAATGTCCCCCCAGGAGCGCCAGCGCCTGCTCGAGAAGCTGCCGCCCGAGCGGCGCCAGAGGATCGAAGAGCGGCTGCGCAAATACGAGAGCCTGACTCCCGAGCAGCGCCAGCGCCTCCGAGAGCAGTTCGAGCGGTTCCGCCAGCTCCCGCCGGAACGGCAGCAGGCGGTGCGCCAGCTCTTCCAGCGGTTCAGCCAGTTGCCCGAGGACCGGCGCCGGGCGGTGCGGCGCGGAGTGTGGGAATTGCAGATGCTGGACCCGGCCCGTCGCCAGATCCGCATGGATCGCCCTGGGTTCCAGAGCCGCTACAGCCCCGAGGAACTGCAGATGATTCGGGAGCTGCTTGAAATCGCTCCGTCCCCTTGAGCGCACGCGGGTTATCATTCCTGGTTAACTCCCCTCACGGCGGCCACCCTGGCGAGGGGTGCGATATGCGCCGACTGATTCGGCAGCAAGTCCCGCAGAGCCAAGCACTTAGATAGGTACCGAGAGTTGGTTCCGAGTCCCCCAGTACCCGGCCTAACTTTGGTATACACCCGGCTGCTGCCGATCTTCAATCTTGACAGTAACTTAGACATGTTACAGGTTGATAGAGCCACATATAGGCAGACCTATGCCCTCAACTCATGGTGTTCGGACTCAGAGATCTCGTTTTGCTGGCCAGCTGTCACGCTGGGCTCTCGTCTTTTTGGTGTTCAGCCTGCTGGCTTCAGCGGCGTTTGGCGGCACCTTCGGCACGGTGGTGGTTCTCGGCGGCCAAGCCTCGGATCTCGCCCTCGATGAGGCGCGCGGCCTGGTGTACGTAGCCAATTACACCGCCAACCGCATCGACGTGGTGTCCACCTCGTCGCTCAGGCGCGTAACCACGATCGCGATGCCGGTCGGCCCGGGCTCCGTCGCGCTCTCGCCGGATGGCAACTACCTGCTGGCGACGCATATGATGAACTTCGATCCCACCATCGCCACGCCGGACTACGGCTTGTCGGTGATTACCCTGAGCGGAGGCGCGAGCAACCTCCAAACCCAGATCCAGACTTTCACTCTCGGATCGCCGCCCCTGGGCGTCGCCTTTGGCAACGATGGAATCGCGCTGGTGGCGACCACTACCGAGTTCGATCTGTTCGATCCGACCCGGGGCTACATCGTCACCCTGGCTACCATCTCGGATATCGACACGCAGACGCTTCCGATCGCCATTGGGAACTACCCGGCCGACATCACCCAGGCATCCATGGCCGTCTCGGGCGACGGGAGCCGGATCTTCGGAACGGTGGGAGACGGTACTAACCTTAAGGTGTCCACGGACTTCTATTACGATGTGCCCTCCCAGCAGCTCAACGTCATGGGGTGGATCTCCACTCCGCCCATGGGCCCGCGGGCGGTGAGCGCGGATCAAACTGGCTCGATTTACATGACGGGCTGGACTTTGAACCGCGCTAGCGACTTCGTGGAACTGGCGCAGTTTCCGAACGCCGTGGGGACTTTCTCGCTGGGCAGCAACGCCATCGACACGGCCCACGGGAGCATTTACGCGCAAGTCGCGATGAGCTCGGCCTTCCAGATGTGGCCCCCCCTGCCGACGCCCTACTCCGGGCCGGTCTTGATGGTGACCGGTTCGGATAACCTGGCGGTGCGCGAACAGCTGATGCTGGCCGAGAACCTGTCCGGCAAGTCCGTGCTGAGTTCGGACAGCAACACCATGTATTCGGTATCCTCCAGCGGGCTGATGGTCTCGCCGGTGGGGCAGCTCTATCTGACGCAGGGGGCGAAGATCCATCAGGTGGCTTCGGATCATGCGTCGCTGCTCATCACCTCGAACTGGTGCAATTCGACCACGCAAACGGCGGTGTTCGCGGTGATCGATCCAGGCGGCGCCGCGACCGACTTCTCGCTGTTCACGGACATGCCAGGCGTGACGCTGACACCCTCCTCGGGAACCACGCCGACGGTGATCACGGTCTCTGTCGATCCGACCGCTTACCGGAACCAGAACGGGACCACGTCGGGGCTGATTCAGATCCAGTCGGCGCTGGCGGTGAACGTCCCGATCCCGGTGCAGTTGCTGATCAATAATCCGCAGCCCGAGCAGCGGGGAGCGGTGTTCAACGTGCCGGGCCAACTGGTGAGCGTGCTGGCCGACCCGACGCGCAACCGGTTCTACGTGCTGAGACAGGACAACGACGAGGTTCTGGTATTCGACGGCTCGAGCTACAACCAGATCGCCGTGCTGCGGACCCCCAACACGCCCTGGTCGATGGACATGACCTTCGACAAGCACTATCTGATTGTGGGCGCGGACAACTCCCAGGTGGCGGGCCTCTACGACCTGAATACGCTGCAGTTCGTGCGCTACCTGCCCACGCCGTATGGCTATTACCCGCGCTGGGTCGCCGCCTCCGGGAATGCGATCCTGGCGGCCTGCCGGTACGCCGGGCCGATCCACTCGGTCGCCCGGCTCCAAATGTACGGCATGGGGAACATCTATCCCAGTCTGGGACCCTGGAAGAACGACATCAACATCGACACGGCGATCGTAGCTACGGCTTCGGGCAACTTTATCTTCGGCGCGATGGCGGACGGGCGAACGCTGCTCTACGACGCCAACCAGGATTTGTTCGTCTCGGCGCGGAAAGGCGATTTCACGGCGCTGAGCGGGGCCATCGCGGCGCCGGCCGACGACACCTTCATCGTGGCGAACAACGTGCTAGATGGCTCGATCGTGCCCCTCTCCACGTTGGACGAAGCGGGCACGACTTCCGGCTTCGCGATGGCCGGCGGCCTGGGCCTGGCGACCTGGGCTCAGAGTGCCTCGAGCCAGGGTGTGGTGGAGCGGGTGGACCTGAGCCTGCTGCCCTACCTCGTGCGGCCTACCTCGATGACGGAAGCGCCGCTCCTGGCGGACGTGTACACCAGCGCCTTCACGCGTACGCTGGCGGCGCTGGCCAATGGCAACATTATTTCGCTGTCGACCTCCGGGTTCGTCTCGCTGGCGTCGAACTACGACGTGGCGATGGCAACGCCGGACATCACCTCGGTGGTGAGCGCGGCCGACCTAACCAGCCCCGTGGCTCCAGGCGGTCTGATGTCCGTCCTGGGCACGAATCTAAGCCTGACCAACGCGGCGACCAACACGCTCCCGCTGCCCACGGCGCTGGGCAACAGTTGCCTGACGGTCAACGGCGTGATGGTTCCGATGATCATGGTTTCACCGACCCAGATCAACGGCCAGTTGCCATTCGAGGTGACCGGCACGGGAACCATGGTTCTGCGGACGCCCGCCGGGGTGAGCAACACGTTCACGTTCCCGATCGACCCCACCGCGCCCTCGGCCTTCCTGGTCGACGTGGCGGGCTGGAATACTCCGATGCCGACGGTGACCCACGCGGCCGATGGAGAGCTCGTGACGCCCTCCTACCCGATCCATCTCAACGAGTGGCTCGTCATTTACGTGACCGGGATGGGCGTGACATCGCCCACGGTCGCCACGGGAGCGGGCAGTCCGCTGAGTCCGCTGGCCCAACCTGTAGCGGCTCCGACGGTGTACTTGGACGGCGCCCAACTGCCGGTAGAGTTTGCGGGACTGGTGCCCGGCGAGGTGGGTGTCTACCAAATCAATGTCCAGGTGCCATTCAAGAACGTGAGGACCGGGATGCAGATCCCACTGACGATCACGCAGGGCGGTTTTACGCTGACGCTGTCGGTGCGGGTGGTGACCAACAACTAGGAACGGGGACCAGAGGAACATGCGAAGATTCACGGGTTGTCTATTTGCGCTTGCGCTGGGAGGAAGTTGTCTGGCGCAGCAGTGGGACGTGGGGGTCGCGGGAGGCCTGGAGGTCTATAAGGACCTGACGGTCACCAACGGGTCGGACCAGGCCAGCGCGGGCTTCAAGCCCGGCCTGGTCGTCAGCGCGTTCGCCGCCCAGGACATGTATCAGCACCTGGGCGGCGAGATCCGCTACGACTTCGGGCTTGCCGATATGAAGGAGTCCTCAGGGAGCACCAGCGTGGACTTCGGCGCGCAGACCCATGCGATTCATTACGATTTCATGTTCTACGGGGCTCGCCGCGACGCCAAAGTGCGGCCCTTCCTGCTAGCTGGCGGCGGAATCAAGATCTATCGGGGAACCGGCCAGGAGCAGGAATTCCAGCCGCTGGCCGAGTTTGCCATCCTCAGTAAGACGAAACAGATCGAGGGCCTAATCACCGCGGGCGGCGGCGTGAAATTCCAGGTGGGGCAGCGCAAGTTCATCTATCTGGAGGTGATTGACTTCATCACGCGGACGCCCCAGAACGTCATCGCTCCGTATCCTCCCTCGACGATCAGCGGATGGGTCCACGGATTTGCGCCCATGGTGGCGCTGAGTTTTGGATTCTAGTTTGGGCTGAACTAAGGAAGGCCGATGAAACGTCTCGTCCTCTTCGCCGCCGCGCAAGTTATCATGGGCTCCGTCTGGGCCCAGCAGATCGTGAGCACGCGCGTCATGGCGCCGCCATGCGGGCAGTTCTACGTGGACGGGACGCCGTTCACCAACGTAGCGGTGTTCCTGTGGCCGGTGGGCAGCCTTCACACTCTGAGCATTGGCGAGTCCTATCCGGTGTCCCCTGGCGTCGAGTGCAACGTGACCGGGACGAGCTGGGTGGACTCGAACGGCCATACCGTGCCGCCTGGAGGGCCGACGGTGACGGTCGTCGCCGACCCGTCGATCACCTACTATCAGACCACGGCGGAATTGGATTATCGGGTCAACATAGTGATGGACAACGAGGGGCTGACCGCCCTGCTCTCCTGCAACCAGTCGGCGAATCCAGGCGCCGGCCAATTGCTCGTAAACGGGACCTGCTACTCCTCCGATTCGCAGATTTGGCTCTCGGCGGGCACGTTGATGACCATCCAGGCGATCCCGCCCCAGGGCTGGGTATTTGCCGGGTGGTTACCGGGTCAGTATAGCGGGATCACGACCGCCAGCGGGAGCTTCACCCTGACCATGCCGGTAACCATCGGTCCGCTGTTCCTTCCGGGGGATCCGGTGACACTGCTGACCTCCCCGCCGCAGATGAAGCTCATCGCGGACGGCACGTTGCTGATCAGCCCGGCTTCTCTGACTTGGGCCATGAATTCATCCCACTCGCTGACGGGGGTAGATCCGCAAGTGGACGCCATCGGGAGGCCGTGGGTTTGGCAATCCTGGAGCCAGGGCGGGCCCGAGACTCAGGTTTACTCTACGGGCGGCTATCTGGGGCCGATCACGCTGACGGCTACCTATGCGCTGGCGGGGCAGGTTACTTTCGGCACCAGTCCGCAGGGATTGCAGTTGACGATCGACGGGCGAAGCAACTGGCCGACTTACAGCTTCATCTGGGCGGTGGGGTCTACGCACACGTTGTCGGCGCCGCTGCAGCAGGCCAGCCAGGGGCGGCAATACACCTTCGACAACTGGTCGACGGGGGTCTCCGGAGCCAACCAGCAGTACACGGTGGCCACATCGGGCCAGGTGGGCGTGCTGGCGACCTACGACGTGATGGGCCAGTTGAGGATTCTCAGTTCGCCGAACAGCGTCAGCGTTTTGGTGGACGGAGTGGCGTGCCAGACGCCCTGCGTGGTTGACCGGACGCCCGGCGCCCAGGCGGTGGTGATCGCACCGGCCTCGGTTCAGCTGACCGCTATGTCGCGGCTGGATTTCACCTCCTGGTCCGACGGCGCACCCCGGCAGCGGACCTGGACGGCGGACACCAACGTGACGACGTTGATGGTGAACTATCAGACCAGCAACCTCGTGCAGGCGGTCTCCAATCCGGCCAGCGGGGCTACTTTCCAGTTTAGCCCGGCCTCCCCGGACGGGTACTATGTGGCCAACACCAACGTGACGGTGACGGTCGTGCCGCAGCCCGGCTACAAGTTCACCGGGTGGTCGGGCGATGTCACCGGAACCTCCACTTCCTTGCAGGTGAACACGAGTCTGCCGGTGTACATGATTGCCGAAATGACGCCGGTACCCTTCATCCAGCCGACGGGGGTGAGGAACGCCGCGGGTGACGGGACGCCTCCGGTAGCGGTCGCGCCGGGCTCGCTGATTACCATCTACGGCGGGGCGCTGGCGCCGGACACCGTGGCGGGTCCGGCCGGCACGCTGGCGCAGACGCTGGATGGCATAACCGCGCAGGCGGGGGCCGAGCTGTTTCCACTGCTGTTTGTATCCCCCACGCAGATCAACGCGCAGCTTCCTTCGGAGCTGACCCCGGGTCAGTATAACCTGCTGGTGCGCGGTGAGAACCAGCCGGATGCCACGGCGTCCTTCACGGTACGGCGCAACGCACCTGGGTTGTTCACCAATCCGGTTGGTTCTACGCCTTACGCATTAGCCAAGCATGCGGACGGCTCGCTGGTAACGCCGGCTTCTCCGGCTGTGCAGGGCGAGACGGTGACGCTGCTGGGCACCGGGCTTGGCCCTTACTCGGGAATCGCACCCGATGGGCTCGCGATTCCGGCCGGGATGGTCCTGCCCCTGGCGGACACGGCCACCATTCAGTCGGGCGGCAACACCATCACGCCGGTCGAGACGGTGGCGGCGATGGGCTATGTGGGAATCACGGCCATCCAGTTGAAGATCGACAGCAGCCTGCCTTCGTCGACGAACGCCGCGCTGACCGTGACGGTCAACGGCTTCCAAAGCAACCAGGTGCTGCTGCCCATTAAGTGAGGCTCGCGAGGCGCCCCGGATTACCCGGCAGAGTGCTATCGTTGTAGGTTCCGAGGATACGAGTGCCAACCTGCGAACTGGGAGGGCCGGCGCCGGACGGGGGCGGGGCGGCGGGCGGGGAAGAGCCAAGCTTCGAGCTAGCGGCCTTTCGCTTTCAGTTCGCGGCGCGGGACTCCATCTACTTCCCCCCTGGCAAGTCGGGCAACGTGGTGCGGGGCGCCTTCGGAACGATTTTCCGGCAAATCGTGTGTATTTCCGACTGCCACGACGAGCGAACCTGCCAGCAGCGGCCCACCTGCCCGTATGCGCGCATCTTCGAGCCGGTGGCGCCTCCCGCCGAAGGGCCCAGCGGGCTGCACGACTGGCCCCGGCCGTTCGTGTTCCGCGCAGCGCACCTGGACGGCCAGACCATCGAGCCGGGCCGGGGGTTCCATTTCGACGTCCACCTGTTCGACCTGAAGGACCCGGCGATCGTGTATTTCGTGCTGGCGTTCTCGCAATTGGCCACCGAAGGCATCGGGCCGCGGCGCGGCCGGGCGACGCTGCGCCAGGTAGATCAACTGGATGCCCAGGGACGGCCCGCCGCTTGTGTGCACAACGGGATCACGTTTCTGATGACCGAGTTGCTGCCACCCATCAAGCTGGAGTTGGGGAACCTGGCGGAGGCGGCCTCCAAGGTGCAGGTCCGTTTCACGACGCCCACCGAGCTGAAGCACGGGCAACTGCTGGCCACGCGGCCGGAGTTCGAGGCGCTGTTCGGGAGGATTCGGGACCGGCTGAGCACGCTGCGGGCGCTATATGGGGCCGGGCCGCTGCCCATCGACTTCAAGGCGCTGGGCGAACGGGCTGCTCTGGTGAAGCTTGCGCGGATTCAATTGGAGTTCAGTGAGGCGGAGCGGCGGTCGGCGAAGACCGGAGAGCGTCATCCGCTGGGGGGCTTTGTCGGCGAGGTCGAGTACGAGGGGGAACTGGGCGAGTTCCTGCCTTACCTGCGGGCGGCGCGCTGGATCGGGGTAGGCCGCCAGACGGTGTGGGGCAAAGGTGTGATCGAGTTCAAGGTGCTGGGGTAGCCGCGATCCCCCGATCGCGGCCCCCTTGAGGTCGCCAGGCCCCCTACTGCTCCGGCGGGGCGGGAGCGTCGGTCTGGCTGCCGTCTTTGGCGAGGATCAGGCCGATTCCCGCGGCTGCCGCGCCCGCAATCTGCGCGGCTTGCGTCGGATCCTTCAGAGCAGAGGGGTTCTTGTAAACGTTGAACCCCAGCATAATCAGGGCCAGGATGCCCATGAGCGTGGTCTTCAGGTTCTTGGTAGCGCTCTGCATGTGCTTTCCTTTCTGGCGGTAACGTCCGCCGGTCTTGGTTAGGACGCCGGGGTGACCGGCACGATCTTGAAGCTTGCCTGGATCTGCGCCATCGCATTGTAGGCCGCCACCTGTGAATTGATGGCCGTCTGCAGGGAGGTGTCGTCGTAGGTGAGCGTTTTGCCCTCCAGAGCGAGCACCTGCTGTACCAGCTCCAGGCTGGCCTGGAAATCCGTGGTGACCGCCTGGGCCTTCAGTTGCCCCTGGCCATCCACGGGATTGCTGGCCTCCACCGTGGCTACGGTGGTTTGGAGCCGCTTAAAAATGCCGTCCGCCTCCGCGATTAGTGGCGCGAACTGCGGAAGCGCGGCCTCGGCCACCGGAACGGCGATCTGTTCGATCCCCGTGGCCACCGCGCCGACTTTCTTGAGTATCGATACGAAGCTCATTACTGCCTCCCTGGTGTGTTGAACTGAACGGTGAGTGCCTTCAGGTTTGCGTCGATACGCTGCAATACCGCTTCGTCGGCGGCGGACAAGCCGGAGCCGGCTGGGGTGGTGGGCGCGGTCGTCGTCCTCGGGGCGTTCGCCGAGTTGACGATCATCCAATCCCCGCCGAACTGCTTGTTGGAGAACGATTCGGTGGGCAGCAGCGCCCGGGAGGGGATCGGGGTGGTGCCCAGGGTCGAGACGCTGGCCGGCGGCGCCGGAGTGAACTGGCCGGTGCTCGGCGAGAGTGTGCCGGGATACCCGACGCCTTGCGAATAGAGTTGCGCCAGCAGATTGCCGCAGTTCCAGACGCTGCCGTTAACCGAGACGGCGTACAGACCCCGCGTCTCCCCGTTCCAGGTGTAGATGACGCCGTCCATGGCATCCGGCACGACTGCCCCGCCGAGCAGCCCGGCGAGCATCTGAGCCTGCGCCGCGCTTGCCAGTTGCCCGGCATTCACCGAAGCGGCCGGAGATCCGGCGGCCTGCATCGTGGCCGTGGTCGGCTGAACAACCCAGGCCGGGTAGTTCGGCAGCCCCGGCAGGTTGAGGCTCGCGGCCTGGGCCGCCGTCATGGTCAAGGGGACCAGCGCGCCCTTAGTGCTGTCGAAGAGCTGGTAGGTGACGCTGGTTCCCGGCGCCACGCTGGTGTCGAACCACGTCTTGTAGGGTTGGGTCGGATCGCACACCGGAGTCTCGGCTCCGAACGCGGCCCGGTAACTGGCCCGGGTGTAGGTCTGAAACTCCCACAGCGCGGATGGGGCGTAACTGGCCGTGCTGGGCGGAGCCGGGGTGACCGGCACACTGCTGACCACGGTTTGGCCCACGGCGAGCCCCACCAGCGCCAGTAACCACAGAGCACTGCGAAATACCTTCTTCATTGGGATTTCCTCTTTTAGGGACAGCGGGGGGTGTCGGCAACTACCTGTGCTGTCCTGACCTGAAGATAACGAGGAGGCGCAGCGGGTCGGAGCCGAGCGGAGCCGCAAACGATTGAAGGCGGGGGAGAAAGAATTGGGTGTCGTGCGGTGAATGGACATTCCAGCCCCTGCGGGTCTGGCACAACGAGGGATGAAAACGGGCGCGTGGCGGTGCATGCTGGGAAAAGCCGCTGGCGACCAGAGGTCGGTCTTGCGTTGGCGCCTTTGAGCCCGTCGGTGAAT